>Ga0210144_1000699_pt1 | contig 16028 bp, 14 predicted proteins | sample Muzzi_PWA_D2_FD_185532 | JGI IMG/M metagenome (GOLD analysis project Ga0210144, IMG submission 185532) | Wetland microbial communities from San Francisco Bay, California, USA, that impact long-term carbon sequestration - Muzzi_PWA_D2 (SPAdes) | ecosystem: Environmental > Aquatic > Marine >...
CGCCTAGGCAAGCGGTTGTTTTGCGACAGTTCTCAGGCCTTGAGCGTATCAAGCATGGCCAACATGCGCCGATCTTCGACTAGAGTCCCATCGGCAAGATCCCGGGTTGCGGCCTGAAGGCTTGGCAACGCATCGGCGAGGATTGCCCCGATATCTTCGGTCTGCAGCATCCGATACCAGCGCCGCCAGTGCCAGCCCGCTCTGATTGGCAATTTTTCGTTTCTTTCATAGCTCCGGCCGCCATTCTCGATCTTGGAGCGGAGCTGATCGATCGACCGGATCGGGTAATGGAATATGCGGATCGGGCTCGGCGCTTCCACTGTGTCCCTCGAGAATCGGACGTCGTGATTGCCCTGCCGGACTTCAACCAGACCGTCCGTGCGCGTAAGCACCTTAGGCGGCAGGCGGCGGTAGAAGTATGGGCACGGTAAGGGATCCGACAGCGGATCGTCTGGCACAGAAGTCTCGAACGGCACCGCGACGCGGTAAACGCATTGCCGAATCCACGGTCCCCGCGACACCTCCTCTCTAGGACAGAGCATATTGAGGCGTTGGCATAAGAGTATGTCGGCGGACGTCTCGTCCAGGGATTTAGTGAGCGCTCCTTCGGGATTGAACCAGAACTCATCCGCGTCGTTGTGCAATATCCAATCGGCCTTGTGATCGTCGCGTGCCACGATTGCAGCTTTGGTCATCCAAGCCGATTGGTCAAAATCCTGTCCGAATTCGTCCATGAGAGTGACGGGCCTCTTTCGCGCGTATTCTGCAAGAATCTCACGCGTCCCATCTATAGAACCGTTGTCGATGACTACCGCATGGGCAACACCATTTTCCAAGTGGAAATCCAAATTCGCTGCGATGATATCGACCTCATCACGAGCCAGCATAGTCATCACGAGCTTGGTCATTTAACCGCCAATTGGCTGATCGGCCCCCGTCGAGTGGTCCGGTTGGAATGTTAGTGCATTGATGGTCGGCGCGCGAGCGGGTGTGTGACCGCAGCGGCGAAGGCGGGCACGAAGACCTCCGGTGCCGGAGGCTTGTATCCCAGCGATCGGTGCGGCCTCACGGTATTTTAATGCCGGCGCCAGCTTTCGACGATGATCCTCGCCTCGGCGGCGAAGCCGAGCATTGCCGAACTTCGGCAAATTGCGATACCGAAAGCTCCGCCTCGGCCTTCGCTTCGCCGGCGGCGTCCTCAGTCAGGGTAGCGACAAGGTAGTCCTGCTGGGCCGGCGAAAGGGACGCCGCCCTTTCGGCGAGACACTGGCAAGCCTTCTCCGTCAAATCAGTGCTCTTGACACAGGCGTCCTTGATGGCGGTCGTGTAGGTCGCGATGGCCGGCCCAGCCGAGAACAGAAGGCCAGCCTCTCCCTCGCCAAGATCGCAGCCGATCCGAATGGGGTATCGAAGACTCTAGCGACTCTCGATTGGATGGATGAGCAGATAGCCAGTTACCCCGCGTCCTGATGCGCGACCTCGACAGACAACACCGAGCTCGGCCACGGGTCGCTGGATCTGAGCGGCGCGGGCTGGGAAGCCACGATGCTCGTCAACCGTCGCCGGGTCGGGTCCGGGCGTCGAGGTCACTGGCGGCACGTGCCTTTATCTCGCCGTCGTGACCGCCCCGACAACCGCCTGCGCGCCGGGCTGAATGTCGATCCGCTCGATGCGAATCACCTGCCGGAGATGGTCCGGGTCGGCCACCGACCAAGTTGGCAGGAGATACGGAAGCTGAAGCGCGCCGGATTTTTTTTGAGGAAGGCGCCCCTCGGGCCCACAATACGACAGGCCCCGGCGGTGCAACCTGCGCGTCTGCCTAAGGCGACAGCGTGGGCATACCCATCGTTACCGGTTCAAGTCCGGATAAGCCACGGGAGACGTCCACTCCGGGTCGGAATGTTTGGCCCAATAGGCATCCGTAAGCAGCCGCGTGATCGAACCAATCTTTCCTGTGGCCACCGGCGCGTCATCGATCTCGGTGACCGCCATGATTCCGCCTGCGGTGGAGGTGATGAAGACTTCGTCGGCGTTGAGCAGCTCTCTGCGGCTGACGTCGCGCGCCGCAACGGAAAGGTGCAGTTCCGCACATAGGTCGAAGACCGTCTGCCGCGTAATTCCCGGTAGCACGCCGCGTTCGGGGGTAGTGAGTGCGCCGTCCTTGACGCAGAAGACGTTGAAACCCGGTCCCTCGGCGACGTTGCCGTTCTCATCCAGAACGAGCGCGGTCTCGGCACCCCGGTCATAGGCGCTCAGCAAGCCGCGCACCAAATCGAGCCAGTGATAATTCTTGATTGTGGGATCGATCGAGCGCGCCGGGATCCGGACGAGATTGCTGATCGCTAGGCGGAGCCCCCTTTCACGTTGTTCGTCGTTGGCAACCGAACCGAAGGGGACGGCAAATGCGATAAACCGATTGACGGCATCTCGCGGGTCACGACTGAACGTCGGCGAGCTTCCGCGGGTGCAGATCACTTCCACGTAGGCATCGCGAAGTTGCGAGAGGGCGACGCAGTTCGACATCACGCGGGCAATTTCCTCCCGGCCGAACGGCAGCTTCATCTGGAGCTTCTCCACGCCGCCGAGGAAGCGGTCGAGGTGAAGATCCAGCCGGAAAAATCGGCCCTTCCAGACGTGCGCGGTGTCGTAGGTGGCGTCGGAGTGCAGGAACCCCCAATCGAGGACCGAGATCTTTGCCTCGGACATCGGCAGGTATTGCCCGTCGAGATACGCAACACCCGGCGGATAGCTCAGGGGGTCGCGATGGTGCTTTTCGACAACCGGCCATCGGGTGGCGCCAAGGGAAGTGTGGCTCATCGGACCCTCCACAGCTCGTCATGTCACTTCGTCCAATGCGGCCGCCATACGCTTCCGTTGAAGTGAAGCGTTGACCGGTGCAAACGGCGGTCGCGGGACAAATTGGCCAGCGCCGACTTCCGTCAGCAGCTGCCCCTCTCGAAACACCACATGACCACGGCTCATGGTCACGACATTCACCCCGCGAACGACCATTCCCTCGAAGAGATTGATGTCGACCTTCTGATGGTGGGTTTTGCTGCTGATGAGCCGCTCGCGCTGCGGATCCCAAACAACGATATCCGCGTCGGCGCCGACCGAGACGGAGCCCTTGCGCGGATAGACATTGAAAATGCGAGCAGCGTTGGCCGAGGTCACCGCGACAAACTCGTTCTCCGTCAGCCGGCCAGCGTTCACGCCGTGGTGCCACAGCACATGCATTCGATCCTCGATCGAGCCGGTACCGTTCGGAATCAGGGTGAAGTCGTCCCGCCCCATGCGCTTCTGCTCCGCGCAGAAGCATGCGTGATCCGTAGCGGTTGTGTGCAGCAGACCGGTCTCAAGCCCCCGCCAGAGAGCCGCCTGGTGCTCGCGGGATCGGAATGGCGGACTCATCACGTGGGCCGCCGCGAAGTCCCAGCTGTCGCTGCGGTAGACGCTGTCGTCGATGAGGAGGTGGCCCGCCAGCACTTCGGCGAACACTCGCTGCCCCTCGTGACGCGCCCGCTCCAAGGCGGCCAGCGACTGGGCGCAGGAATTGTGAACGATGTAGAGGGGGGCTCCGAGGACCTGCGCGATGCGGATGGCGCGATGCGCCGCCTCGGCCTCAACCTCGGGCGGACGCGAAAGGGCGTGGCCGATAGGGCCCTTTATTCCTTTCCCGAGGAGCGCCGCCTGCGCATGGGCGACGAGATCGCCATTTTCAGCGTGGACCAAACACAGGGCTCCGAGTTCGCGCGCCCGCTCGAACGAGCGGATCAGGACGGCATCGTCGACCATAATGCTGCCCTTGTAGGCCATGAAATGCTTGAACGAGTTGATGCCGAGTTCTCCGACGAGAGTGCCCATGGCCTCGCGCACGCTGTCGTCCCACCACGTGATCGCTACGTGGAAACCGTAGTCGGCGGCGCTCTTCTCGGCCCTGGCCCGCCACACGCTGTAGGCATCGATCGGCGATTGCCCGGCGTCCGGGATGACAAAGTCGATCACCATAGTGGTCCCGCCGGCGACGGCCGCGCTCGTGCCTGTAAAGAAGTCTTCCGAAGTGCGCGTCCCCATGAAGGGATATTCGAGATGGGTGTGCGGATCGATGCCGCCCGGCATGACAAGGCAGCCGCCGGCGTCAATTGTCTCAGTCTTGTCGGACGCCTCGAGGTTAGGAGCGACTTCGCGGATCGTGCCGTCGGCAACAAGGACATCCGCCCTTCTGGAGAGGTCGGCGTTGACGACAGTGCCGCCGCGGATCAGCAATGACGACATCACCCTACCCGGCGGCTGCTTCGAGTTCGACGAAGCGCGCGAGATTCGTGAGCGCTAGATCAACAGTCTTCGCGGCATGGACTCGGAACAGACGGCCGGCAAGATCGGGATTCCGCTTCAGCGCCGCGTCCAAGATCTCTTCGTGCTCGCGCAGCACGTCGCTATCCCAGGAACGTCCATAGTCGGCGATCCGTCGGTATCGCTGCGTCTGGCCATACAGTTGTCTAGTCCAGTCCAACAGCCGGGGCGATCCACATGCTCCGATCAACGAGAGGTGGAACGCGTCGTGGCGGGACTGCACCTCGCTGTCGTCCGACAGGTCAGCGCTTCCACGTTCAAGACTTTTCCGGAACAAGTGGAAAGCCCGGACGACCGACCCCTCCCAGTCCTCGTCGCCACGTTCTACCGACCATTCCAGCGCAAGGCTCTCGATATGTTCCCGGACCTTCAAGAGATCGCGCAAATCGGCGATCGACACCGGGGCAACGCGGAAGCCACGCTGGTCGGATGCCTCGAGAAGTCCTTCGCTGGCCAGGCGGGAGAAAGCCTCGCGGATTGTCGAGACGCCAGCAGCATACCTTGCCTTCATCACTTCCGAACGCAGCCACTCCCCGGGCGCAAGGCGACAAGCGAGAATGTCGTGTCGGATCGCCTCGTAGACCGCACCGGCACGAGTCGACGAATTCCCAACCTGCTTCAACACCATTGCCGACGCTCCAAGATGCTTCCTCCCTGTCGTTCCGAATTGCTTTTGATCCTACATCGCCGCTGGGTCGACGAGCGGCCCGTAGACGTCAGGACGCCGATCACGGAAGAACTGCCAGTCGTGCCTCACTTCGCGGATGGCGCCGAGGTCGATTTCCGCGACGATCAGGTCGTCGCCGTCGCTCCCCTGGGCGACAACATTGCCGCGCGGATCGGAAAAGAAGCTGTTACCGAAGAAGCGAGCAACGTTCCACGGCGCCTCTTCGCCAACCCGGTTGATCGCGCCAATGAACATGCCGTTGGCTACGGCCGCTGCTCGGATCTCCAGTTCCCATATGTCGCGGCTGTGGGGTCCGGTGGCCGATGGAGTGATCACCAGGTCGGCGCCAGCAAGAGCAAGCGCGCGGAAGCCTTCGGGAAAGTGTCGATCGTAGCAGATGTACACGCCCAGCCTGAGGTAGGCCGTTTGAAACACCGGAAATCCGAGATTACCCGGCTTGAAGAAGAACTTTTCCGGCCAGGTGGCGAGATCGGGAATGTGCGTTTTGCGATACTTGCCGAGATAATCACCGTTGGCATCGATCACCGCCGCGGCGTTGTAATAGACGCCGGGAGCTTCCTCCTCATAAATCGGGGCGACGATCACCATGCTGTGCTTTTTCGCCCATTCTTTGCAGCGTTGAATACTCGGCCCGTCGGGGATTCGTTCCGCGGAGTCGTACCAGTGCCTGTCGCGGCTCGGCGGGAAGTACGGCTGATTGAACACCTCCTGGAATCCCAGAACCTTCACGTCCGCCGCAGCGGCCCGCTTCACGACCTCCTCGTGCGCATCCAGCATGGCGTCGCGAATTACCTGGATCGGATCGCTGGTTTTCGCTTTCAGACTCATCTGCACAAGTCCCGCCTTTATGCCGCTCACGTTTCTCTCCCTTGTCCTTTGAAATCCCGACTGTCCGGCGCGCCGGTCTCCCAAAAAGGCCATCTCGCCTCGCGGTTTCTCGTCAGGCCGTCAGGTCGCATGATGAGAATGAGGAGCATAGTCACCGCGATGGCGATCTCCTGACTTCCAGGTGGAAGCGCGATGTTGAGCCCCCCGACATCGATACCCCTCTCCAATTCCCGGAGCACCTCGATCAGGAGCGAAATGATAACTACGCCGAGGACGGCGCCAGTCAGGCTCGAGACGCCGCCTACGACAAGCATCGCGAGGGAGATGAAGGTTAGGTTGAGGTAGAACGCGTCGATGGAGATCGTGCCGAGGAAGTGGGCGTACAGAACGCCGGCGATCGCGACGATGAAGGCGCTGACGGTCCAAGCGATCAGCCGTTCCCGAAAGACGTCGACGCCAATCGCCTGCGCCGCGACCTCGTCGTCTCGCGACGCTCTAAGCAGCAGTCCGTGCCGCGAAATCTGGTAGGCATGCGCCGCGACGATACCGCTGACGGCCCAGATCAACGCGACCCACAGATCGGTGTAGGGCGGGAGCCCGACGATGGAGCTCGTCCCGAGCGTCACGGAGTCCCAGTTTGAGTATCCGACTGTGACGATGACCAGGAGCGACAGCGTCGCGATGCTCGCGCCGATGCCGGACAGGCGCAGGATGGGTATGCCGACAACCAGCCCGACCAGTGCCGCGAGAAGGCCGGAAAGAAACGCCGCAGGCGTCACCGGAATCGACCACTCGTGCAGGAAAGTCGGCAGACCAGGCATGTTCAACTTCTTGAGGAAGAGAGGGAGGGTCAGCCAAGCGGTCGCATAAGCACCGATCGCCATGAAGCTGACGTGACCGAAGGACAGGATCCCGGAGTTGCCGACGAAGACGTACGTGCCGACCACGAGGACCACCATGATCAGCATCTCGATCACGCTGTGCTGTAACAGGTTGCTGCCGAAGAGGTGGGCCGCGAGTGCGATCCCGACGATGAGCAGTGCGGGCATGGCCGCCGGCGCCGAGACATCGAGATAGCGTCGGATTGTCATTAGACACGCTCCTTGAGCGCCGCCACCTGGACGATGCCACCCGGGCGCCAAAGGAGGATCAGAATCACGGCGATGAAAACGAAGGCATCGCGACCGTCGCGAAGACCGGTGGGTAGCACGGCCTGAAGCGCGACGCTGACCATACCGACTGTATATCCGCCGATCACGGCGCCCACGAGGCTTCCCATGCCGCCGATGACAGTGGCGACGAACCCCATCAGCACCAGCGGCACCCCCATCCGATAGCTGAGAAGCCCGCCCTTGATGACCACGAAGATCGAGACGATTGCGGCGAGTAGGCCGCTTATGGCGAAGGCGATCGCGATGACGGTATTGGCGCGCACGCCAAGAACGCGCGCCATCCTGAAGTCCTCGGCCGCGGCACGCATCCAGATGCCGTAGCTGGTCCGCTTGAGAAACACCGCGAGGACGATCAGGAGAGAAATTGTGACGGCAATAACGACCAGGTCGAGCTTCAGAATGCGGATACCGCCAACAATCAGCGGTTCGCTGAGACCGGGAGCGATGCTCAAGGCTTTCGGGCGGCTACTGTAGACGGACAGCACCACGTGCTGGAGAAAGAAGCTGACCGCAAACGATCCGATCAGCAGCGTGGCAGGTCGAGCATGGCGCATCGGCCGGAAGGCTGCCCGTTCGGTCACGAGCGCAACCAGCATCACGAAGAGGATGACCGTGGCCACCATCAATGGCCACGGCCAGGAACCGACAAAGAGGGTAGTGGTGGCACTTGCCGACGGCACGATCAGGGCGTATGCCCCAAGCGCTATGAAGTCGCCGTGGGCGAAGTTGATCAACCGCATAATCCCGAAGATCAAACCGATCCCCAACGCCACCAGCGCATAGAGACTTCCAAGGCTGATGGCATCGACGGCGATCTGGACCGCATACATCGTCGGGACGTTTCTTCTTTTCGGCGTCAGTTCGGGAACAAGAGCCCCATCGGCGGCTCGGCCGTGCTGGTGATGTACTCGATGGCCTCGTGCTTTCCGTTTTCGACCTTGAGCATCAGGAGCGGCCACTTGAGCTGGATGTGCATCTCCGGGGTGAAGGTGAACGGAATGCCGATGACGCTCTCATCCTTGAACTTGTTGAGCTCCGCGAGCACCGCATCGGGATCGTCGGTCCCGGCACGCTCGACGGCTTTGGCATACCCGTCGATGAGCGCGTAACCCGTAATGAAGTTCGACGTTGTGGGCGCCTTGTCGTAGGTCGCGACGTACCGGTCCAGAAGCGCTTGTCGCTCGGCATCCGGCTCGTCGCCAAAGATCGACATGTAGCCGTTGTAGTAGAAGCCGCTCAGGTCCGGCACAGCTTGGAGCCAGTAGTCGCCGTCCATTGCCTGCGACGACAGAAGCGCTGACTCGATGCCGGCGGCACGCAGCTGCTTGATCGCACTCGCCCCTCCGGGATTGTAGGTGCACAGCATGATCACATCAGGTGCCTCGGGAAGCGACTGGATACGCGTGATCTGCGCCGAGATCGACGGGTCGTCGTTCTTCCAGGTGTCCTCGCCGATGAGGGCCGCTTCGCCCGCCAGTTCCTTCCATCGGCTGTTGAAACCGGCGCAGGTCGATTTGTCGAATTCGATCGTGGTGTCGAGCAGGGAATAGGCTGTCTTCCATCCCTGCTGGTGGGCCCACTCGGCGAGGGCGTAGCCACCGCTCTGCGCGGCAAAGGACCAGGAGAATGAGTGCGGCCCTACCCCTTGCACACCCATCTTCGGATCATTGGCACACAGCGATATCGAAATTACGCCAGCCTGCTCAGCAGCAAACGCCGCCGGGCTCCCCATGTCGTAGTCGCACGACACGACAACCAGACTGGCCCCCTTGTCGACGACCTCCTTGCCGGCTTTCGCACCCTGGGCGCGATCGGTCTTCGTATCGGCCATCACGAACTCGATCGGGCGGCCAAGGAGACCTCCCTTTGCGTTGATATCAGCGATCGCCAACTGCGCCGCGAGAACCGGTTGCTCATCATAGGCAGCCATCCACCCGCTCTGGGCGGTGGCGAAGCCGATGATGATAGGCTCTTCTGCCAAAGCAGGTCCGACGAACATGCCGGCGGCGAGTGCAGCTGTCGGGACGAGGAATTTCGGCATGACAAAGTTCCCCCTGTTGGCGCCAGCCGCACTGCCCAGCGGTAGAACGGCTGAGGCGTGGAAGTCCGTGCACAACGTGACAGAGGCTACTTCTCAATTTTCGGAAGTTCAATATAATTTCGAAATTCATGTCATTAGTCGATTATTCGCGCTATGCTCGGAATAGAGGATCTGCACGTTTCGTACGGCCGTACGACTGTTCTACGAGGCGTGTCGCTCAGCGTGGCCGCAGGCGAAATGGTGTGCGTCGTCGGACCCAACGGCGCGGGCAAATCAACGCTTTTGCGGACGGTCAGCGGATTGAAGCGGCAACGCAGCGGGCGCATTGTCTTTGACGGCGTCAATCTCGCGGGAGCGAAGCCGGAGAATATCGCTCGGATGGGTCTGACGATGGTGCCGGAGGGACGGCACGTGTTTCAGACGCTGACTGTCGAGGAGAATCTGAAGGTCGCTGCCGATATCCACCACGAACATAGACGGGACGACGTGAGACGGACCTTGGAGATCTTTCCGGTCCTCAAGGAACGGCTGCCGATGCGAGCCGGCAATCTGTCCGGTGGAGAGCAGCAGCAGCTTGCTCTCGCTAGAGCTTTGGTCATGGGACCGCGGATGATTACTGTCGACGAGCCCTCGCTGGGTCTTGGACCGCTGATCGTGGATGCTGTGTATGACCGCCTGAAGCGCCTGCGCGACGAGGGTATGACGCTCCTGATAGTCGAACAGAGCACCGCGCGGGTCCTTTCGGTCGCCGACCGTGTCTACGTCATGAATGGCGGAAGAATCGTCGCCAGCGGAAGCCCAACGGATTTCAGGGAAGGGACTTTGCTCGAGGATGCGTATTTCGGCAGAGTCTCCTCGTAGGGAGACGCCAGACGACGGCATTCATCTCGCCGCGCGCGGAGTCACCGTGCGGTTCGGCGGTCTCACTGCTTTGGAGAATGTGGATGTCGACCTGGCGGCAGGCGAAATCCTCGGCCTCATCGGGCCGAACGGGGCGGGAAAGACGACGCTCGTCAACGTTCTTTCCGGCTTTCAGAAGCCAACGGAGGGCGAGGTGCGGGTTGGCGACCTGCTTCTCAGTGGACTACCGCCGCGCCGAATCACTGCGGCTGGAGTGGCGAGGACTTTTCAGGCCGCTCGGCTATTTGGAGACCTGACCGTACGGGAAAACGTGGAAGTGGCCTCTTTGGCGGCCGGCAGGTCGTCCCATGCAGCGCGAATCCAGGCGGAAGAACTGCTGGAGTGGGTTGGCTGCATTCACTGTGCCAAGGAGCGAGCGTCAGAATTGCCGTATGGTCGCGAGCGCTTGGTCGGCATTGCCAGAGCGCTCGCAACCTCTCCAACGTTTCTTCTCTTGGACGAGCCTGCTGCGGGACTGGATGAGCAAGAGGGGCGAGAACTCGCCGCCTTCATACAGAGGGTTCCGACTGATCAAGGGTGCGGAGTCCTGTTGATCGAGCACAATGTCGAGCTTGTTCTCGGAGTCTGCCGGCGAGTCCAAGTCCTCGATGAAGGACGCACTATTGCACTAGGCGCACCCAATCAAATCGCCAGCGATGTCGCCGTGCGCCGCGCCTATCTCGGCTAGAGTCGCAGCGAGCCCGTTGGCGGCTTCTGTGGTCCCGACCTGCATCGCCTGCCGCGTCATCATCACGGTGCCGAGCAACGATCTGGTAGCTCGCATCCACAATCGTATGCCCGCGATCCTACGCCGCGGGGATTATGCGCGGTGGCTCAGCACGGAAGAGGACCCCACGACCTCATAGTCACGTTTTCCTCGGAGCCGATGCGGATGTGGCCGATATCGAGACCAGTGAACAAAACCAGATAACGACGATCTCCAGATCCTGAAGGCCATCATGTTAACGAGCTGACTATTGCGCCATTGTCCGTCAGCTTCTGAGACGCAGAAGCTGGTCAGGTGGGTCCGCGCTGTCTCTCGTCGTGCGCGCTCGCTTCCACACGGCGCCTTGAGAGCACGTGTCCGACGCCGGTTTCGCTGCCTTTCGGTCGTCTTGCCGCGTTTGCATCTCGTGGCAGGTGGTCAAAACTTCGGATCATCATGCGATGACACCGGTCCTGAAGCGGCAGCATCACGTCCGCGAGCCGCTCGATCTGGTCGCGTAGCCGATTGCCGACGATCTCGCCGTGGATCCTGCGGTAGAACTCTTCAGTGAAGGCCTTGAGGTCGATATTGGCTGCATCGATGTAGCGAAAGAATTCCGCGCGCGGCTCGGGGCAGATGTACCCGGCAGAGACCGCGATGGTCTTGACACCGGCGCGCGGCAGGCGGCCGCCGCATCGACAGCGTATTCGAGAAAGATCACCGGGTCATTGTAGGTGAAGGCGACGCTCCTGCACGCGTGCGCTGCGGCGCCGCGGGCAATGGTCTCCGGGCTTGCCTCGTCAGACAGCGTGTCGAACTCGCGCGACTTGCTGATGTCCCAGTTCTGACAGAACTTGCACGTCAGGTTGCATCCCGCCGTGCCGAATGACAGCACCGGTGTCCCGGGAAGGAAATGGTTGAGCGGTTTCTTCTCGATTGGATCGATGCAATACCCGCTGGACCGTCCGTAGGTCGTCAGGACAATCCGGTCATTGGCGCGCGCCCGCACGAAGCACAAGCCTCGCTGACCTTCATGCAGCCGGCAGAAACGCGGGCAGAGATCGCACTGAACTCGTCCGTCACCGAGCACATGCCAATAGCGCCCTTCGACGCCCGCCGTTGCGTTGCCTTCTATCCGGGTCATTCCCCGACGCTTTGATTGACCGGGGTCAATGGGATGCATAGGTCGGCAACCATCCGCCAGCGGGCTCCAGATCCAGCCGATCCGGCCGCCGTGAGGCGCGTCCGGAAAGAAGAAACATTTCCCCGCGGTAAGCCCAGACGCGGAGATCGGTCCACAACGGCGCCCCATCAATCTCCAGGCAGGGCTTCGGAACCCGTCTCTGCGCCACATAGCCCTGCTTTGCCAAGCGGCGTAAGCGCGCCCGCCCCACTGCATCGCTGCCGAGCAGACCGCGCCCTGCAAATCCATGCAGAGGTTTGAACACGAACTCCTGCTTTCTGTGCGCCAGCTCTTCCAAATTCTCGGGGCGGACCAGGTGCGTCTCCGGCACATGCTCGCTGAGGAGCTGACGTTCCCCTGGCTCTATCGCGAGCTCGCTGTCCCAATCGGGCAATGACAGCCATTCCAGCAGCCGCTTGTCGCTGCGGGTCGCATAGGTGAAGGGATTGGGCGCGACATAGACCCGGCCGGTGTGAAATGCCCGCCACAACGGGGCGAACTGGTCAGACTGCCAGAAGAAATCGGTCGAACGGTTGATGACGAAACTCACCATCTGTTCCTTGAACATCAGATGTCGGCCATCCCAGCGCGCGTCACCGGGACATCCGAGTTCGGCCCGCCAGCCGCGCCGACGAAGCAGATCGCAGAGCAGCTCGAGCTCCCTGCGAAACTTGCCTCTTTGCAACGACTCGGCGTCGTCGAGCACCAGAAACGAATCCTCAGAGCCCTCTCCAGGGAATGCCCTCGCCTCTTGCTGCACCAGGTCCCCAATGAACTGGCTGAATGCGGGCCACCGGGCAGGTGCCACTATTCGCTCCTCCTGCTGCAGTCCCGCTGCCTCGTAGTACAGGGCATTGATGATCGCGGCAAAGAGGAAACCCGACCCGTTGTCATTGAACTCGATAAGCTGCCAGGTGCCCTCAGGGGGAAGGTGAAAATCCCAAGCACTGAAGAAACAGACCTCGGATTTTCCACGCTGCGCAATCGCCGGTGCCTCACGCAAGGCCGCCGCCTGCCAAGCCTCCCGGGCCGTAACGCGGTCAAAGGTGCGGATGAAATCGGATATTTCGGCAAGGATGGCGCCGCGAATGACCTGATACTGCGGCGCTACCGAAAACTCGTGCGGCACCTCCGGCATCCCGGCAGCCTGCAGCGCAGCGTAGAAGTCATTGAGCGGCCTCAGCTCGAGCGTCAATTTGTCTCTCAACCCCACTGGCGGAATAGAGCGGCCTGGAGGAATCAGAACCAGATAAGCATGTCCGATAATAGCGCCGAACGGCCATGCGAAGCCCCGCAGGTGATGTCTGAATCAAAAGCCAAACCGGACTCTGCTCGCGCCTGTCGCTAGGGCGGTTGTTGACCCCTTCCGGACATTATCGGGGAGCCGAGGCCATCAGGTCATCCACGGCGTGCACGGCCACGTTCTCACACAGGAGCCGAGGCAAACACTCCGATCTTTTTCGGGGCATGCCCTAACTGGTGCGCGGCTTCTCCGCCAATACCGAGACGCTCTTTACTCCGTATTTCTTGGTGGCGCCGAGAGCGCTGTCGGAGATGAACCGGTAGGACGGATTGTCCTCGATTGTGACAACCTTCAAGCCGGCCGCCTGGAGCATGGAGCGATAGTCGTCTCGCTGTGCGGCCCCGCCGATGCAGGCCGCCCAAAGAGTCGTGTTGCAGGTGATCGTTTCAGGCAGCTTCACGTCGGTGACGATGTCGGCGATAGCCAGGCGGCCCCCGGGCCGGAGAAGTCGCGCTGCCTCCTGAAAAACCTGCGGCTTGTCAGGAGAAAGATTGAACACACCGTTGCTGATAACGACATCGGTGCATTCATCGGGCAGCGGCACTTTCTCGATGTATCCCTTGACGTAAGTGACGTTTGTGAACCCGTCTCGGTCACGCAGGGCTTCTGCCTTCTTCCGCTGAGCGTCGGTCATATCGATGCCGATGACTTTGCCATTCGCCCCGACCCTCAGGGCGGCCACGAAAGTGTCCATGCCTGAGCCACTTCCGAAATCGACGACGGTCTCTCCGTCCCCGACGCGGGCGAGGCGGAAGTAGTAGCCGACGCCAGCAAACGAATCGATCGATTCGCTGGGGATGCGGTCGAGGTCGGCAGGATAGCCCAGCCGCTCCGCCAGAGCGCGCCCCATCTCGAAATGGTACTTGCCTTGCGGCTTCTCGGCGACATCGCGTTACATCGCCTTGACCTTGGTCTCGAGCTCGCCGGCATCGAAGCTCACGACAGTCGACATTGGTCGTCTCCTCCAGAACCCGGAAGCGCTGCGGGAAGTAACCCACTGGCCCTTCCACCAAAGCGCAGTCTGCACTTTATCATGGCGAGATGGCGGTTTGTGATTTTCGCGGGGGGCGGATTTCAGAATCGCGATTTCTCAGAATCGGTGGGTTCGTCCGACCGCCGAGGGAATCACCCTGTCTTCTCCGAAAGTCTCAACCAGCTTATGGATGGCGCGCCATCCCGTGCAGTGACCGGGAACAATCATCTTGAGATCGAAAGCCTTCAGATCCTCGACAGTCTGAGGAATGATGGCCTCACAGGCCGCACCGGAGAGATGGAAGCCGCCAATCACGCCATAAAGCGGCACAGGGTCGAATGCGTCTCGCGCGTCTTTGAGGACATTGATGATGCCGGCGTGAGAACACGCAGTAAAGACGATGATGCCCTTATCCCGCACATCAACAGCGGCGTAACGCTCGTCCATGATCCACGGGTCCGGCTCCCATCCGTTTCCTGCATCTTTCAAGTGAGGGGGTAGGCCTTTTTCATAAGGCGTTATCCGCGGGATCTCGCCGCTGATGCCAAACATTCCGTCAAGCAGCACGCGCCCCTCGCTGGTGGAAATCACTTCGCCGCCAGCCGCCTGCAATGCATCTCCGCCGGGCACCTCCTCGAACGGGATGATGGCACCAGTGGGCGTGGACATCCCGCGACGGACAAACATTCCGTCATTCACATGCACGGGGACCTTTTTGCCGCCATTCGCGCTGTGGATGAGCTCCAGCGCCGTGATCATGCCACCCACATGATCCCAGTGACCGTGCGAGAACATCGCGGCATCAATGGAAGCGAAATCGATGCCCAGACGATTTCCATTTCGCTCGAGGGTGCTTCCTTCCGGGCCACTATCGAACAGCAGAGTGCGCTTCGTAGTCCCCCGCTCTGTCGTGATGGCAAGCGAAAGGCCCCAGTGGGCGCAGCAGAGGCATCGACCCGACAGCTTCATCGCGCCAGCTTTGAAAACGTTCGCAACTTCGCCGGTAATCGAATCGGGAATGGTTGACAGGATATCGGTGACATTGTCGACCAGTACGACAACTTTGCAGCGATCTACGGGTTGGATATTCAAGACGTAAACTCCGTGCTCGTATTGTTGGCCGCGAGGATCATATGGCCTGAATTGGATTGTGGCGGCCTTTTCTGTGCATGATAACTGCTGAAAACCAGGCGCGGCTCCTTGCGTCGCAACAAGCGACGGGTTCTGGCGCTTTGGCGTATTCTCCGGGCCGCACACCCCCGAGGTCGGCGAAGCTGACGAAAGCGGACAATCTCTCATGCGTCAGGTTCAATGACCTGGCCGACAGCCTCTGCAACCCCATGCGCCCGGGTCTTGCCGGCCTTACACGGGATCCCGAGGCTCGGGGAGCGGGTCTGGAATTTCCCGCCAGACATGGGAAATACGCTGTCGCTGTGGCCTCAACTGATCCGCGCCATGACGTGGCGGACGACCGAATAGTCCTCCAAAGCGTACAGGCTCATGTCCTTGCCGTAGCCGGACTGCTTCATCCCGCCATGAGGCATCTCGTTGGTCAGCATGAAGTGGCAGTTGATCCAGGTGCAGCCGTACTGGAGGCGTGCGGCGACGGCCATCGCCCGCCCCACGTCGCGCGTCCACACCGACGACGCCAGCCCGTAGTCAGAGTCGTTCGCCCAGCCGATCGCCTGCTCGGTGTCGGTGAACCGAGTGACCGAGACCACGGGGCCGAACACCTCCTTGCGGGCGATCTCGTCGTCCTGGGTGGCGCCGGCGACCACGGTCGGGACGTAGAAGAACCCTGCGCCGGAGCCGGGCTTGCCGCCGGCGGTTACCTCGATGTGCGTCTGCGCCGTCGCCCGGTCGACGAAGCTCGCGACGCGG
>Ga0210144_1000700_pt1 | contig 15997 bp, 29 predicted proteins | sample Muzzi_PWA_D2_FD_185532 | JGI IMG/M metagenome (GOLD analysis project Ga0210144, IMG submission 185532) | Wetland microbial communities from San Francisco Bay, California, USA, that impact long-term carbon sequestration - Muzzi_PWA_D2 (SPAdes) | ecosystem: Environmental > Aquatic > Marine >...
CTTGCGATTTGCCATCCGCGAGGGTGGTCGCACGGTTGGCGCCGGCGTGGTCTCGAAAGTCATCGAGTGAAGAATATGGTGTAGGAGCGGGCTTGCCCGCGAACCGTTCGCGGCCAGGGCCGCTCCTGCAGGTGATTTGAAAAAGGCAAGCAGAAAACCATGAGCAACCAGAGAATCCGGATACGCCTGAAGGCATTTGACCATCGACTGATCGACAAGTCGGCGGCCGAGATCGTCGAAACGGCGAAGCGCACCGGTGCGCAGGTGCGGGGTCCGATTCCGCTGCCCACGAAGATGGAGCGCTTCACCGTGCTGGTTTCACCGCATGTCGACAAGGACGCGCGTGACCAGTACGAGATCCGCACTCACAAGCGGCTGATGGATATCGTGGACCCCACGGACAAGACGGTTGATGCGCTGATGAAACTGGATCTGGCGGCTGGCGTTGATGTACAGATCAGGCTTAACTGACGCGGTTTGTATACCGCGGGATAGATGAAATGACTATCGGAATCGTTGGACGCAAGGCAGGCATGACGCGCATTTTTACCGATGAAGGCGCTGCGGTGCCCGTGACGGTGATATCGATCGAGCCGAACCGGGTCACCCAGGTCAAGACTGTCGAAATCGACGGCTATCGCGCCCTGCAGGTAACCACCGGCAGCCGCCGCGCCTCGCGCGTGACCCGGCCCATGGCGGGCCACTATGCCAGGGCCGCAACCGAAGCCGGACGCGGTCTGTGGGAATTCCGCCTCGATGACGGGGAAGGCGATGGCATCGGGGTGGGCAGCGAGCTTGGCGTCGACCTGTTTCAGGCGGGCCAGAGCGTGGACGTGACCGGCACCGTCATCGGCAAGGGTTTCGCCGGCACCGTCAAGCGCCATAACTTCAGCATGCAGGACGCCACGCACGGCAACTCGCTGTCGCACCGCGCACCGGGGTCCATCGGTCAGAACCAGACCCCGGGCCGGGTGGTCAAGGGCAAGAAGATGTCCGGCCACATGGGTAATGTGCGGCGCAGCATCCAGAGTCTGGAGATCGTGCGCGTGGATACCGAGCGCAACCTGCTGTTGATCAAGGGCGCGGTCCCGGGAGCGCAGGGTGGCGACCTCATTATTCGGCCGGCAGTGAAAGCGGGTTAGGAGCGGCATCATGGAATTGCAGTTGCATGGCGGTGGTTCAGGGTCGGTACAGGTATCGGACGATACCTTTGGCCAGGATTTTCGCGAGGCCCTGGTGCACCAGGTGGTGACGGCCTGTCTCGCCGGTGCACGCGCCGGCACCGTGAAGCAGAAGACGCGCAGCGAGGTGAGCGGCGGCGGAGCCAAGCCCTGGCGGCAGAAGGGCACCGGCCGTGCGCGCGCCGGCACATCGCGCAGTCCCCTGTGGCGCGCCGGCGGCACGACCTTCGCGGCGCGCCCGCGTGATTATTCGCAAAAGATCAACCGCAAGATGTACCGGCTGGCGATGCGCTCCATACTGTCAGAACTGGTCCGGCAGGATCGCCTGATCGCCGTCGAGTCGTTTGGCGTCGAGGAACCCAGGACACGGGAACTGGTCGGCAAACTCAGGCAACTGGGGCTCGATCAGGTGCTGATCGTAACCGATGCGCCGGATGACAAGCTTTACCTGGCGACACGCAATCTGCCGCATGTGGCGGTCTGCGATGCATCGGGTGTGGACCCCGTCAGTCTGGTCGGCTTTGACAAGGTCGTGGTCACGACCGGTGCACTCAGGCAGATAGAGGAGCGTCTGGCATGAACCAGGAACGTCTGATGAAGGTGTTGCTGTCCCCGGTGATTTCGGAGAAGAGTTCCCGTGTCGCCGACGCCAGCCGACAGTTCGTTTTCAAGGTGCTGCCGGGCGCGAGCAAGCCGGAAATACGCGATGCGGTGGAGCTGATGTTCGATGTCAAGGTGAAGGGTGTGCAGGTCGCCAACGTGCAGGGCAAGGTCAAGCGCTTCGGCCAGACGACAGGACGGCGCGTGAACTGGAAAAAGGCCTATGTGACCCTGGCCGAAGGTCATGACATCGATTTCATGGGAAAGGAGTAAGCCGGCTGTAATAACGGCTCGCTGCAAAGGTTGACGATATGCCACTGGTAAAAGCAAACCCGACATCACCCGGACGCCGTTTCGTCGTCAAGGTGGTAACGCCCGACCTGCACAAGGGTCGTCCGCATGCCGCGCTGGTCGGCACCAAGTCCAGGAACGGCGGGCGCAACAACAGCGGGCGCATCACCACCCGGCACAGGGGCGGCGGCCACAAGCAACTTTACCGCGTGATCGATTTCAAGCGCGACAAGACCGGTGTGCCGGCGCGGGTGGAACGTATCGAGTACGATCCGAACCGCTCGGCGCATATTGCCCTGCTGCTCTACGCCGACGGCGAACGCCGCTACATCCTTGCGCCGAAGGGCGTGCAGGCAGGTAACGAGCTGCGCAGTGGCAGCGACGTCCCCATCAAGGCGGGGAATGCCATGCCGCTGCGTAATGTGCCTGTCGGCAGCATGGTGCACAATGTCGAGATGAAGCCCGGCAAGGGCGGACAGCTGGCACGTAGCGCCGGCAGTGGGATCCAGCTGGTCGCCCGTGAAGGCGATCACGCCACCCTGCGCCTGCGCTCCGGTGAGATGCGCAAGGTGCCGGCGGACTGCATGGCCACCATCGGCGAGGTCGGCAATACCGAACACAACCTGCGCGCACTGGGGAAGGCGGGCGCCAGGCGCTGGCGTGGTGTCCGTCCAACGGTACGCGGCGTCGCAATGAACCCGGTCGACCACCCGCATGGTGGCGGCGAGGGCAGGACATCCGGCGGCAGGCATCCGGTCAGCCCATGGGGGACACCGACCAAGGGCTACCGTACGCGCAGCAACAAGCGCACCAGCGGCATGATCATCAGACGCCGCAACAACAAGTAATCACGAGGATCAGCACAGTGCCACGCTCGATTAGAAAGGGACCGTTCATTGATACCCACCTGCTCAGGAAGGTGGAACGTGCGGCTGCGGAAAACAGCAAGCGGCCGATCAAGACCTGGTCGCGTCGCTCCATGGTCATACCGGATATGGTGGGACTGACGATCGCCGTGCACAACGGGCGTCAGCACGTGCCCGTGCTCGTCAACGAAAATATGGTCGGACACAAGCTGGGCGAGTTCGCCCTCACGCGGACCTTCAAGGGTCATGCGGCCGACAGAAAGTCCAGGTAAGGGGACAGAGAAATGCAGGTCAGTGCGACATTGAAGCATGCACGGATTTCGCCGCAGAAATGCCGGCTGGTTGCCGACCAGATACGCGGCCTTCCGGTTGAAAGGGCATTGAACGAGCTCAGCTTCAGCCCGAAGAAGGCTGCCACTATGGTGCGCAAGGTGCTTGAATCGGCCATCGCCAACGCGGAGCACAATGAAGGCGCGGATATCGACGAGCTCCGGGTTGCCGCGATCTGCGTAAACGAGGGCCGGACGCTGAAACGCTTTCAGGCGCGCGCCAAGGGACGGGGCAACCGGATACTCAAACGGAACAGTCACATCACCGTAACGGTGGGCGACAAGTAAACTCACACAGGTAGAGGCGTATAGCGGTATGGGTCATAAAGTACATCCAACAGGCATCAGGCTCGGCATTGTCAAGGACTGGACGTCCACATGGTATGCCGACTCCAGACACTATGCCGACTACCTCAACACGGATCTGGAGATCCGTGCGTACATCAAGAAGCGCCTGTCCCAGGCCTCGGTGAGTCGTATACAGATTTCCCGTCCGGCGCATAACGCGCTGATCACGATCCATACCGCACGCCCCGGCATCGTGATCGGCAAGAAGGGAGAGGACATTGACCGTCTGCGCAAGGAGGTGTCCGCGCGCATGGGAATTCCGGTCAATATCAACATCGAGGAGATACGCAAGCCGGAACTGGACGCCCACCTGGTCGCGGAAAGCGTCGCCCAGCAGCTGGAGCGGCGCATCATGTTCCGCCGTGCCATGAAGCGGGCGGTAAGCAACGCCATGCGCATCGGCGCCGAGGGCATCAAGATCAATGTCGGCGGCCGCCTGAACGGGGCGGAGATCGCACGCTCGGAGTGGTACCGCGAGGGACGGGTGCCGCTTCATACCCTGCGCGCTGACATCGATTACGGTGTGGCTGAGGCCAACACGACCTACGGCAAGATCGGCGTCAAGGTGTGGATCTTCAAGGGCGAGGTGTTTGAACCGGGTGAAGAGGCCGAGGCGGAGTCCGCCCGCACCGCGGCATCCTGATAACGGAGAAGTTCGATGTTACAGCCCAAGAGAACCAAATTCCGCAAAAAGCAGACGGGGCACAACCGTGGCCTGGCGCAGCGCGGCAACAAGGTCAGTTTCGGTGAATACGCACTCAAGTCCATTGCCCGCGGACGCATGACGGCGCGCCAGATCGAGGCGGCGCGGCGGGCGATTTCACGCCACGTCAAGCGCGGCGGCAAGCTCTGGATACGGGTGTTCCCGGATGTGCCGATCACCAAAAAGCCCATCGAGGTACGCATGGGCAAGGGCAAGGGCAACGTCGAGTACTGGATCGCCCAGATCCAGCCGGGCCGCGTGCTGTATGAAATTGACGGCGTCTCGGAGGACATCGCCCGTGAGGCATTCAGACTGGCGGCCGCCAAGCTGCCGTTCAAGACAACCTTTGTGACGCGGACGGTGATGTGATGAAAGCGGCGGAACTACGCAACAAGTCGGTCAGTGAGCTCCGGATGGAGATGTATAACCTGCTGCGCGAGCGCTTCAACCTCTATATGCAGCGCGGTACCGGCCAGTTGTCGCGTCCGGACCAGATTGGCAAGGTGCGCAAGGATATTGCGCGTATCAATACGGTGATTAACGAGAAGATCAGGGCGGGTGAGTCATCATGAGCGAGACTGTGGAAGTAACGCGCACCGTCACCGGAAGGGTCGTCAGCAACAAGTCGGACAAGACGGTAACCGTGTTGATAGAGCGGAAGGTAAAACATCCGATCTACGGAAAATACATACGCCGGTCATCGAAGCTGCATGTGCATGACGAGCAGAATGCCTGCCAGGAAGGCGATATGGTGACCATAGAGCAGTGCCGGCCCCTTTCGAAGACCAAGTCGTGGCGGCTGGTCGGTATTATCGGCCACGGCGAGTAGCCGGGCGCATCCCGGCAGCGGGAAACCTACGGACGGAATGCAAGCATGATACAGATGCAGTCAATACTCGATGTCGCCGACAACAGCGGTGCCCGCCGTTTGCAGTGCATCAAGGTGCTGGGCGGTTCGCACCGGCGCTACGCCGGCATTGGCGACATCATCAAGGTCAGCGTGAAGGAAGCCATACCGCGCGGCAAGGTGAAGAAGGGTGAAGTCTTTAACGCGGTCGTGGTGCGCACCCGCAAGGGCGTGCGCCGTCAGGACGGATCGCTGATCCGCTTCGACGGCAATGCCGCCGTGCTGCTGAACAATCAGCTGCAACCGATCGGAACACGTATTTTTGGCCCAGTGACCAGAGAGCTGCGCAGCGAGCGCTTCATGAAAATCATCTCGCTGGCACCGGAAGTATTGTAGGACAGGACCATGCGAAGAATCAGAAAGGGTGACGAGGTCGTGGTAATCACGGGCAAGGACAAGGGCAAGCGCGGCAATATCATGCGCGTCATGCCGGACGGTCGTGTCGTGATCTCCGATGTCAATATGGCAAAGCGGCATACCAAGCCCAATCCGGGCCGGGGTGTTCCCGGCGGCATCATCGAGAAGGAAATGCCTGTCGATGCCTCCAATGTCATGTTGTACAACCCGCAAACCAGCAAGGGTGACCGGGTGGGCTTCAGGACTCTGGAAGACGGTCGCAAGGTGCGTTATTTCAAGTCCACCAGTGAAGTGGTGGACATCTGATCTGATGGAATGAAGATATGGCCAGGCTGCAGGAATATTATCGCGAAACCGTAGTCAAACAGCTCCAGGAGCAGTTTGGCTACAGGAACGTCATGGAGATCCCGCGTCTCAGCAAGATCTCGATCAACATGGGCGTGGGCGAGGCCGTTGGCGACCGCAAGCTGATCGACAACGCCGTCGCCGATATGACGAAAATCGCCGGCCAGAAGCCGGTGGTCACACTGGCGCGCAAGTCCGTCGCGAGTTTCAAACTGCGTGAAGGCTGGCCCGTCGGTTGCAGGGTGACGCTGCGGCGCGAGCGCATGTTCGAGTTCCTCGACCGGCTGATCAATATCGCCATCCCGCGAACCCGCGATTTCCGTGGCATGAATCCCAGGTCGTTTGACGGACGCGGCAACTACAATATGGGTGTCCGCGAGCAGATCATCTTTCCGGAAATCGACTACGACAAGATCGACACACTGCGTGGGCTTGATATCACGTTTACGACAACCGCGAAAACGGACCAGGAAGGACGCGCGCTGCTGGCGGCGTTCAACTTCCCGTTCAGGAATTGAGGTAGACACATGGCAAAGAATTCCATGATTGCCCGGGAAGTGAAGCGGGCGCGCACCGTAAAGCGGTATGCCGCCAGGCGCACTGCACTGAAGGCCGTCATCAAGAATCCGAACAGCACCGACGAGGCGCGTGACGAGGCCCAGCTCAAGCTGCAGGAACTGCCGCGTGACGCCAGCCCGACCCGGCAGCGCAATCGCTGCCGCATCACGGGGCGTCCGCACGGCTATTACCGCAAGTTCGGACTGGCAAGAAACAAGCTCCGCGAGGCCGCCATGCGTGGCGACGTTCCCGGGCTGGTCAAGGCGAGCTGGTGAACCATCATGATGACTGATCCCATAGCCGATATGCTGACCCGGATTCGCAACGCTCAGAGCGCCAGCAAGGCCCAGGTGTCCATGCCTTCGTCGAAACTGAAGTGCGCCATTGCCCAGGTGCTCCTGGACGAAGGCTATATCACGGCGTTTTCCACCGCAGAGGACGAAGCCAAAAGCGTGTTGACGATTACGCTGAAATACCATCAAGGCAAGCCGGTGATCGACAAGATTCAGCGCAGCAGCCGGCCCGGCCTGCGTCTCTACAAGGGCAAGGATGACCTGCCCCGGGTCCAGAACGGACTCGGTGTGGCCATCATTTCAACCTCGCACGGCGTGATGAGCGATCGTCAGGCGCGCGCTGCCGGCGAAGGCGGCGAGGTTCTTTGCATAGTCAGTTGATCGGGGAAGTGAGATGTCACGTATTGCCAAACAACCGGTAGTTGTACCCGCTTCCGTAGAGGTCAGGGAGGCGGGCAGGCTGCTGTCGGTGAAGGGCCCGAAGGGGACGCTGGAACACCGCATTCACAACCTGGTGGACGTGAACCTGGGCGACAGTGAACTGACTTTCAGTCCGAAAGGAACCTCCAAGCAGGCCAACGCACTGGCAGGGACAACCCGTGCGATCGTCAATAATATGATGACCGGCGTCAGCAAGGGATTCGAACGAAAGCTGGAACTGATCGGCGTGGGTTACCGCGCTCAGGCCAAGGGCAGCGTGCTGAATCTGACGCTGGGTTATTCTCACCCGATCGACTACCAGTTGCCCGAGGGTGTTACCGCCGAGACACCGAGCCAGACAGAAATCATGCTGAAGGGCAACGACCGGCAGCAGGTGGGCCAGGTGGCCGCGGAGATCCGCGCTTTTCGCCCGCCCGAACCTTACAAGGGCAAGGGCGTACGCTATTCCGACGAGGTCGTCGTTCGGAAAGAAGCCAAGAAGAAATAGGCAACGAAATGGACAAGAAAACCACACGTTTACGCCGTGCCCGGCGCGGTCGCATTCACATCCGGGAGAAGGGCGCGGTACGCCTGTGCGTACACCGCACACCGCGCCATATCTACGCGCAGGTCATTTCGCCGCAAGGCAACCAGGTTGTGGCCAGCGCCTCGACCCTGGATGGCGATGTCCGCAAGGACCTCACCAGCACCGGTGGCATCGCGGCTGCAACCGTGGTCGGCCAGGTGATCGCCGAACGCGCCAGGGCCGCCGGTATCACACGGGTTGCCTTTGACCGCTCCGGATTCAAATATCATGGCCGTGTCAAGGCGCTGGCAGATGCCGCGCGCGAACATGGCCTCGAGTTCTAGCTAAGGATTTCTTTATGGCAAGAGTAGATACACAGCCTCAGGGTGACGGACTGCTGGAGAAACTGGTCACGGTCAATCGTGTCGCCAAGGTGGTGAAGGGTGGCCGGCAGTTTGGCTTTACCGCGCTCACCGTGGTCGGCGACGGCGACGGGCGGATCGGTTTTGGATACGGCAAGGCGCGCGAGGTGCCGGTTGCCATACAAAAGGCGATGGATGCGGCGCGCAAGAACATGAAGACCATCAATCTCAAGGACGCGACCCTGCAGTACCCGATCCGGGCGCGTCACGGCGCCGCCAGGGTGTACATGCAGCCGGCTTCCGAGGGCACCGGGATTATCGCCGGCGGCGCCATGCGCGCCGTCTTCGAGGTGGTCGGCGTACACAACGTGCTGGCGAAATGCATCGGATCAAGCAATCCGATCAATGTGCTGCGCGCTACCGTGAAGGGACTCGTGAGCATGCAGTCTCCCGAGGATATCGCCGCCAAGCGGGGCAAAAGCGTCAAGGAAATTCTGGAATAAGCCATGGCTTCGAACACAAAAATCAGGGTCACGCTGGTGAAAAGCGTCAACGGTCGACTGCAGGGCCACCGGGATACCGTACGCGGTCTGGGACTGCGCCGGATCCGCCACAGCGTGGAACTGGATGACACGCCGCAGATCCGCGGCATGATCAACAAGGTCGCCTACATGCTACGGGTCGAGGACTGAACCATGCGTCTGAATACACTAAAACCGGCGGAAGGCAGCAAGCAGGACCGCAAGCGTGTCGGTCGCGGCACAGGATGCGGCCTGGGCAAGACAGCCGGCCGCGGTCACAAGGGTCAGAAGGAGCGTGCCGGCGGCTTTCACAAGGTCGGCTTCGAAGGCGGCCAGATGCCCTTGCAGCGTCGCCTGCCCAAGGTCGGGTTCACCTCCCGCAAGTCACGTACCACGGATGAAATTCGTCTGCAGGAACTGGGACATCTGGAAGCCGGCGTCATTGATCTCGATGCGCTGCGCAAGGCCAATATCGTGTCGCGCAACATCACGCATGTGAAAGTGATCGCCTCGGGCACCATCGACAAGGCCGTGACGCTGAAGGGAATCCTGGTGACTCGGGGCGCGCGCGCCGCGATCGAGGCTGCCGGGGGCAGCATCGAGGAATAAATGGCACTGGGTCCCTCCATAACGGACACTGCCTCGAATATCGGGCAGATGAAAGAGCTGCGCCAGCGGCTCTTTTTCGTCATTGGCGCGCTCGTTGTTTTCCGCATCGGGTCCTTTATCCCGTTGCCGGGGATTGACCCGCACGTACTGGCGTCCCTGGTCGAACAGCAGCGCGGCACCATTCTCGAGATGTTCAACATGTTCTCGGGCGGGGCGCTGAAGCGACTGTCCATCTTCGCACTCGGCATCATGCCCTATATCTCGGCCTCCATCATCATGAACCTGCTGACCGTGACGGTGCCGTCACTGGAGCAGCTGAAGAAGGAAGGCGGGGAAGCGGGCCGGCGCAAGATTACCGAGTACACCCGCTACGGTACGGTCGGGCTCGCGACCATGCAGGCCATTGGTATCTCCTCGGCCCTGCAGGCGCAGAATCTCGGCGGCAGCGCCCTGGTGCTGAATCCAGGCCCCGGGTTCATCATCACCGCCGTCGTCACGCTGGTAACGGGCACGATCTTCCTGATGTGGCTTGGCGAACAGGTTACCGAGCGCGGTGTGGGCAACGGTATCTCGATTATCATCTTTTCCGGTATCGTGGCCGGTCTGCCGCACGCCATCGGCGCCACGCTGGAACTGGCGCGCACCGGCGAGATGAACGTCATGACGATTCTGCTGCTGTTCGCGGTGGCGATCGCCGTGACCGGCTTCGTGGTGTTCGTCGAACGCGGTCAGCGGCGCATCACGGTGAACTATGCCAAGCGCCAGCAGGGCCGAAAGGTTTATGCCGCACAGAGCACGCATCTGCCCCTGAAGCTGAACATGGCGGGCGTAATTCCGCCGATCTTCGCCTCCAGCATCATCCTGTTCCCGGCTACCATGGCAAGCTGGATGGGCAGCCACGAAGGGATGGGCTGGTTGAAGGATATCTCTACGACGCTGTCGCCGGGGCAGCCGCTGTACGTGATTTTCTACTCGCTGGCGATCGTGTTTTTCTGCTTTTTCTATACGGCGCTGGTATTCAATGCCCGGGAGACTGCGGATAATCTGAAGAAGTCCGGCGCCTTCATCCCCGGCATCCGGCCGGGTGAACAGACCGCGAAGTACATCGATGGCGTCATGACCCGGCTGACGACTGCCGGCGCTGCCTACATCACCCTGGTCTGTCTGATGCCCGAGTTCCTGATTCTGTACTGGAACGTACCGTTTTATTTCGGCGGCACCTCCCTGCTGATTATTGTTGTCGTGGTCATGGATTTTATGGCCCAGGTCCAGGCGCATCTGGTGTCACACCAGTACGGCGGCCTGATGAAGAAGGCCAATCTGAAAGGCCAGGGCGGTGCGGGTCTGCTGCGCTGAAGGCGCCGGCCTGTTTAACGGATTTTAAGGAAGGTGAACTGACATGAAAGTACGCGCTTCGGTCAAGCGTATCTGTCGTAACTGCAAGGTCATACGGCGCAAGGGTGTGGTGCGGGTCATCTGCAAGGATGGCCGCCACAAGCAGCGCCAGGGCTGAGCGGCTCGACGATTTATGCAAGACATTGAATATTCTGGAAATAACGCCTTGAGATTCAGAGCATGCCCGGCGCCGGGTGGGTTTGTGCACGCTGCTGTTTCTCATTGATCTTATGTTGCCCAGAAGCTATCATTACGCCCTTTTCGCGACGCCCGGGCAGGGCGGCGCCCTGGAGACTGTGTAACTATGGCCCGTATAGCCGGAATCAACATTCCACCACACAAGCATGCCGAGGTCGCCCTGACGGCGATCTACGGTATCGGCCGGAATACGGCGCGCAAGATCTGCGCGGCGAGCGGAATCCAGCCGAACATGAAGATCAAGGATCTCAGCGAAGCCGAGATCGAGCAGGTGCGCAACGCGATCACCCGATACACCATCGAGGGCGACCTGCGCCGCACCGTTTCCATGAACATCAAGCGTCTCATGGATCTCGGCACCTATCGCGGCATCCGGCACCGGCGCGGCCTGCCGTTGCGCGGCCAGCGCACCCGCACCAATGCACGCACCCGCAAGGGTCCGCGGCGCGCGATTCGCAAGTAGACACGACACACCGGACATAACGTAAACCAGGTAACCGAAGCATGGCTAAGGCGGCAGCACCACGTACACGCAAGAAGGTGAAGAAGGACGTCTCTGACGGGATCGCCCATATTCACGCGTCCTTCAACAATACGATCATCACCATCACCGATCGCCAGGGCAATGCGCTGGCATGGACGACTTCGGGCGGCTCGGGCTTCCGCGGTTCGCGCAAGAGCACGCCGTTTGCCGCGCAGGTCGCCGCTGAACGCGCCGGTGAGATGGTCAAGGAATACGGCATGAAGAACCTCGAGATAGAGGTCAAGGGGCCCGGGCCCGGGCGCGAGTCCGCCGTGCGTGCACTGAACAATATCGGATTCCAGATCACCAATATCACCGACGTGACACCGATCCCCCATAACGGCTGTCGTCCGCCGAAGAAACGTCGCGTCTAGCGCAGGGAAAGAACATGGCAAAGTACACCGGATCCAAATGTCGCCAGTGTCGCCGGGAAGGCGGCAAACTGTTTCTCAAGGGCGAGAAGTGCTTCACCGCCAAATGCGCGGTAGAAAACCGTCCGTTCCCGCCCGGTCAGCATGGCCAGCGCCGCCAGCGGCTCTCCGACTATGCCACCCAGCTGCGTGAAAAGCAGAAGCTGCGCCGCATCTACGGGGTGCTCGAACGCCAGTTCCACACCTACTACCAGGAAGCCTCGCGTAAAAAGGGCTCGACCGGCGAGGTTCTGCTGCAGCTGCTCGAGGGACGTCTGGACAACGTCGTCTACCGCATGGGTTTTTCTTCCTCGCGCAGCGAGGCGCGCCAGCTGGTGCGCCACAACGGCGTCAGCGTGAATGGCAGCCGGGTGAACATACCGTCCTACCAGGTGCAGCCGAACGACGTTGTCAGCATCAACGAAAAATCGCGCGCCCAGCTGCGCATCCAGGCGGCCGTCGATCTCGCGCAGCAGCGCGGCATCTCCGACTGGATCGATGTCGACGTCAAGAAAATGCAGGGCGTGTACAAGTCACGCCCGGAGCGGAGCGAGCTGCCGGCCGATATCAACGAACACCTCGTTGTCGAACTGTACTCGAAGTAAGTCACTGAGAGGTCATCCATGCTTGGAAAAGTCAACGAATTCCTGAAGCCGCGCATCGTGGACGTTCAGGTCGTCAGCGACAAACACGCCCGTGTCACGCTGGAACCGCTGGAACGCGGCTTTGGTCATACGCTGGGAAATGCGCTGCGGCGCATCCTGCTCTCGTCGATGCCCGGAACCGCGGTCACCGAGGCGGAGATCGACGGCGTGCTGCACGAATACTCGACCATCGAAGGCGTGCAGGAGGATGTCATCGATATCCTGCTCAATCTGAAGAAGGTCGCCCTGCGCATGCACAACCGCAACGAAGCCACGGTGACCCTGGTCAAGAAGGGTCCGGGTCCGGTCGTGGCGGGTGACATCACCGTGGATCACGATATCGAAATCGTCAACCCGGAGTTCCTCATTGCCAATCTGACCAAGGATGGCGAGTTGTCCATGCGGCTCAGGATCGCCAAGGGGCGCGGTTATCAGCCGGCGACGGTGCGCTTCGATGAAGAATCCGAAAGCGTCACCATTGGTCGCCTGCAGCTCGATGCCTCCTACAGTCCGGTGAACCGCGTTTCCTACACGGTGGACCGCGCACGCGTCGAACAGCGCACCGACCTCGACAAGCTGATCATCGACATCGAGACCAACGGCACCGTCGATCCCGAGGAGGCGATCCGTCATGCCGCCACCATTTTGCAGGACCAGCTTTCCGCGTTCGTGGACCTGCAGGCCCGTTCCGAGGATCAGCCGAGTACGGCGGAAAGCGATATCGACCCGATCCTGCTGCGCCCGGTGGACGATCTGGAACTGACGGTCCGCTCGGCCAACTGCCTGAAGGCCGAGAGCATCTTCTACATCGGCGACCTGATTCAGCGCACCGAGGTGGAGTTGCTGAAAACGCCGAATCTGGGAAAGAAGTCGCTCACCGAGATCAAGGACGTACTGGCCACCAAGGGTCTTTCACTGGGTATGCGTCTCGAGAACTGGCCGCCATCCGGATTGAAGGAAAAGACCGCGGTCAGCGCCTAACCAACCCGACAGGTAGACAACACCATGCGTCATCGCAACTCCGGGCGGCAATTGAGCCGCAACAGCAGCCACCGCAGCGCCATGCTGAAGAACATGGCAGTGTCACTGCTGCAGCATGAAATTATCAAGACCACGGTGCCCAAGGCCAAGGAACTGCGGCGCGTCGCAGAACCGCTGATCACCATGGCGAAAAGCGATTCCGTTCACCGGCGCCGCATCGCTTTCAGTCGTCTGCGCGACCGCGACATCGTCACCAAGCTGTTCAATGAACTCGGCCCGCGCTACCGGGACCGTCCCGGCGGCTATCTGCGCATCCTGAAATCGGGTTACCGCCCAGGCGACAATGCACCGATGGCCTACGTCGAGCTGGTCGACCGGCCCGAGCCGGAAGCCGCTGGACAGGACTGACGGCCTCACAGCCCCGCTTCGTGCGGGAGCGACGACAAAAACCGGGCATTGCCCGGTTTTTTTGTTAATCCACCGGCAGATCGAAATCAGCAGAGTCTGCCTCGTCACCGGCCAGATCAGCGCTGGACGCGAACCGGTGCCGCAATGCCACGACCCGCGAGTGCGGCATGGACGGTTTCAGCGACGGACCCGTTGCAACGCTGCAAGCGGTCGCCGGCGTCGCTGCTACAATGAGTGAAATTTGGCGTCAGGCGAACGGTTTTCAGGAGCGGCATGATTATTCTATTCACTGATTTCGGGCTGGAAGGGCCGTACACGGGGCAGGTGCAGGCCGTGCTGCAACAGCAGGCTCCGGGTGTTCCGATGATCAGCCTGTTCGCCGATCTGCCTCCTTTCGACATCCAGGCGGCGGCCTATCTGCTGCCGGCGTATGCGGCCGGTTTTCCGCCGGGCAGCGTATTTATCTGCGTGGTGGATCCGGGGGTGGGCGGCGAGCGGCCAGCTGGTCTGGTCAGGGCCGACGGGCGCTGGTATGTGGGGCCGGATGAAGGTCTGTTCGCGATCCTGGCACGACGGGCGCGACACGTGGAATGCCGGGAATTGCCGACCCCGTCCATGGCTTCCCCCAGTTTCCACGCACGCGATGTGTTTGCCCCGCTGGCGGCGCGCCTGGCGCGCGACGGGTCCTTCGGTGGCGGTGCGGCGGTGACCGCGCCCTGCGCGCGGCCGGAATGGCCGGATGAACTGCAACGGGTGGTCTATATCGACCGCTACGGGAATGCCATCACGGGAACGCGCGCCGGGGCGACGACCGGCACGGCCACGTTGAACATCAATGGCCATGCTTTATCCGGAGCCCGGACGTTCACAGACATGCCGTCCGGCGCGGCCTTCTGGTACGCGAATTCCAGTGGACTGGTGGAGATCGCCGTCAACCGCGGCCGGGCGGACTGTCAGCTCGATATCGCGGTGGGCACGCCGTTCGACTTGTCCTGAACCTGCCGCAGATCCGAATAGTGCTTATATGGCCACGGAATCCACGGAACCCTCGGAAGATTTACAAATAATGTCCGTGTTTTCCGTGGATTCCGTGGCCATAAACGCGGGGTAAGGGTCTGAGTAATCGCCATGCAGCTCGCGGGCACGGCTGTTTTCAATCACTCCCGGTTCCAGCGACATCCTGACGTGCGGATGGTTCCAGCACCTGCTTCAGGAACTGTCCCGTGTAGGAGGCGGCGCAGCCGGCGATCGCCTGCGGTGTGCCGCTTGCCACCACCTCGCCGCCGCGGATGCCGCCTTCGGGCCCGAGGTCGATGATCCAGTCCGCGGTCTTGATGACATCCAGGTTGTGCTCGATGACGATGATGGTGTTGCCGTGGTCGCGCAGGCGGTGCAGTACTTCCAGCAACTGGGCGATGTCATGGAAGTGCAGGCCGGTGGTGGGCTCGTCGAGAATGTAGAGCGTCTTGCCGGTGTCGCGTTTGGACAGTTCGCGCGCCAGCTTGACGCGCTGCGCCTCGCCTCCGGAGAGCGTGGTGGCGCTCTGTCCCAGGGTGATGTAGGACAGTCCGACATCCATCAGCGTCTGCAGCTTGCGCGCCACGACCGGGATAGCGCTGAAGAAGGGCAGGGCGGCTTCCACGGTCATACCCAGGACCTCGTGAATGTTCCTGCCCTTGTAGCGCACTTCCAGGGTTTCCCGGTTGTAGCGCCGTCCCTTGCATACATCGCAGGGTACGTAGATATCCGCCAGGAAGTGCATTTCCACCTTGAGTACGCCGTCGCCCTGGCAGGCCTCGCAACGCCCGCCCTTGACGTTGAAGCTGAAGCGCCCGGGCGGGTAGCCGCGTGAGCGCGCCTCCTGGGTGGCGGCGAACAGTTCCCGCAGCGGTGTGAACAGGCCGGTGTAGGTGGCGGGGTTGGAACGCGGCGTGCGGCCTATCGGGCTCTGGTCGATGTCCACGATCTTGTCGAAGTGCTCCAGTCCCCGGATGTCACGGCAGGGCGCACCGCTGTCCGCGGCCTTGTTCAGCACCTGGGCGGCGCGCCGGTAGAGCGTGTCGTTGATCAGCGTGGATTTGCCGGACCCGGAGACGCCGGTGACGCAGGTCATCAGACCGACGGGGATTTCCACCGTGACTGATTTCAGGTTATTGCCGCTGGCCGCCTCGATGACCAGCAGGCGCCCGGAATCGACGCGTCGGCGAAACTCCGGCAGGGGT
>Ga0210144_1000702_pt1 | contig 15951 bp, 14 predicted proteins | sample Muzzi_PWA_D2_FD_185532 | JGI IMG/M metagenome (GOLD analysis project Ga0210144, IMG submission 185532) | Wetland microbial communities from San Francisco Bay, California, USA, that impact long-term carbon sequestration - Muzzi_PWA_D2 (SPAdes) | ecosystem: Environmental > Aquatic > Marine >...
GTCCCCCGCCTGTCTCACGTCCGTCGGGAGGGTGACCGTCAGCTCTATGCGGAGCTGTTCGGCCGCGCGCGCCGCCTCGTTCGCCCGCCAGACCTGCCAGCCGATCAGCCCGACGACGACGAGGAGGAGGACGGCCAGAATTGTGCCGACCCGGCGCCGGTCGATCCATAGCTGTGCCAGAAACGTTTCGAATCCGGGCCTCGGCGGCGTGTAGACGAAGCGGCTCTCCTTCAGCGCCGCGATGCCCTGGTCGAGGATCCGGTCGCTGACCTCGAGGCCCTGACTCTCGTATATCTGGCGAAGCCGCGCCTTCAGCGCCTCGTCGCGCGCCTCCTGGGTCAGCTCCTTCTCGACCAATGACTCCTGGTGACGGAGCGTGTCGACCACGTCCATCGCCAGCATGACCTCGTCAAGCTGGGGCGTCGGCTCTGCCTTCGAGGCCGGCGCGGCGGCGGATGTCTCAGCCACTGCCTATGCCGGGCCTCCTGCCGGAAGCGCCTCCCCCTCCGCGGCAAGACGGGCCAGTCGTCGCTTGCCGTCCTCAACGGCGTCGCGGATCTCCTCGGAGTTCCTGGTGGCGAGGGTGCGCATCTCACTGATGATTTCGCGGGACTTTTCCTGGAAGTTGACGACGGAATCGACCAGCTTCCTGACCGCATCGGCCCGGATCGTCGGGCCGTAGCCAGCCTTGAGCGCCTCTTCCTGGATCTTGCCGCCGATCTCGGCCAAGACCTCGATCGACTCGGAGACGCCCTCCTTCATCCGGTTGAGCGTCTCGGTCGATTCGTGCAGGCCGAACATCCCGGTGAACGACGCTTTCAGGGCGGTCAGCACCGATTCGTTGGTGGTGAAGAAGGACACTGCCTGCTGGTAGACCCGTTCCTTGGCGTTGGTGGTCTGGGTCAGGCGGGCCATGATGACTTCCGAAGTGTTGTAGCCGATGGTCAGGTTGTCGGAGAGGTCCTTGGCGATCTGGTAGCGGCCGTCCTCGGCCTGCATCTCGCGGAGCCGCTCATCGCGGATCAGCTCCAGCCGGGCGCGCTCGGCCAGGTCGTCGCCACTGTACGACCTGACCGCCTCGGCGGCGGTCTCCAGCTCGGCTTTGGCGTGGGCCAACTTCTCCTCGGCGATCTTGAGGACCTCGAGCCCGCTGACCTCCGCCTGCTTCAGGGCGCCGCGGAAATCGAGATAGGCCTCGAGGATGGTGTGCTCGCGCTCGATGTTGTTCTTGGTGTCCTTGGACACTTCGAGGTAGGTGTCGCGGATGCTGTCGAAGCGGGAGGCGATGTCGCCGCGCGAGATCTTCATCCACGCGTTGGTCGCCCGTTCGAAGATGTCGATCTTGCCGTCGGAAAGCTGATCCACCATCCCCTTGGCGTCGTCGCGGATGGAGTTGAAGGCGTCGGTGATCTTCTCGTAGCGCTGACCGACCGACATCTCCGAGATCTGCTCGCGGACGACGTCGTTGAACAGCGACATCTGACCGAGCGTGCGGGAGATCACCGCAATCTTGTCCGGCTCGAGGTCGGAGATCTTCTCAAGCAGCCCAACGATCGGCGCTTCCTCGGGCGGCGCGTCCGGCACGAGGCCGAGATCGCGCAAGCGACCCATTGCCCGGTCGAGGTATTGCAAAGGCGACTTGATCGAGACTTCCGACATGGCTCCCCTCCGTTCGGTGCACGGTGCCAAATATGGCTTGGAAGGGAGCTTTGCAAATGCCTCGTTGTCAGCTCACGCGAAAAGAAGACTGGCAGGCCGATCCCTGCGCCTGCTGCGGCCGCTCGCCAGCACGGCAGTGCGGGTCAGTAACCCGTCTCAGGTCTCTTCGTCGACCTCGGCCTCGGGCGCGTTCTTCTTGATCGATTCGATAGCGCTGATGGCTGAGGCCTTGGCTTTGTAGCCCTCCGAAGCGAACATGATCTCGCCATTCGAAGCCCTGAAGCGAAACCTGTATTCGCCCGCCTTGTCCTTGAAGACTTGGAACTTGTAGGCCATCCGTCCGCTTTTCCTGTCCGATTCGCCGCGACAAAACTCTGCCGACGGCCGTTGGCGTGGTCAAGCCTGGCCGTGATTCGGCGGGAAAGCCGCACCCTGCGGTCGATCAAATTGCTTCGGCGCTACCTGCGGGCGAGCCGATCTTCCGGCGGGCGCCGATATCGCCCGCGACGCCGAGGGGATCTTCTGCCGCGGTCTTGGCGCCTTCACGATACGCGCGAGCCCGGCCTGCGGCCGCGCGACCGGCTCCCGGCCGCGCGCCAAGTTCCCCCGTCTCGCCCATATGCGGCTCCTGCGAGCCGAACGCCGGCACGTTCAGGGGCGCTTCGAGGATATCCAGGAAGCTCTCGCACCAGTGGTGGACGTTGTTCACGGTCAGCTGTTCGAACATGCCGCGCCACCGCTCGATCCGCTCCTCCCGCGACATGGCAATGGCGCCTGCAATCGCCCCGGCGGTCGAGTCGATGTCGTAGGGATTGACGAGAACCGCACCGTCGAGCTCGCGGGCGGCGCCAGCGAAACGTGACAGGATCAAAGCGCCAGGGTCATGCGGGTCCTGGGCGGCAACGAACTCCTTGGCGATCAGATTCATGCCGTCGCGCAACGGTGTCACCAGTCCGACATCCGCAATGCGGAAGAGGCCGGCGAGGGTCGAGCGCTTGATCGTCCGGTTGATGTAGCGGATCGGCACCCAGTCAAGGTCGCTGAACGCGCCGTTGATCCGTCCGGCGGTCTCCGCAATCTCCTTCTGCATCTCGGCATATTCGGGGACGTCGGACCGCGACTTCGGCGTCACCTGCAGGTAGACGACCTTGCCGTGTGCCTTCGGATTCTGTTCGAGATACCGCTCGTAGGCGAGCATGCGCTGGTCGATGCCCTTGGAGTAGTCCAGGCGGTCCACCCCCATGATCAGCTTGCGGTTTTTCAGGCTCACCGCCATGCGCTTGACCAGCGGGCTCTGGGCGGCTTCCACCGCCGCTGCGGCGAACTCCTCGGTATCAATGCCGATCGGAAAGGCGCCGATGCGGAATTCCCGTTCTCCCGCCCTGAAGGTGCCGCGGCTGGTCTCGCGACCGAGGCCCTCGCGGACGAGGCAGTTGATGAAGTTCTCGGCGTCATAGTCGATCTGGAATCCGACCAGATCGTAGGAGGTGAACGCTTCGAGCAGCCGGCGATGCCACGGCATGGCGGAGAAGACGTCCGGCGGCGGCCACGGGATGTGCAGGAAGAATCCGATCTTGTTGGTGACGCCCCGCGCGCGCAGCTCGGCCGCCAACGGGATCAGATGATAGTCCTGGACCCAGATGACGTCGTCCGGCTCGATCTGGGGCGCCAGAATGCGGGCAAAGAACGCGTTGACCCGGAAATAGCCGCTGGTGTCGCGGCGATCGAAGTCCACCAGATCGAGGCGGTAATGCAGCAGCGGCCACAGCGCCCGGTTGGCGAAACCGCTATAATACTCCTCCAGGTCGCGTTTGGTAAGATCGACGAGGGAAAAGGTGATATTGCCCTCGACGCGGCTACGTGTTTTCTGACTTTCCTCGTCGTTTCGCGCGGTTTCGCCGGACCACCCAAGCCACAGCCCGCCGCGGTCGCGCAGCGCTGCTCTCAGCGCCACCGCCAAGCCTCCCGCGCTCGCGGCCTTGTCCTCCGGTGGAGGAACGCGGTTGGAGACGACGATAAGCCTGCCCAAGTTAACCTCCCGATGTCGCATCATAGCATTCCGGCACCAATTGCTGATGCAGGATTAACGCCACGGCGACAAATTGGTTGCTTCGGTGTTCTTTCAATCTATTGCAGCGCAGCAAAAAATTCTACCCCTTTTCGGGAATTAAATGAATTCTGCAAATGAATCAGGCGATTGACATCGCGGCCGGCTGCCACTGGCCTGTTGATCGCTGCCGTACCGGCCGCGAGACTCGGCGAACGGAGTTTTTCGGCGGGCGACGGCGTCAGAACGTGTAAGGCACGATCTCGCGCGCCGCCGCGCTGTCCCAGGGGAGATCGAGAGCGTCCGGTGCCTTGTAATTGTACATGCGGCTCGGCATGTTGATGATCGTCGCCTCGGTCGTCCCGATATTCTTCCAGCCGTGATAGAGGTTCGGCGGAATGATGAGCAGTGCCGGATTCTTCTCGCTGACGGTGAATTCGTTGACGCGGGCGAAGGTAGGCGAATCCTGGCGGCCGTCGAACACCACGATCTTCACCAGTCCGCTGACGACGAAGAGGCGGTCCGTCGATTTCTGATGAAGCCCCCAGGCGCGAATCCGGCCGCTGAAGGTCGTCTCGTGATGTGCACCTGGACAATCGGATCGGCAAGCTCTCCCCAGCTCGCGCGCGCAACTTCGGTAACGTGGCCGTCTTCATGCGGCACCGGGCGCGTCCGGCGCAGAACAAGCCCTTCAATGGGAACCCGGCGGAGGGCGCCCTGTTCGTTGACTGCGGACTGTTTCGCAAGCAGCGTCGCGCCGGAGCAGGTCACCAGGAGCTCGACGTCGGGCTCCGTCTGATCGAGACCCGTCGGGATCGCCTCGGCCAGGGTCTCGGCGCGATCGATGATTGGCGTGATGATCGTTGCGTAGGGCGAGGACATAGGGGTCTCGCGGACGGCGTTACCGTGTCGAAGGTCCGCTACTCTTCCATCTTCAGGGCGGCGATGAAGGCCTCCTGCGGGATATCGACCTTGCCGAACTGGCGCATCCGCTTCTTGCCTTCCTTCTGCTTCTCGAGGAGCTTGCGCTTGCGGGTGACATCGCCGCCATAGCACTTGGCGAGCACGTCCTTCCTCAGCGCCCGGATGGTTTCGCGGGCGATGATGCGACCGCCGATCGCCGCCTGGATCGGGATCTGGAACATGTGCTGCGGGATGAGCTCCTTCAGCTTCTCGCACATCGACCGGCCGCGCCGCTCCGCCTGGCTGCGGTGGACGAGGACGGACAGCGCGTCGACCGGCTCGCCGTTGACCAGGATCTGCATCTTGACCAGGTCGCCCGGCCGGTAGTCGGTCAGGTGATAGTCGAAGGAGGCATAGCCCTTGGAGACCGATTTCAGCCGGTCGTAGAAGTCGAAGACCACCTCGTTGAGCGGCAGGTCGTACTGCACCATGGCGCGGTTGCCGACATAGGAGAGGTCGACCTGCACGCCGCGCCGCTCCTGGCAGAGCTTGAGGATGGCGCCGAGATACTCGTCGGGCGTCATGATCGTCGCCCTGAGCCACGGCTCGGCGATCTCGCGGATCTTGACCGGATCGGGCATGTCGGCGGGATTGTGGAGCTCGATCTCCTCGCCATTGGTGAGCGTGATGCGATAGACGACCGAGGGCGCCGTGGCGATGAGGTCGAGGTCGAATTCGCGGGTGAGCCGCTCCTGGACGATCTCGAGGTGCAGGAGGCCGAGGAATCCGCAGCGGAAGCCGAATCCCAAGGCAGCCGAGGTCTCCATCTCCGAGGTGAAGGCCGCGTCGTTGAGGCGGAGCTTGCCGATCGCGGCGCGCAGGTTCTCGAAATCGGCGGCATCCACCGGAAAGATGCCGCAGAACACGACGGGCTGGGCTGGTCGAAAGCCGGGGAGCGGTGCGGCCGCCCGCCTCCGGTCTTCGGTGATGGTATCGCCGACCGCGGTGTCCGCCACCTCCTTGATCGAGCCGGTGAAAAAGCCCAGTTCGCCCGGGCCGAGTTCGCCCCAGTCGACCAGTTTCGGCGTGAAGATGCCGACCTTGTCGACCTCGTGGACGGCAGCGGTCCGCATCATGCGGATGCGCATGCCCTTCCGAAGCTTGCCGTCGATGATCCGCACCAGCACGACGACGCCGAGATAGGGGTCGTACCAGGAATCGACGAGAAGCGCCTTCAGCGGCGCGGCGGCGTCGCCCTTCGGCGGCGGCAGCCGGTGGACGATCGCCTCCAGCACCTCGTCGACGCCCTGGCCGGTCTTCGCCGAAATCTCCAGCGCATCCGACGCATCGAGGCCGATAACGTCCTCGATCTGCTGCTTGACCCGTTCGGGCTCGGCGGCAGGCAGATCGACCTTGTTGAGGACCGGCACGATCTCGTGATCGTTGTCGATCGCCTGATAGACGTTGGCGAGCGTCTGCGCCTCCACCCCCTGGCTGGCGTCGACGACGAGGAGCGACCCCTCGCAGGCTGCGAGCGAGCGGTTCACCTCGTAGGCGAAGTCGACATGGCCGGGGGTGTCGATGAGGTTCAGCACGTAGTCGCGACCGTCGCGCGCCCGGTAGTTGAGCCGCACCGTTTGCGCCTTGATGGTGATGCCGCGCTCGCGCTCGATGTCGAGCGAATCGAGCACCTGCGCCTTCATTTCCCGCTCGGTGAGGCCGCCGCAAAGCTGAATCAGTCGGTCGGCAAGCGTCGACTTTCCGTGGTCGATATGGGCGATGATCGCGAAATTGCGGATGTGGTCGATGGGAACCGCGGTCGACGCGCCATCGGGGTTCATTTTGGGGGCTTCGTTCATGCCCGCGCCTTTACCACCGGCGCAGGGTAAGGCAAAGCGGCAAGGCCGGACTTTCGTGCCGCGGCTCCGTTGTGGTCGAACGGAGGCAACAAGCGGCGCGGGCTACTCGGTCGTCTGCAGGAAGTCGCGGATGGTGTTGGTCAGCTCCGCCTTGCCCGGCCTCAGCATGCCCCAGGCGACGCCGCCATACATGTGGTCGAGCTCGCGCTGTCGGCGCATGAGCATGGCGACGAAACGGTCGACGAGGTCGTTCGACATCCACAACACATTAGCCAGCGCCGACTTGTCCACCTCGAGCACCTCAAGTGGCGTATTGGCCGTCACCGTGGCATTGCGCGGCGCGCCGGTCAGAAGCGACATCTCGCCGACGATCGCGCCCTCCTTGAGGGTGGCGACCGTTCCCTCCTCGTCGCGAACGGTCACGGCGGCCTCGCCCTTGACGACGACGAACATCGAGTGGCCGGCCCCGTCCTCCTCGATGAGAACGGCGCCCTTGTCATAGGGGACCAGCCGCGCATGGTCGGAGAGGATCTTCAGCTCGGCGTCGTCGAGCACCTCGGCGAAGAAGGGGGTCGCCTTCAAGATCTCGTACGCGTCCATCGATTCTCCTCGTCCGGCTGGTTGTCGGGCCCGGCCAATCTCCTGTCACGGCGCGCGATCGTCAAGGCTCGGCCGGAGAAAACGCAGCCTCGACAGGTCGTCGGGTTGGGCTAAGCTGGCGCTCGATCCACAGCATCCGGGACCGGCTCGATGATCCGTCACACCGTCGTCTTTCGGCTGAAGCATGCGCCGGGCTCCGAGGAGGAGACGGCCTTCCTCTACGACGCCATGACCATCCTCGCCGCCATCCCTGGCGTTGAAAAGTTCGAGCCGTTGCGTGAGGTCAGCCCGAAGAACGATTATGCCTTCGGTTTCTCGATGGAGTTCGCCGACCAGGCGGCCTATGACGGCTACAACGGCCATCCCGGTCATGTTGCCTTCGTGCGCGATCGCTGGATGAACGAGGTCGAGGACTTCCTCGAGATCGACTACGCGCCGCTTTGACGGCAAGAGTTCGCCGCCGGCGAACCCGCGCCGCCGAAACGCCCGATCAGGATCGCCGACGATGGCAGGTGCCGAGCTATCGGAACCGGGCCTTGCGGGCGAACGTCTTAGGCTTCGGCCGGTAGATTCGCTCGCCGAGCTTGAACGCTTCTTTCTCCAGCGACTGCCGCTCCTTGGCGATCATCGACAATTGCCGCATCAGCGAATGGTCGGCATCGGGCGCCAAAGCGAGCCGCTCGGCAAGCACCGCGTGGTCGTGGTCGTAGCCGAGAACATCGCCCAGCCGGTCGAGATCGTCGGCGATATTCCGGACGGAGCCGCCCAGCCGCTTCCGGGCGAGGCGCACGAGGTGCCACAGGACCTTTACCTCCTTCCGCCAGGCATGCAGGTCGGGGGTCGAGAGGCTGGACCGGGCGCGGGCCATGGCTTTGCGCCCATCCGCATAGGCGGCGGCGAGCGCCCGCTCGAACAGGTCCTCGCCGTCAATCTTGCAGGTCAATCCTTCAAGGGCCGTTGCGATCAGCGACAGCCGCTCAACCACTTCGTCGACGGGCGTATCGTGCTGGTGCGCTTCCTCCGCCTTGCGGTCGAGATCGGCGACGACGCGGTCGAGACCGGCGTCGTCGCTCGCGCCGATGGTTTCGCGGAGGCTCCGCGCGGTTGCCGCCACCACGTCGGCGTCGCGGGTGCCGGCAAGGAGCCGCGCGGCGGCGGCGACCGACCGTTTCAGGTCGCGCGCATGATGACCGAGGACCGGCTTGAGAACGGTCAGCGTCGACCGCGCCCGCTTCAGTCGCTGGCGGGCACGATGCACCCGCTCGTCGCGCGCGCCGTTTCCCGAGGCAAGCTCGTCCCGCGCACCGACGATGTCGTCGCGCAACAGCCGCCAAAGGGCCGGCCCGGCTTTTTCGTCCTTGCCGATCCTATGTGCCAACGCCCCTCTCAACGTGCTCGCTAACCGGCGGCGATGCCGGTCCCGATCGGGCAAGAAACCCCGGTACCGCCCAAACCGCAATAACCGTTGGGATTCTTGGCGAGGTACTGCTGATGATAGCCTTCGGCGAAATAGAAGGGCGGCCGGTCGACGATCTCGGTGGTGATCGGCCCGTATCCCCTGGCCTCGAGCGCCTTCTCGTACATTCGCCTGGCCGCTTCTGCGGCCTTGCGCTGCGCCGCATCCGCCACGTAGACGCCCGAGCGGTATTGCGTGCCGGTGTCGTTGCCCTGGCGCATGCCCTGGGTCGGGTCATGGGCCTCGAAAAACGCCTTGAGGAGGTCGTCGTAGCCGATCTTCGTCGGGTCGTAGACGACGAGCACCACCTCGTTGTGCCCGGTGCGGCCGCTGCACACCTCCTCGTAGGTCGGGTTGGGCGTGTAACCGCCGGCATAGCCGACCGCGGTCACGTAAACACCCGGCAGTTTCCAGAAGGCGCGCTCGGCGCCCCAGAAGCAGCCGAGTCCGAACAGCGCGGTTTCCAGGCCATCCGGATACGGGCCCTTGAGGGGCCGGCCGTTGACGAAATGGGTTTCCGCGGTGGGAATTGGCTCGGTTCGCCCGGGGAGCGCGGCTTCCGGGGTCGGCATCGACGTCTTCGTGCCGAGCAGGTCAAGGATGTTCATGAACACCTCTTTCTCCGGCCGGATTGCCGGTGTTCGGGATCAGGATGCGTAGGCGGTGCGCAGACGGCGCTTGCGGCCGAGATAGGCGAGCCATGCGCCGAGCAGACCGAGAACGAGCCAGGTCGGCAGCATCAGGATCCACTGGATCAGCGGATCCCAGAGCCAATGGCCGATATAGGCCTCGACGGTCTGCTGGATGAACGCCTGAGCCGCCATCAGGCTCGACGGGCTGATCGAGAACCATGCCATGCCGAGCGGCGTAACGGTGAGCTGCGAGGCGGCGATGGTCTTGGTGCCGTCGACGACCAGAGCAACCAGCGCCCCGGCGATCAGCCAGAGCCCGACAAAGCGTGCAAGGAATGCGATCATGGTCCGCGGCCGACTGGCGACGCCGATATGGTCATGCCGTCATTTGACCGCAACCGGAGCCTCCGTCAACTCGCCGCGAGCGAAGCGTGACCGTGGGCCGCGTTCAGGAGGGATCTTTCGCCTTGGCCCGCGCCGCCTCGTATTCGGCCCGCGCCGCCTCGTCCGGCGGGTAGAGGCCAATGATCGAGCGGCCGGCAGCCACCTGTTGCTCGACATAGGTCTCGAACGCCGTCATCTCGACCGCCTCGTCGGCGATCTCTGCGACGATCCCCGCCGGGATGACCACCACACCCTCCGCATCGCCGACGATCCAGTCGCCCGGATAGACGGGCACGTCGCCGCAGCCGATCGGCACGTCGATATCGATCGCATGGTGATGAATGAGGTTGGTCGGCGCCGATGGCGCCCGGCAAAAGGCCGGAAAGTCCATAGCCGCGATGTCGGGGCTGTCGCGCAGTCCGCCGTCGGTGACGAGCCCGGCGACGCCGCGCACCATCATCCGCGTCGCCAGGATGCCGCCGGCCGAGGCGGCGCGGGCGTCGCCGCGCGAGTCGATCACCATCACCGAGCCGGGCGGAATGGTCTCCACGGCATGACGCTGAGGGTGGCGCGGATCCCGAAACACGGCGAGCGTGTCGAGATCCTCGCGTGCCGGAATATAGCGGAGCGTGAAGGCCGGTCCCGCCATCTTGCACTTCTGCGGATTGAGAGGCCGGGCGCCCTGAATGAAGGTATTGCGGAGGCCCCGCTTGAACAGCGCCGTCGTCAGCGTCGCGGTGCTGACCGCGAGCAGCTTCGACCGGATTTCCGCATCGTCCTGCTTGTCTGCCATTTGGTCCTCAGCCGGTTGCCGTGGCGTCGTCGGGTGGGCCAGCCGGCGGGCCGGAACCGGTCGCACCGCTCTGCTTCGGCCGGCTGAGGCGCGGACTGTCAAACAGCTCAGGCCGCTCGACCAGAGGGGTCTCGAGATGAAGAACCGAACCCGACGTGTGCTCGCGCACCCGCGCCTCCGTCGCCTTCCTGTCGCCGGCCTCGATCGCGTCGAGGACGGCGACGTGTTGTTCCGCCACCTGCTTGATCTTGCCCGGTTCCGGGACGTGCAGGAAGCGGATGCGATCGAGATGGGCCTTCTTGACGTGGATGGCGCTCCACAGCCGGCCCATGCCCGCCCGGTTGAAGAGCCATGCGTGCATGCGGTCGTCAAGGCCGGTGAAGCCGGCGAAATCTCCGACGGCGGCCACCGCGTTCTGCTGGACGATGAGATCCCGCGCCGGCGACAGGTCAATGTCGTCCATGTCGCAGAGACGCAGCGCGATCGCCACCTCGAGATGCTCGCGCATGAATTGCGCCTGCCGCACCTCGTCCGGATCGATCGCGACAATGAAGGTGCCGAATTGCGGGGCGACCGTCACCAGGCCGTGATCAGCGAGCCGCAGGATCGCCTCGCGCACGGGAGTGCGGCTGACCTTGAACAGCTCGGCAGTCGTTTTCTCCGACAAGGCCTGGCCCGGCCGGAGCGCGAGCTGAACCACCATACGCCGCAATTCGTCGTAGATCTGGTCGGCGATTGACCGACGCCGGTCAAGATTCATCAGAAAGGTCCGTCACTTACCTGCCTGCGTGTCGCGGCGGATTCGTTTGCGGGCGCCGGCGGCGATCACCGGCTTGCGCACCGAATTCGCCGGCCACCGCTATCTCACGCTGCTTGCCGTGCTCTTCATCCTCTTCGTCGCCGGCTTGGTGATGGAGGCGACGGTCAACGTGCTCCTGCTGACGCCGCTGCTGTTGCCGGCGCTGGTCGCCCAGGGCTTCGATCCGGTCCATGTCGGCGTCGCGATGATCATCATCATCGCTTCGGGCGGCAACACACCGCCGGTCGGCGTGATCATGTACACGGTCGGCGGCATCATGACGTGCAGCTTCGGCGAGTTCGTCCGCTGGTCATGGCCCTTCATCCTGGCGATGGCCGTGCTTCCGCCGCTGCTGGCCCTGATTTCCGGATCTGGTTCTGTTTCTGCCCGATCACCTGATGTAGTCGGGCGGCTGGCCGCCGACATGAGAGAAAGCCACGGGCGGGCCGGGTCTGCACGCGCTTGCGCGGCGTCGTGTGCCGACTATAGTCCGCCCCGCCCTGTGGAGGGGTGGCCGAGTGGTTGAAGGCGCACGCCTGGAACGCGTGTATACGGGCAACCGTATCGGGGGTTCGAATCCCCCTCCCTCCGCCAGCTGCCCCGCAACGAACGTTCTCCGTCCGGCCTGCGCCCGCCCGAAACCCCGCGCAACTGCGCTGCTGACTCCGGGGAGCTGTGAACTGCTGATTGAGCCAAGACGGCAGCCAAAGTTCTCTGGCGCCAGTATTCTCTGGACCTCTGGACTACGCCACACATGGTACGGCGACCAAAAATCCTTCGATTGCAGTGGCTTGACCTACCTGCAGCGCTTTGAAAGTTCGCAAGGAGTGTCGCTAACCGACAGGTGTCGAAAATCGGTGCGGCCGATACGTCTTCCCCGGCCCTCGCCTCGATCGGTCCGAGAAAAGGACCGGCCCACGACATTCTCTCAAAACACGGCGCTACCTGTGGCGAAGGCTCGAAGCTCGCATCGCTTCTTGTTCTTCCCCGCTTTTTCCCCATCACCAGCGCGCGTGCTGGCGGGGCCCCTCCGCCATTTCCGGAATACCTGAGCGGGTCTACGCTTGGACCGGGTACCTATTGGCCAAGAATTCGTTCCCGCGCTAGATCGCGAATTTCATCGGCGTAGAGAATGCCGCCGGGGGCTCCCGGGTGGTCGCGCGACGTGAGCAACCTATCTGCGTATCCGTGCCGCTCATACCAGAGTCGCTTTCGCTCCCAGTCCTCTCGGTAGCTTCGCCGGTCCAGCATGCCTAGGTGCTCCCAGAACCAGATGCGTCCATCGTGCTGAATGGTGAAATCGGGGAGGCAGTAATCAGCTTCGCCGCCAGGAGCGTAAAGCCGGTGCTCATACTGGGAGTCGAGGCCGAGCCCCTTCAGCACTTCATAGACAATCACCTCGCTCTTCGAGCGCATGGGCGTTCCGTCTTCAGCGCGATGTATCAGACCCTCCGGACGATATTGGGCGGGGAGGTCTATGTCGGTCGCAGAAGCGCCGATGAGGAGGTCGAACATGTACGTGCTGCGGCGCGCCGTCTCCGAGAAATCTGAACTTCGCAGCCTGTCGAGGACCTCAGTATCTTTCTCGACGCACACGATCACCTTGTCGCGAAACCGGGTCAACGCCGTGTAAAGGAGTTCGCGGGACAGCGTCTGAGCTTTGCGGGGAACGATGACGACGGTTGCGCTGAAGTCGCTTCCCTGGGCTTTGTGGACAGTCAAGGCGTACGCAAGTTCAAGACACTCCTTCACCTCACTCTTCCAATAGCGATAAGAAGCCTTCGGCTGCGTCGAGAAGACCACAAACGCTTTGTCAGATCGTTCCTCACCCTTCGGCTTCCAAGTGTTTGTTACGATTCCGATCTCACCGTTGGCAACGAACCGCAAACCCTCTGCATCCTTCGGAAGCCATTTTGATTGGTTCACCACCTGCATGACTTTGTCGTGCACTACGATGCCTTGGTCACCCATCGGTTTCGGCCAACGGCTGCTCGGATCAACCGCGTTGGCGATATCATCCGCGCGATAACGGTCTTGAATGACGCGATTTATTTCAGACGTCCCAAAAGCGTGAATGCGGGTCGGCGAAAGCACCTGCCAATTCTCGGCGAATTCCCACTTCTTTCCATCAATTCCGAGCGATCGGTCGAAGGCGGCTTTGTCGCCCGCGGGAATGCCGATCATCGTCAGAGCTTGATCGAGTTTTGCAAGCAAGTCGTCGTGGTCGCGCCATGCTACTAGCGTCAAGTCTCCAAGGCTGGTAGTGCAGGCAGCTCGGGCGACTATCTCATCGTCGCCCGGTGCGCTCTCATCGCGGTATGCGTTTGCAAGCTGCAGCCCAGGACTCACAGTTTCCTTCCCATCGACCTGGCTAACGCGCATGCAGGTGCGTAACTCTGCGACGCAAGCATGGTGCTCGCGGTAGAGCCAACGGATGATGTCAAGAAACGGGCGGCCGGGCCCGATGGGCGGTAGTTGACACGTATCGCCGACGAAGATGAGACGAATAATGGCGCCGGTCTTGATCGCTCGAAACAGCCCCGCGAGAAGTTCGACCGACGGCATTGAACTCTCGTCGATAACGACGGTCGAGTAGGACAATTGCCCCTTTGTAGGCTTTTCCAATATTCGGTAATTGTTGCCGAGCATCCCGACATCCCAAAGCACCTGGTGGATGGTGCTCGCTGGTCGGCCGGAGCTCGTCTGTAGTCGGACACGGGCCTTACCGGTCGGAGCGGTTAGCAGTGTCGCGCGCGGTCCCTCCATCTCTCTGAGTTTGTGCAGAAAGGCCTTTAGCACGGACGTCTTTCCGGTCCCGGCGCCCCCTGTCAGGATGCTCAACCGGTTGCGATAGAGGGCTTCGAGCGCAACGATCTTCTCTGCCAGCGCCTCGGCTTCGCGGTCAGTCTTCGGTTCGCCGAACCCGCCCCGCTCCTTCGGTGCTGTTAGGACTGCCCGCCAGTCGGGTGCCGTCTTCGGGAGGTCGCGCAGTTGTCCGACCTGCTTTTTCACGACGGCGGCAATTTCCAGCTCGCACCTGCGTACGCTCTTGAGCGCGGCGAGACGCACGTCAGCCGTAGTGTCGGAATCCGGCTGGGCCGATCCAAGGTCTTCTTGCAGCTCTGCCAGTTCATCCGGGATCCCCTCGGCGGACGATGGCGCGGAGCGGCGCCAGCTGTCAGGCGCTAAAACGGACTTGAACCAGATGAGTTGCTCGTGAAAAATCCGATCTTCGCTATCCCAGACTACTGAAAGGTCCGGAGCGCAGCGCCGAGGTTCTGGGAAGTAGGCAGACGTCCGAAGCATGAGGCTCTCGATGGGGAGAATCGTATCACCAGCGTCGGCTGCGTCGCGGAGTACGGCGCGCATCACAGCCCGCACGCGACGTTGATCGTTGCGGGCGATCGGAGCCTCGATCCGAAACCGTGCAGCATCTCCTTCCGGCAACATTCCCTGATCGATCACTTCGAGACCAATGGGACCACTCTCTCCGGTGCCACAGTCCTGCTCGTAGAGGCGATAGGGGTTCTCGATGATCGCTTCGTTTGACGCTTCAACCCCACGCTCCTTACGGGATGCAGGGTTTGCGACTCCCGAGAATTGGTCGGATGTCAGCTCAAAGCGGACGAGAAGATCGAGCAAATGGTGCGAATACTTCTGCTTCCGCCACTCGTCGCCGGCGCGTTTGAGGCCCTCAGCATGATCGGCTTCGGCACCGCTACGGCCATCGAATATGCTCTTTAGATGCAGCCAGGGATCCGTACCTGCACGTTCGAGCTCGCGAAGGACGGTGGCGTGGTAGGCAACGCCACGCTCGTAACCCAAATGGCGCAGGAGTGCGCCTATGCCCGGATACGCACCTCTCCCCGCCCAGACCTCATCCAACGCTCTATTCAGCCATTCGAGCGAGCCTGGCCAGTCGCCAATCACTTCTCGCTCGGACGCTTGGGCGGCGGCGAGCTTTTCAACGGTAGCGATGATTGCCAACAGTGCTGAAACAGCCTGGCCATCGCTTACGTGTTCGGCCACATAGGAGAAAGGTAGGGAAAGGTCGCGTGGCGGACGGCATGCGATTGTTTCTACGTCCAGGCCTGCGTCGATGTACTCCTGATAGGGAATTCGCACACCCTCTCGTGGCCACAGGTGGGTGACGCGGCGCGACCATACGGGAAATCGACCCGGAGTCTTTGCGCTGCGGCCGAAGTAAACTGGCTCACCGATGTCTGAGATTCGTGACACGCCGACAATCAGCCGGCTCGCTTCATCGTCGACGGCGTTTCCGCGATTGCAATAGAAAAAGATCAAGGAGGTTTTGCGCTCAAGCTTTCCCCAGAAACGCTCCAACAAAGCGCGTTGCCGATCATCCTCCTGAACCCATGTGCCGGGCGAAGGAGAGGAAGAACCCCGGACAAGCAGGTTCTCATCTTCGCAAATATCACGAAAGCTATCTTCCAACATCCAACGGTAGGGTGTGGGACAAAGCGATCGAGGGGGCAGTTCCTCCTCTACCGATGGCAAGGCACGGCCCGGCAGCGGATCGACATGCCGAATTACATACGAAACATCGCCGAACGCGTTGGCGTCGCGCTGACAGGGTGGAAGATAGCCGGTCTTTTCCTTAAGTTCGGGCAACGGACAGCTCGCGTTGGGTCTTTCGATGCCAAGATCGCGACCTTCTCGGACGTGTTCGTGCTCCATGCAGGCAGCGTTCTCGCTTGGGCTACGGCACACGCGGCCATTCCAACCTCGATCATGCCAAGTGAGCCTCGCGGATAGATGTGTCGCCATGAACTCCGCCCCGTTGCTGCTGATGTTGATC
>Ga0210144_1000704_pt1 | contig 15938 bp, 13 predicted proteins | sample Muzzi_PWA_D2_FD_185532 | JGI IMG/M metagenome (GOLD analysis project Ga0210144, IMG submission 185532) | Wetland microbial communities from San Francisco Bay, California, USA, that impact long-term carbon sequestration - Muzzi_PWA_D2 (SPAdes) | ecosystem: Environmental > Aquatic > Marine >...
GTACAGCGCTTCGGCTACTTCGGGAATCAGGGCATTTTCAAGGATGGCGTATGGTTTACGCAGCTGCTCGCGTAGCAGTGCCTTGTTGTTCAGTAAATCCGGATTCAGCATGGCTTTCGACCAGGACTAGTGCTGCCGGGCGCACCATTCGGCCCAGATGGACCGGTAGGCCTGTTCCATATCCCGCGCAAACCCCGGACCATCAGACAGCGTTGATGCCTTTATTCTACCACGCAAATCTTTTCTGATCGTTGCGAGATTTCCGGGCTGTTGTGCGAACTCGACCGCACGCTGCACGTATTCGTCCGCATCCTGCGTGATCCAGTCCCGCAGGCCGATACGGGCGAGCAGGCTCGCGCCGACCCGCGCCACGTGGGCCCGGCCTTCCTGCGTCAGCACCGGTACCCCCATCCAGAGAGCCTCGCAGGTCGTCGTCGTGCCGTTGTAGGGGAAGGTGTCGAGGGCGATGTCGATCTTTCCATACAGTCCCATGTGGGCATTCACGCCCGACACCCAGCCGAGCAGATCCAGTCGGTCGGGATCGATCCCGTGCGCCATGAACAGCTGCTGGTAGCGTTGTCGTGTACCCGGGTCCAGGAACGACTTGTTCTTGAGGATCAGGCGGGCGTCCGGAAGTGCCGTCAGTATGGATGACCACAGTGCAACGACCCGCCGGGTGGTCTTCGGCAGGGCGTTGAAAGAGCCGAAGGTGAGCGGCTTGCCGGTGGTCACGGGCGGCTGGGTGACCGGTCCACAGTCCGCCGGCGGCCGGTAGCACAGGAACCCGTGGGGCAGGCGTAGCAGGATTTCGGAGTGCCAGGCCTCCGTCTGGCCGGGCGGGTCGGTCCACGAATCAGTGATCCGGTAGTCAATGCCGGTCAGTCCGGTCGTGTCCGGATAGCCGAGCCAGGAGATCTGGAGCGGGGCGGGCTTGCGTGCGAACATCCCCAGCCGGTTGTTGGCCGTGTGACCGCCGAGGTCGATCAGGATATCGATTTGATCCGAACGTATCAGTTGCGCCAGGGCGTCGTCATCCAGATCGCAGATATCCCTCCAGTGCGCCGCGTGGGCGGCGAGACGCGCGGTGACGTGATCGGTCCGCTTACTGTTTGCGTAACAATAGACCTCGACCGTATTCCGGTCGTGGGCCGACAGCAGCGGTTCCAGGAAGCGGGCCACCGAGTGGACCCGGAAATCCGCGGAGACATAGCCGACCCGCAGTCGCCTGGCGGGGTCCGGGACGTTGTGGTACTGCCCGGGCGGCCGGAGGTGAATCGCATGGCGCTTGTTCCATTCGTGGTGTTCCCGGTACATCGCCTCCGGCGAGCAGTCGAATTCGAAGTGGAGGTAGTAGACCAGGTTGTCGTGGGCGGTGACGAAGCCGGGCTCGAGGCGCAGCGCCCGCCGGAAACAGGCGATCGCTTCGGCGTTCCGGCCCTGTTTGTTCAGGACGAACCCCAGCGCATTATGAATGCGTGGCTCCGTCGGCATGAGGGCGCTCGCCCGGGTGAGGCTTTCCAGCGATTCGGTGTAGTGACGCAGTTCGGCCAGGTGGAGACCGAGGTTGTAGTGGGCGGCGGCATCACCGGGATTGTCCAGCACCGCCTTGCGCAGATTGCCGGTCTCCTCCTTCATGCATGAACCGCCATCGCCGACATAGGCCTGCCTAGCGGGTTACATGGCGCAGCGTGAACCGGTTCGGACCCAGCTTCATGGCCTGTTCCAGATCCTCGATGTGGTCTTTGCGCGTGACGCCGTGTTCGTCGAAAATCTGTCCGATGAATTCATTGCGCTTCCTGGGAGCGTAGATCGGTCGTGCAAGTTCTCCCTGGAAGCGCACAAACTCGCTGTGTATGAGCGCATCCCGCGAGAGTTCCCGGTAAACCATCTCGAAGAGAAACACCTGGTCGGCATTCCTGGCCTCCAGGCTGCCGTACCTGTCGCCTGCATGCAAGTGTATCCAGTGGCTGATCCTGTCATCAATATCTCCAAGGACGCCGCCCCGGCAACCCCACATGCCGGCCATGATCGGGGCGATGTGGTTCGGGTGGTCGCGGATAATATGCAGCCCCTTGCCACTTTTCAGCCATTCCTCGACGACGAAGTGATCCCGCTCGCCCAGGCGCGAATCGGTATCGCGGACCATCAGGGCGTCCAGGTCGGGTTCGCCGGCCGGATAGAAGCGCCAGAACGTGGCGTCGTAGCAGTGCCGCCGTTCGTTGATCACCACCTCCGCGCCGTGCGCGACCAGTGCCTCGATGACCGCGCGCGGGACCTCCTCCGACACATAGAACCGGCTGGTCCAGCCCGGGAAGATCTCCTTGCACAACCTGGCGTTTTCCACCGCGCCGGTGAGGTACATCGGCTGATCACCAAACAGGCAGAAGGAGATGATCCTGTTCAATGCCGGTTTGTCCTGTCCCGGGGTAACCTGTCTCTACCCGGCGGCCACATAGTCATTCAGTGCATTCTTGTTGGCGGGGACGTGCTCCCGACACACGGCTGCGAGAAGGCTTTTGGCCCGCCGGGTCTGCTTATTCCGTTTCCCGGTCAAGGCACTTGTGCTTGTCGAGATAATCGGCGAGCAGATCGGCGGCCTTCCCGATGCCCTGGCTGTTCCAGTGATTGTCCATGGGACGCTGCCGTTCTGTAAAGTAATAGCGCCAGGGACTCCCGGAAAATACAGGGAACAGGTCGATATAATCGAGCCCTGCCGACTGGGCCGTGCGTATCGCCATATCGGTCAATGCCCTGGGATAATAGTCCTTGCTCACTTGCTGCAAATCCACCCGGGATACGCTGGTGCCCCCGTAGTCCATCAGGTCGTCCTCCGCGGGTTGGATCAGCACGATGAAACACTCCCTGTTGCCGTGAAACGCTGCGGCTGCCTGCGTCAACACGTGCGCCAGGATCCTTTCGGCCTGTTGCGCCATTTCGCTGTGCGGGGCGACGGCAATACCATAGTCGTAATGGTCGCCAAGCCAGACCGTGTGCTTGCCCTCACGGTACATTTCATACTCCTGTTCCGATACCCTGATCAGGCGCTCCAGGGCGTCCGGAAGGAGAGAGTGCAGGGCTGTGCCCCCGATGTAGGTATGCAGCGCATTATAGTAATCCGGTCCGCCCGTGAGGGTATTGAAGGATTCTACCGACAGGCCGAGCAGCGTCCACAGGCGCTGCGCCAGCTTGAACCGGTCCCAGATCAGCATCGGGTCGCGGTCGATGTCCCTCCGCGTCTGCCATGTGCCGGATTCACTCTGGCGATAAAGATTATTCCTGAACAGGTCACCGAAATCATTGTCCGCAAAAACATGAAACACGACTGCCTTTGCCCGGCTGCCCTCGGCGATCGGGATATATCGCCTGGCGGACTGGTCGGGTCCGTAACCCGATAGACTCAGATCAGCCACGCGGACCGGTGGCTCCAGCCTGGACTGGAGTCGTTGCCCCAGGGTTTGATTGAACGGCAGAAACAGGGCGGCGACGTTTGAATCGCCAAGCAGCAGCACATCGGCATCGCGCGGGTCCAGATCCTCGTGATGTCGAATACCCTGGCGATTGGTCTCGAAGAGTACCGGTTTGCCGTTTACCTCGCGCATGGCATGAATGCCGGGCTTGTAGCGGGCGATGGCTGTTGCATCCGGCATGTAAATACTGCTTCTGGACGGCCAGTACGCCCGCAGGTAATACTCGCTGGCAATGACCAGACCCGCACAGACCAGGATCACCATGCCCAGCATCAGCAGCCACAAGTAGAGTTTTTTCATTCTGTTGTCATTCCAGGCGCTGGAACCGGATGGTGACTCCGTTTAGGACGGATTGTGTACAATCTGGCGTTTGTAGATATAACCGGCCTGTGCCTGGACCGGCCACGACATTCACCAGGGCAGCAGCTCCGGATTGGTATCATAATGCCTGAACAGCGAACAGTGTTCATCAGTGCGGAAGGTGTAGAGGCGCTCCTCAAGGCCGGAAATATTGCGCAGGCCGAGATATTCTGCCAGACAGGCATGGGAAAACAACCCGGTAACCCCCACTACCACTATTACATGGGGGTGATTGCCATGACGGTGCATCACCCGGTCATCGCCAGGCAGCACTTCCGGAAGGCCGTCAGGCTTGCGCCCGGATGGGATCTGCCGCGGGCGTGCCTGGCCGCCGTTGAGCGCGAGGCTGCGCTCCGGGCCGAGCATCCGGAACACGGTCCCCGCTATTTGCTTGTGAAGGCCTGGGGTTATGGCTTCTGGAGTGATGTCGATCATGTCCTCGGGCAGCTGCTCGTCGCGGAGATGACCGGCCGGATACCGGTCATTCACTGGGGCAGCAACAGCCGCTTCGGAGACGGTTCAGCCACAGATCATTTCCGGCAATACTTCGAGCCGGTGTCGGCGTTGACCATCGCGGATCTCGATGATCCGGACCTGGACTTCTTTCCGCGGAAATGGCACCGGCATAACCTGTTATCCGAAAACGTCAACAAGTTTGCCGGCCCCGACTCCTGCATGGCCGCACTGTACGGTTTTACGCGACCGGAACGGGTCGTCGTCAGCGACTTTCATACCGGCATACTGAATATCCTGCCCTGGCTGCCGTCCGTTCATCCTGACTATTGCAAGGGTGTGGATGAAGTCTATCGCCGGCTGTTGAAGACCTGGCTGCATCCGCTGGAAAGATACAACCGGATGGCCGAGGACTTCGTTCGCCAAAGTATAGGAACCCCGGGATTCATCTCCGTGCACATGCGCGGCACCGACAAGGTGCGTGAGGTGGGTGGTCTAGATGAAATCAACAGACAGTATTTTGCCATCATCGATGCCCAGCGGGCGGCGCGCGGAAACCCGCCCGTATTCCTTATGACCGATGACACGGCCCTGCTGCAATATGTGTCTGATCGATACGGCGATGCCGTGGTGACGACAGATTGCACGCGTGCCAGCGACCGTGTCGGACTGCATTACGGGGAGGGGGCCGACGGTTACCGGCTGGGCGAGGAAATACTGCTGGATACCTGCATCGCGATCCGGGGCGCGGCCTTCGTAGGACACGGCTTTTCCAACCCGTCAGCAATGATCAGCCACCTGAAGGACTGGGGCCCTGATGATATCCGCCTGATCGGTCCCAGCATCCATCACCGGCAGAACCTGGTGTTGCACGAGCGCCCGGTCGAGTCACTGGATCCCGCGCGTGCGGCCCGGGTGTGGTCGCCGGACGGGTAAGGCGGGCGACCGGGGGCAGGGCCGATCCGTGATCGCAGCCGGACAACGGACGGGCCGGCAGGACGCTAGGGCTCAACGGTTCCTGACAAACAGGCTGACGGTATCGTTCAGCAGGGAATAGGATACCAGCGCCAGTGTCCTGGCCAGGGTGAAGTCACTCTCCAGCAGGTTCCACATCTCTGTAGTCGCGCAGATCCGGGGGATGCCTTCCCGGTCCCGCGGCTCGCCGACCAGTACCAGCTTCTGGCCTGGCCGCATCTGCCTGAGGATGTTCAGCACGCCCAGGTCGCCGCGCACGATCCAGGCAAAAAAGACACTGGCGTCCGGATCCAGTTTCGCGCTGGCATAATCCTCCTGCACCATTGGCAGAAAGCGGTGTCGCAGCCTGACGTCGCTGGCAACCACGTCGACATCGAGATGCTGCTGCAACAGCCACTCCCAGACACCGGAACCCGCACCGTAGGAGTACAGCCGGGTGCCTGCAACAAACTCGGCAACCTCGGTGAGACTTTGCCTGTCTGGCAGGGACCAGGAGTAGATGGCTGAATGCAGGCAGCGCAACAGCTTGTCGTGACCGTTGTTTACACCGCCGAAGGCATCGAGCTGTTCCTGCCACCAGCGCCTGTCATGCAGTTCGCCGGGATCATAGTGATCCACGAATGCGTGCAGGGCACGCACGGCGCCGGCATCGGGATAGTCGACCATCGAAGCCAGCTTGCGCAGGGCGGTCAATGATTCCCGCCAGTCTGCATAGATGTAATCGCTCGCCAGCTCCTCCAGGAAGGCCTGTTTTTCCCTGCCGCCACTTTTCAGCAGGAACTGGTCCAGCTGGATATAGGCATTCTGGGAGTCCGGATCCAGCTCGACCGCCCGGAAGTAGTGTTCGCGCGCAGCCGCCTCGTCGCCCCGGTGTTCCAGTGTCTGCGCGAAACCGAACTCGATGTCTGCGCGCCGGGCGCCCAGTTGCAGCGCGCGAAGAAAATATCTTTCCGCGCCCGGATAGTCCTGCTGTTGCAGCAGCAGGTTCCCCAGGCTGGAATTGGCATCAACGGAGTCCGGGGCCAGAGCCAGGGCCTGTTTGTAGTGTCCGGATGCCTCCTCGAAGCGACCAAGCTGCTGACTGGCGGCCCCCAGATAGAGCAACAGGGTTGGATCAGTTGCGTTCACGGCCCGCGCCCGGGTGAAGATCTCCAGAGCCTGAGCATAGTGCCTTTGTGAATGCAGGCTGCAGCCCAGCCCGTACAGCGCCGGGTAGGATGCCGGGTTGATGTCCAGGGCGCCCTTGTAGGCAGCCTGTGCATTCTCGTAGCGGCGCATGTTCAGCCAGGCCTTGCCCAGGTTTTCGCGCGGGGCGGGATCATTCGGGGCAGCCGCTATTGCCCTGTTGAAGCAGTCGATGGCTGCGGCCGGATCACCTTGCTGGGCCGTCAGGATACCCAGCATGTTGAGTGCCGGTGGAAAGGCGGGGGAGTGGCCCAGGATCCTGCGATACAGTTCCCCGGCCTCCGCCAGTTTCCCCTCCCTGTGCAGGTTCGAGGCCGTACTGAACAGGCTCTGTATATCGGACATGGAATCAGGTCCGCCGGAACAGGCAGACATGTCCGACGCGGTGTTCCCGGATCTCGCGTCGCAGCACCATTTCTCTGACGAAGGCCTCCTCGAACCCGGACCGTGCTGCTGCCTGCCGCAGATGCCGCAGCGAGTGCACGAAATGCCCGTAGGGATGCAGCAGCCACGGCTCGTCGCCGTCCGGTTTTTCCACGGACAGGGCGAATACGCCACCGGGGCGCAGCGTGTCATGACACATGCGGAATATTTCCGTGAGATCACCGAAATAGCACAGCACATCCATGGCAATGACCAGGTCGAAACAGGCGGGATTTTCCGACAGTACATCGACGAGATCGGCGACGTAGAGATCGGTATAGGCGTTTTTCTCACGGGCTGCATCCAGCATGCTGGTTGATACATCCGTACCCACGAGTGTCCGGGCGATATCGGCGAAGCGGGAACCGCACAGGCCGGTGCCGCAGCCAAGCTCCAGGATGTCCAGGCTGGATGCCTGCCTGCCGCACACCTCCCTGACGGCCTCGTCCAGCACGTCCGGTGCCTTGTACTCCAGCCCGCCCTTGAGGCTGGCCTCGAAATGCCTACCGACATCCGCATGGCCATAGGTGGTCTCGACCATCTCGCGTGGAATCCGCTGTACCGCCCGGTCGCTGGCCTGATTCTCGAAGGCTTCCACGAAAAACCTGGCACGCACGTTGCCGGGGTCGACGGCTAGAATCCGGCGCGAAATCTCGACCGATTCCGGCAGCCGGCGCAGATGACGATAGACGTTTGCCAGTTGTCCGCCCGCGGTGACATCCCCCGGATTGAGCCGGAAGGCTTCCTCCAGGTCTTGCGCGGCCTGCTCCAGTTCGTTCAGGGCAACATGGGTTATCCCCCGGTTGAACCAGATCGCCGGGTTTCCCGGTTCCAGCCGGATCGCCCGGGTAAGACATTCGATCGCGGTCCTGTTGTCGCCGGTCGACTTCAATGTCAGCCCCTTGCCCAGGTGGGCCGCCACGTGCCCCGGCTCGGCAGCCAGCGCCTGATCGAAGCGGGCCAGCGCGCGATCGGGTGCGCCTTGCTGGCGATGTACATTTCCCAGCAGGATCAGTACCTCCGCGTCATTCTCGTTAATCGCCAGCAATTGTTCACACTGCTGTTCCGCTTCCGCAAGCCGCTGTGACTGTATGAGGGCTTTGATCAGGTAGATGCAGGCCGGACGATGACCGGGGCTGATCGCCTGCACTCGCTCCAGCACCGTCACGGCTTCCGCGAGGCGGCCCTGGATGGCCAGCGCCTTGCTCAGGTTCGTCATGGCCTGCAACTGCCCCGGCTTCCATGCCAGCACCTTGCGGAATGCCTGTTCGGCGCCGGCACCGTCACCCGTCATTCCCAGGGCCGTGCCCAGCAGGAACCAGTGCCGGGGGTCGGTGCTTCCTCCTTCACAGGCCGGCTGCAACAAGGCGATGGCCTGCCGGGGCTGGCCGGTATCCAGGGCTGAAACGGCCTGTTCACTGAGACTGCTTGATGAATCGCCGGGCATCTCGGGTCACTTGCTGACGGGGTATTATTTTACTTATAATTTCCAGTAATTACATATTTTTGTATAAATCGGGTTCCTACTCAAGCCAGGTTCAGCTAATGCACCAAGCCATCACCCCCATCAGGCGCGGCAAGCCCCACTACGTGGGTTCCGAAATCCTGATTTCCGACAATGTCATCGACGAAGCCACCTGCCGGGAAATCATGGCCTATGCCGATGCCAATGCGGGCAATCCCGCCTATGTCGGCAAGCCGCAGGAAGACAGCTCGGTGGCAAATACCTATTCTTACGCCTTCATCGCCGATCGCGTCGACCTGATCCAGGATCCACAGATGGCGAAAAGGATGAACAACATCTGCGAGGATTACTATCGCCGGATCGTGGAGCCGTACTACGACATGAAGGTGGAGTGGTTCGAGGTACCGCATCTCCTGCTTTATCCGCCCGGCGGCAAATGCGGCCTGCATGCGGATGCCGAGAACTGGATCAGGGACGAATACCAGTGGGTGCGTCTCATTGACCGCGACTATAGCAGCGTGATCTATTTTAATTCGAATTACAGTGGCGGGGCGCTGGCCTTCCCTGATTTGAATATTCGAATAACTCCCGGCAATGGCATGATCGTCACCTTTCCGACCGACCATCGCTTCATACACGAAGTGGAAGCTGTTACCGAGGGCACCCGATACTCCTGCGTGATGTGGGCAGTCGCCGTCGGTACCGAGCGTTGCTACAAAATGATCACGGATCACATCATCCGGCTGCGCGAACCACTGGCTCAGACCTCGAATCCATAGCGACGTAACCACTCGCCCAGCAGCTCATTCAGGATGCGTTGCTGCTCCGCGGTGAAGGCCTCGCGCCATTCCCCGGAATGAGTGGAGGTAATATGATCGCTTTGAAACCCGGTTTCGGTATCGAATACCCGGTAGCTGCCGTCCGTATTCCTGATACTGGCATATCTGCCGGCTAGAGCACGGGACTGTATTTCCCCGGCCTGGTTCACGGCAACGTCATGCAGCCTTTCGAGCCTGGCTTGCATGCGTCCCCGTGACAGTTGTTCGACGATGTCATTGATCTCGGCGGCGCCGGCCTCCACACCGATAAAGTCCGCGATCCTCGCCACGACCGACGGCGCCGCGGTGGCGATATCGTCATAGTCGACCGGGAGGACGGACGGGGCCCCGGCCCTGAGGTAATGATCGGTGATCTTCATCGATTCCCGGGCGGATTCGAGCGCCTGTTCGAACGGACACTTCATGAAACGCATAAACGACAGTGTGGCGTCACGTATATCCCTGAAATTGCACAGTATCCTGGTGTCGGGCCGGTCAATCGCGATCGCATAATGTGTCTTGATGCAGTAGACCCGTCCCGCACCGGCGGGCCTGGAGAACGCCTTTTTGATGATCGGGCGTTCGTTGACTGGAACCTTGTCCGGCCAGGGAGTCATGCCGGCGAGGACGAGCAGCCGGCGCACGACGTTGTACGTCCACATGGAGCCGGCCCGCGGCATTCCGGCGACGAAGATTGATTTCCTGCCCTGCATGCGAGAGCGTTTGTCAGCCATATTCCCGATTATCGCGCATACCCGGGCGGTTGATACTAAGTCATTAAATTATTATTAATGATAATACTCAGTCTCGCGTCGAGACGCTTGCGTGGTCTGCGGCCGGCCGGTTGTATCTGATTAACTATAATCATGGCAGGTTTATGTATGAGTTGGGTCAGTGTGTACCGTCAGGACGACGGAAGTTTTGGGTGTTAGGCCCGGTAGACAGGGCAATGCGACATCTAATACCTTTTGCCACCCTGCTGTTTGTACTGAGTTGTTGTGGCGGAGTCAACACCTTCACCACTTTCGCTCAATCCGAGTCCACCATTTCGGTTCCGGCGGGCTGACGAAAGGGATTCACGAAGGACAATACCACTGTTACCATCACATACTCGGCTTCGTCGGTAACAGTCTGCCCGCCGGGTGACACCCTCATACGCGCTGTCACAATATGTATCCGGACCCGGTGTCCCCACGTGTTGTCGATACCCGCTCGGCGATCAGAATAACTACGGACTGGACCGCCCTGGGATACCCGGAGACTCTATTCTTTGAGAGGATAGAGCAATGAGTAATCAAATCGATATTCCCCGGAGTTCCGGGAACGGACGGTGCGGCTGGTGTTCGGGCACCAGGCAGAACACGATTCGCAATGGGCGGCGCTGAACTCGATTGCCGGCAAGCTTGGCTGCACGGTGTGGCGTTTGTTGGGCGTGCCGGGTTTGCAGGATACGGTGCGGGGCAAGGCCTGCAAGACCACCATCCCGGACGCTGCCACCCACCTCGTGCAGCGACAGTTCCATACAGACCGCCCCAACCAGCTGTGGGTGGCGGATTTTACCTACGTTGCCACCTGGGCGGGCGTGGTCTGCGTCGCCTTCGTCATCCATGTCTTCGCCCGTCGCATTGTCGGCGGGTGGGTGGCGAGCTCGATGCGCACGGACCTGGTGCTGAATGCGCTGGAGCAGGCCCTGTGGTCGAGGAGCGAAACCGAGGGTCTGGTGCATCACAGTGACCGTGGCGTTCAATATCTGTCGATCCGCTACCCCGAGCGCATCGCCGAAGCCGGCGTCGAGTCGTCGGTAGGAAGTCGGGGTGACTCATACGACAACGCCCTGGCCGAGACGATCATCGGACTGTCCAAGACCGAGGTCATTCGTGGCGCGAATCGTGGCGAATACTTGATGCCGTCGAGAACGCCACGCTGGAATGGGTCGACTGGTTCAATCACCGCCGGCGGCTGGAGCCGATCGGCAACATCCAGCCGGCGGAGCTGGAACAGGCGTATTATCGGCAACGGGAAGAGTCAGCCATGGCGGCCTGACTCAAACAAACGGGTCTCCGGAGAACCCGGGGCGGTTCATTCATGACCTTTGTTAATCCACAGGATCACTATGAGGCAGGAGTGGCCCTGGCCGAAAGCGGGAAATACGAGCAGGCCATTGATGCATTCAGGAGTGCACTGGAGCTTGATCCGGACATGTCACGGGCCAGGTATGGCCTTGGTGTAAGTTTGAGACATGCAGGAAGGCTTGAGGAGGCCATTCGTGTCCTTCAGGGGCTGCGTGTCTCGGCTGAGGCCGGGGACAATATTGACCTTGAGTTGGGCCTGGCCTTGCTTAAGGCAGGGCAATACAAGCGCGCTGCATACCTTCTTGAGAAATATCAGGAAAGATCTCCTGAGTCATGTCCAGTGCATATAGCGCTGGGGGATGCCTTTACCGGTCTGGGCGACAATGAGAGGGCGCTGGAAGCATACCGTGGGGCGATGCGGCTGGCGTGCGACGATCCCGGGCATTTTATAAACACAGGTCAGGGTTTCATGCGGCTGGGCATGTTTGACATGGCACTTGAGTCGTTCAGTAAAGCTGCCAAGTTATCTCCAGATGATGCGCTGATATCAACCTGTATCGGGGATTGTTATTACCATGCCCGGCAATACGATAAAGCAATAACCGCCTATCAACAGGCCATCGAGTACAACCCGCGCACCCTGGAAGCATACAACAATCTTGGGAATATCTACCAGGGCATGCTGGAGCTGGACAAGGCACTGGAAATGTACAGGCGCGCTCTGTCGATCAGGCCAGATATGGCGGAGTTGCACACGAACATCGGTAATGTGCTTATGGAACTGGGCGATCCGCTACGGGCGATGGAATCCTACCGTACTGCGCTGCAGTACCGGCCCGGATATGCGCTTGGACGGTCCAATCTTGCCATGTCGCTTGTTTACCAGCCCGATTCAAGCGAGGCAGACATCCTTGAAGAGCATATAAAATGGGCGCGGGAGTGTTGTGGTCGACTCCAAACCAGTCCTGTGTTTACCAATTCATGCGACTCGGTAAGGAGGCTAAGGATCGGGTATTTGTCACCCAACTTCTATTTCCACCCGGTTACGTCCTTCTTCTGGCCCATGGTGGCTGAAAGTGACAGAAATACTATCGAAACATTTTGTTATAGCGACAGCAGGGCTGTTGATAATGTTACGCAGCGCATAAGACAACGGGCAGATCACTGGCGAGACACCGTAGATATGAGTGATGCTGCACTGGAGCAGGTAATTCGCAACGACAGGATTGATATATTGGTGGAACTCGCCGGACACACTGCAGGTAACCGCCTGCGGCTGCTTGCACGACGTGTTGCCCCGGTTCAGGTCAGTTACCTTGGTTATCCCTGCACGACGGGACTGCCCCAGATGGACTACTACATTACAGACAAGCTTGTTGATCCTGAAGGCAGTGAGGCGTTTTATTCGGAAAAGCTTGCCTATATCCCGGTATTCTCGTGCTATCAACCCTGTACAGAAACGATCATGGCAGGGCCGCTTCCGTTTCTCAGAAACGGGAGAATCACATTTGCATCACTAAACAATCCCAGGAAATTCCACGATGAGCTGATCGCACTCTGGTCTGACGTATTGTCCAGCGTCGCTGATTCCGTTCTTGTAATGCAGGGTAAGGGGTTTAAAAATGAAGGTGTTATCAGGCATTTCGCTGAAAAATTTGCGCATCATGGCATTAACAGGGATCGACTGGTTTTTCATCCACCGATGCCGTTCGAGGATCACCTGAGATTATACAGGGATATTGATATTGCGCTTGACACGTACCCATGGAACGGGCATACGACTTCATGTCATGCACTGTGGATGGGATGCCCCGTAATTGCCATGCTGGGCAAACGGCATGCATCCCGGATGGCAGGCAGTGTATTGATGAATATTGGCCATGGTGAACTGGTGGCGAGTTCAGAAGATGAATACGTAGATATTGCTGTGCGACTGGCGGCGGACACAGAAAGGCTATCCACATTGCGTGCATCTCTGCGCGACCGCATGCGTGAGTCTCCCTTATGCGACGGAAAGACATTCCAGAATGAACTGGAGAATGTATATCAGGATATGTGGAAGGCGTGGTGCGCCGGTAAATAACAATGGTGTCTGGGATGCTCAGGATACCGGCTTCAGCACGAACTACGGAAACCTGTCCAGGCGCCGCGTCCTTTCAATCCTTTCGGCCGGAATTTCGGCCGCGATTCCAGGACGATCAGCCTGGAACTTCGCCGAAATCGGGGCTTGCAGGGTTATCGCTCTCTGCAAGCCCGCAATCTGGTCCTGGCACGGCGTCGCGAGAAAGCCCAGGGGCCCGCCTCGGTGACGAGATCTGTCAGCAAGTCGGGGTGCTGATCCACGATGAGTGGAGACCGGTGTCAACGGAGGACTCCGTCCCGGGATCGCGGCCAGCGATCACGGCGATCTCAGCCTGAATATGGCCTGCTTTCCTGAGCGCATAAATTTGGTATCGTTCCTCTTGGGTAAGCTGCGTGTGGCTCATCGGTGCTCCATTTGCCTGGCGGTGAGATCAGCTTTGATCCTGCCGCAGCTTGCCCTCATGCCGTCAGGTAGAGTCACACGTTGAAAACGTGAATTCACATGGGTAAATAGCAATGAAACGAGTATTGAATGTCGGTGGTCATGATAAGGCGATACCGTTGCCTCCTCAATATGCCGGCTTTGAGCATTTGCTGCTTGATATAGACGCGAAAGGTTCGCCCGATATTGTATGTGATGCAAGGAATCTTGTGTCACTTGATGCTGGTCAGTTTGATGCTGTTTATTGCTCACACAACCTAGAACACTACTACCGGCATGATGTGCCTAAGGTTCTTGCGGGCTTCCTGCATGTCCTTAAGGATGGTGGTTCCGCGCAGATTCGAGTGCCGGACATTGCTGAAGTGATGAGAACCACGATTGAGCGCGGCCTGGATATTGATGATGTGCTTTATCAGTCACCTGCCGGACCGATTATGGTTCTGGATGTGTTATACGGTTATAGCGTTGAAATAGAGCAAAGTGGGCAGGATTTCTTTGCCCATAAAACTGGTTTTACAAGTAAATCTCTGATTGCAGCGCTACAAAAGGCCGGATTTTCAAAAATATACAGTGGGACTGGGTACTTTGAAATTAATGCCTTGGCATTTAAAGGGACGCCTGATCAAAATATTTGTGCGCTATTCAATGTTCCAAAAGGCTAGAAATAACCTTAACATACAAATGTAATCAATCTCGGGCTTACTGAAAAGATTTCAGACAAGAATTTAGTAAGGGTCGGGAGGTAAGCAAGTGGAGATATTCATAGGGATTGAATTGCCATGTGCTCAAGCGAGGAGGTGGGATGCACGGATGATAGGCTATCTGCTCATAGGTTGATTACGGGTCCCGGTCAATAGTATTGCTATGTTCAGTATATATAAATGCTGCTAACAGTTGACCTGGATTCAATTCCTTTACTGTTTTATTAATCAGGGCTGTTAATCATCACGGATATATTATGACATCTAACTCTATTGAACAAAAAAATCGCGCTGTCAGCGACGTGGAGTGGAGGCATGAATTCCTCGGTTTGCTTAATTCAATTGATGGTTTCGAAGAGCTTGTCGCCACATCAAGGGAAGGTAAACAATTGGATGTTACAAATTTGATTGCTCAGATGGATTCAGAATCCGGGAAAGTTATTTCTCGCTACGAGAAAAAGGAACTTGTACGAGCTTGTCAGTATTACAATACGGTTCACCTGATTGAGTTCTGGGGTTGGTATTGTTCGTGGCTGGACAGATCTGTCGAGTCGGGTGTATTGCCAGAGGATTTCCCTGTATTTGAGTTGAAGAATGGGCGCAACCCGGGAAGCATTGCGCTGGAACCGTTAAGGATGGAGGTAATTGAGGGGTATTTCTACTGGAGGGCGCCGGATAAAAAAGACGTATTCAAGTTCTGTAGATTGGAAGATAGAGACGAATATAAAGACAAGTGGTCCGGGTGCAATTCGGATTCATTAGATCAACTGCTGGGGCGCCTGTATTTTCTAAAGCAGCGGTACGTGGAATTTACTACATTTCTTTATAATCGTTTTTTGCAGGAGCAAAAAGCGGCAAACTCATCCGCTTGGGATTATTACAAGATTCATTATTATCTGGATCATTTAATTTATATATCACCTGGCGGCCAATATCATGGCGCAGTTTTTGATAAAATATTTTTCGCGAATAATTTGTGGGAGCTTGAAGTATATTTTCGATATTGTCAGGAGTCCGGCATCGGGATATCGCTTGAAGGCGCTGCAGATTTTCTGGAGCGTCAGGTAAAATATTATATTCATTTGGGGCTGGAAATAAGCGTTGAAGAGAATGCCTTTCTGAACAACTATCGCCACCTGATGCGTTACGACATTGAACGTGAAGTTGTTGTAATGCCCGCTATGGGGCGGAGTCTGCATGACCGCCTGCATAGCGAACTGGTGGATAAATCCGGTATTATTAAAGGCGAAGGATGTCCCTTTGTTAAGTCTAAAGGTGTCTCTCACAACGCAGCAAGAGAAGTATATACACATTTTGATAATTTGATGCTGAAGCTGCTAGAGCGCTGGTTGCGCGAGCCTTTAACTTGAGCTCAGAAGTGGTCCCGCATTTTTGAACAGCGCAAACCCGTTTTATAAGTGGATCCTCCACCCGGTTACGCCGCCATCAATCGCGGCAATTCGTTAAAGTAGATCCTATCCGGTGTCATGCGATC
>Ga0210144_1000705_pt1 | contig 15934 bp, 10 predicted proteins | sample Muzzi_PWA_D2_FD_185532 | JGI IMG/M metagenome (GOLD analysis project Ga0210144, IMG submission 185532) | Wetland microbial communities from San Francisco Bay, California, USA, that impact long-term carbon sequestration - Muzzi_PWA_D2 (SPAdes) | ecosystem: Environmental > Aquatic > Marine >...
TCTCCGGCTTCCTCAGCGGTGCGGTGAAGTGATGCGGAACGGACTGAGCGACGCATGACCGACGGTCAACCCACCGATCCCGTCCGCGACGTGACTGCAACGGCGAGTGTTCCCGCCAAAGTCGCCCAGCCGACCATCCGCGACGTGGCGCGGCTTGCCGAGGTCAGCGTCGGCACCGCGTCGAAGGCGCTCAACAACAATGGCAGCCTCCGCCAGGAGACGCGCGACCGGGTGATCCGGGTCGCCCGCGAGATCGGTTTCCGCCCCAATGACCTCGCCCAGAGCCTGCATCGCGGCCAGAGCCTGACGGTCGGGATGATCTCCACCGACAGCTTCGGCCGCTTCACCATGCCGATCATGGAAGGGCTGGAGGAGTGCCTGACCGACAGCCGCATGGCCGTCTTCATGTGCAACGCCACCGACGACCCGGACCGCGAGGCGCACCACGTCGAATCGTTGGTCGGCAAGCGGGTCGACGGCATCGTCGTCACCGCCCGGCGCGCCGACCGGCGGCCGAAGCTGAAGGTGCCGGCGCGCGACGTGCCGGTCATCTACGTCTTCTCGCAGGTCGACGACCCCGAGGCCTATTGCCTCTTGCCCGATGACGAAGGCGGCGCCGCGCTCGCCACCCAGCACCTGATCGACCTCGGCCGGCGGCGCATCGCCCACATCACCGGGCCGGAGCGCTTCGAGGCGGTGCGGCTCCGCCGCGACGGCTATCGCAAGACGCTCGCCGCGGCCGGGATTCCGGAGCCGGAGGGCTTCTACCTGCCCGGCGTCTGGTCGGAGGGTTGGGGCCGCGAGGCGGTGACGCAACTGTTCCGCGGCCGCGCGCTGCCGCCGGACGCGCTGTTCTGCGGCAACGACCAGATCGCCCGCGGCGCCGCCGACGCGCTTCGCGAGCGCGGCATCGTCGTGCCCGACGGCGTGTCGATTGTCGGTTTCGACAACTGGGAGATCATGGCCGAGGCGACGCGCCCGCCGCTCACCAGCGTCGACATGAACCTCAAGGATCTCGGCCGTCGGGCCGGCCGGAGCCTGCTCGACAGGATTGGCGGCAAGCGGCTCCACGGAGTCGAGCGGCTGCCCTGCACACTCGTCGTCCGCGACTCCTGCGGTGCCAACGGCAGGCTGTCCCAGCGCGGCTAGTCAAACAAGAGGACACCCATGCGTCGGTATTCCCCCGTCCCGTTCAACGAGGTCAACGTCGAAGGCAACTTCTGGCGGGAGCGACTCCACACGGTGCTGACCCGGACGATTCCGAGCCAGTACCGCCAGCTCGAATCGCATGGCCTGCTCGAATCGCTGAAGGTGCCGCAGCCGCCTCCCCCGCTCCGCATCCCCCGCAGCCGGCACAATTTCACCACCCAGATCTTCTGGGACTCCGATGTCGGAAAATGGATCGAGGCGGCGAGCTACGCCCTTTCCCACCGCCGCGACGCCACCATCGAGGCCGAGATCGACGAGATTACCGAGTGGCTCGCCAAGGCCCAGCTTCCCGACGGCTATCTGAACTGCTGGTACATCGGGCGCGAGGTCGACAAGCGGTGGACCAACCTCCGCGACAACCACGAGCTCTATTGTGCCGGGCATATGCTGGAGGGCGCCATCGCCTATTTCCGCGCGACCGGACGCCGGCGGCTCCTCGACATCATGGAGAAGTATGTCGACCACATCGCCACCGTTTTCGGTCCGGGGCCGGACCAGAAGCACGGCTATCCCGGCCACCAGGAGATCGAGCTCGCCCTGATCAAGCTCTATCACCTGACCGGGGACAAGCGGCGCCTCGACCTCGCCGCCTATTTCATCAACGAGCGCGGCCGCCAGCCCCACTATTTCGAGGCCGAGGCCGAGGCGCGCAACGAGGGCCCGAACGACTTCTGGCAGAAGACCTTCGAGTACAACCAGTCGCACAAGCCGGTGCGCGAGCAGGACAAGGTGGTCGGCCACGCGGTCAGGGCGATGTACATGTACACCGCCATGGCCGACCTTGCCGCCGACCTCGGCGACCCGGCCCTGAAGCGCGCCTGCGAGGTGCTGTGGGAGGACGCCACCGCCAGGCGGATGTACGTGACCGCCGGGCTCGGGCCGGCGGCGGCGAACGAGGGCTTCACCACCGACTATGATCTGCCCAACGACACCGCCTATGCCGAGACCTGCGCCTCGGTGGCGCTCATCTTCTGGGCGCAGCGGATGCTCAACCTCGACCTCGACGGCAAATATGCCGACGCCCTGGAGCTGGCGCTCTACAATGGCGCCCTCTCCGGCCTGTCGCGGGACGGCGAGCACTATTTCTACCAGAACCCGCTGGAGAGCGACGGCACCCACACCCGGTGGGAGTGGCACCCCTGCCCGTGCTGCACGATGAACGTGTCGCGGCTCGTCGCCTCGGTCGGCGGCTATTTCTATTCGGCCGGTCCCAACGAAATCGCCGTCCATCTCTATGGCGGCGCCAGCACAACGGTCGACGTCGGCGGCAACAAGGTCGGGCTCAGGGAAGAAAGCAACTATCCGTGGTCCGGCGCGATCCGCATCCAAGTCGATCCGGAAGCGCCGGCCGACTTCACGCTGAAGCTTCGCATCCCCGGCTGGGCCCGCCATGCGACGCTGAAGCTCAACGGCGAGACGGTCGATGTGGGCGCCAACAGCAAGGACGGCTACGTCGCCATCCGCCGCACCTGGTCGAAAGGCGACGCCGTCGCGCTCGACCTGCCGATGCCGGTCGAGCGCATCTACGCCCACCCCAACGTCAGGGCGGACATCGGCCGGGTTTGCCTGAAGCGCGGGCCGTTCGTCTATTGCGCCGAGCAGGCCGACAACACGGTGCCCGTTCCCCGGGTGCGGCTACCACGCAATGCCGGCGTGGAAGCGGTGGAGAAGGGCGATCTATTCGACGGGGTCGTGACCCTGGTCGCCTCGGGGCGGGCCGCGCGGATCGACGACTGGGACGACCACCTCCACCGACCGGACCCGCCCCTCGACGAGCCGGCGAAATGGACGGCGATCCCGTATTTCCTGTGGAACAATCGCGAACCGGGAAGCATGATGGTGTGGATTCCCGAGGCTTGATCGACCGCTTTCAGCAAGCGACAGCCGTGGCGCACACTTCCCGGAAGTCGATAGCCCTTTGACTTGTCCCGCCAACAGGGCCCGCGCAATTTCTGCCCGCCCCCCGAAATTCAGCCTTGTGAAGACCGCAAGGAAAAGGCGAGTGGGCGCTCGTTATGAGACGAACAGGTTGGGGCAGACATCGCGCCGATTACTTCAGTCGGCAGCAAGGTGAACAATGCCTTAACGCAATTTTGGACAATCGATCGCCACCTCGCTTATAGTGGAGTAGTGTGAGGCCGCTCGCGTAGCGTATATGGGAGCGGGTAATGAGTATTGTTGTAATCCTGTGCCCGAAAACAGGTGTCCAGATCTCGACTGGAATCGAAACCGACCTAGCTGGCTTCAGCAAGTTGCCACCGACAAAGTTCCAAGTCGATTGCTGGGCGTGCGGCGGGCGGCACAGCTGGTCGCGAAGATGGGCTACCTTGCTTGAAGCCGACGCGACGATCGACGGACGGGCGGGCATACCGGTTTCAACACCGGCTGACGTCCACTAGAGACCGGTCAGCCTGCTGAAACTCCGTTCTGTCGGCCCGACAATGCGACGTTTCATCTCCGGCGGCGCAGCACGGCTCGCCTGACGCACAAGCGCATGGCTTGCCCGCGAAGCCACCGACCGGGCGTTGGCGAGCCCGTTGCCCGGAAATGTCCAATCCACTAGGATTTTGTAGACCTTTTACAGACCGGCGATCCGGACGATCGCCGACGGCCGAGGAAAGCCAGTGGCAACGGACGCCGATGCAGACGACCTGACCGATCCTCGCGTGCTGGGAACGGTGGCCGCGCGGCATAGCCGGCCGACGCTGAAGACCATCTCCGAGATCACCGGCCTCGGCGTCACCACCGTGTCGCGGGCGCTCAAGGACGGGCCGGAGCTCAGCGCCGAAACTCGCGCACGCGTCCAGTCGGTCGCAGCCGACCTCGGCTACCGTCCCAACCGCGCCGGGGTGCGCCTCCGGACCGGACGGACCTACGTCATCGGCCTCATCCTCGACCAGAGCGTCACCATTGCCGAGTTCGAGCGGCGCATCATCGTCGGCATCTCCAGCGTACTTGCCGACACCAACTACCACCTGGTCGTCATGCCGCTCCTGCAGGGGGCCGACGTCATCGAGCCGGTCCGCTACTTCGTCGAGACCGCGGCAGCCGACGGGCTGATCTTCACCCACACCCAGCCGCAGGACGAGCGGGTGCGCTATCTGGTCGACCGGCAGTTCCCCTTCGTCTGCCACGGCCGCACCGAGCTCGGCGTCCCGCACGCGTTCTACGATTTCGACAACGAGCGATTCATCGTCCAGGCGGTCGAGCGCCTCGGGGACCGCGGCCGGCGACGGCTGGCGCTGGTGCCGCCGCCCGACAGCCTGACCTGCGCCCATCACATGTTCGCCGGCTTCAACAAGGCGATGCGCGACCCGCGCATCACGCCCAGCGTGATGACCGGCGTCCACCTCGACAGCGATCCCGTCGAAATCCGCAAGGCGGCGCGCGCCCTCGCCTCGGGGCCGAATCCACCCGACGGCATCATCTGCGCCAACGAGACCCGTGCCGTGGCACTCGTGGCGGGCCTGCAGGATGCCGGCCTCGTCGTCGGGCGGGACATCGACGTCATCGCCAAGGACACCTCGGACCTGCTCGACCACGTGACCCCGGCCATCGACTCCTTCTACGAGGACATGATCTTCGCGGGCAAAGAGGTGGCGCGCCTGCTGCTCCGGCAGATCGCCGGCGCACCGGTCAGTGAGCTGCAGACCATCGCCGCGCCGCGTCTCCACCCGCGCACGAAGCCCGTCTCCGAGCCCGCGTGAACAGCGCTACAGCGTCACCCCAGTTTGGGGATCGAAAAGGTGCATGTTGTTGAGATGGACGTGGAGGCGCATGGTCGACCCCACCGCCGGCGCCGAGACGGCACTGATCCGGCAGATGATCTCGGTGTTGCCGATACGGCTGAAGATCAACGTATCGGAGCCGAGCGGCTCGGCGATGTCGACTGTCACATCGAGCGGCACGGTGCCTGCCCCGTCGCGGTTGTCGTCGGTCCAGGTGTTGGTGAGGTCCTCGGGGCGGATGCCGAAGACGACCGGCTTGTCCTTGTAGGCAGCGTAACGATCGGCCTTTGATGGCGGGATCTTGAGCTTCGGTCCGCCGGCCGGCACCACCGCCAGACCGCCCTCCTCCGCCACCAGCGTCGCGTCCAGGAAGTTCATAGTCGGCGAGCCGATGAAGCCGGCGACGAAATGGTTTACCGGCTGCGCATAGAGCTCGTCCGGCGTCCCGACCTGCTCGATGCGACCGTCGCGGAGCGCCACGATGCGGTCGGCGAGCGTCATCGCCTCGGTCTGGTCGTGGGTGACGTAGATGCTGGTCGCCTTGAAGGTCATATGCAGGCGCTTGATCTGGGTGCGCATCTCGACCCTGAGCTTGGCGTCGAGATTGGAGAGCGGCTCGTCGAACAAAAACAGCTCGGGCTCGCGGGCGATCGCCCGGCCGATCGCGACGCGCTGGCGCTGGCCGCCGGACAGCTGCTTCGGCTTGCGGTTGAGCAGCTCCTCGATCTGCAGAATCTCGGCAGTGCGTTTGACCGCCCGGGCGATCTCCTCGCGCGGCGTGTTGCGCATCTTCAGACCAAAGCCGAGGTTCTGACGCACCGACATATGCGGGTAAAGTGCATAGTCCTGGAACACCATGGCGATGTCGCGGTCGCGCGGCGCGTCGTCGTTCACCACCCGGTCGTTGATGGAAATCTCGCCGCCGGTGACGGTCTCGAGACCGGCGATCATGCGGAGGATCGTGCTCTTGCCACAACCGGAGGGACCGACCAGGACCACGAACTCGCCGTCGCGGATCTCGAAATCGATGCCGTGCACGACCTCGAGCTCGCCGTACTTCTTGAACAGCTCTTTGACTACGACATGCGCCATCGGTCCCTCTCAGGCATTGTTCGCAAGGCGCTCATCCGCCATCTTTCTCGATCCTCCACGTGCGGAGCCTGAACGGCAAGAAGCGACGGTCCGCCTCTCCGACCGGATCCTCCAGAAGATCGACCTCGCTGCCGAGCCGCCAGCCTTCGGCGAGCGCGACGTCGACCTCGCCGCGCGCGCCAGCCGGTTCGTAGGCCCTGAGCAGCAGCGCATCGCCTGCCTCGCTCGGCTTGAAGGCGCTGAGGCCGAGCGTCATACCGTCGACGCGCGCCGCCGACCATGCTGATTCACCGGCGGTCCGGACCGGCCGGCAAAGGAGCGGCTGATTGAGATCCTCTGCCTCGGCGAGCACCCCTCCGGAGAGCCAGTCGCCGCGGTGCGGGAAGAGCGCGTAGGTGAAGCTCTGCCGCCCCTCGTCGGCAAGCGGGTCGGGAAAGACGGGCGAGCGCAACAGGCTGAGGCCCAACTCGTTGTGGAGGGCGTGGTGGCCGTATTTACCGTCGTTGAGCAGCGCCACGCCGTAGCCGTGCTCGGAAAGATCGACGAAACGGTGCGCGGCAACCTCGAAGCGGGCCTCCTCCCACGAGGTGTTGCGATGGGTCGGACGCCGGATCACGCCATGAGCGCACTCGAAGGTCGCCTGATCTGAACGGATGGCCAGCGGGAACCGCGCCTTCAAAAGCACCCGGCGCTCGTGCCAGTCGATGTCGGTCTTGATCTCCAGGCGGGCAGAGTTGGCCCACAGCCGGACCGTCTGGACGATCTCGCTGTCGCGAAAGCGGCGGGTGACGCGAAGGGCGGCACGCTGCGGGCCGTTCTCGACGATCTCGATGCCGCTGGCAGCAATCTCATCGCCCTGACCGGTGTAGCCTTCCTCGATGTCCCAGGCATCCCAGTTGCGCGGCTTGTCGACATAGGCCCAGATCTGGTTGCCGCGGTCGGCGAGAACCTCGCGCCCGGCGACCTTGTCGTAGACGCTGGCAAGCGCTCCGTCGTCGGCAAGATCGACGCGAACGCAGCCGTTCTCCAGGCGACGGGGCGCGACAGTCAGACCGGCCGGCGGCGCATCGTCGATGACCACCAATGTGGACAGGCCCGGAAGCTGCCGCTCGCCGGCAAACACCGTGCCGCCGTCCACCGACTGACCGCCGGGGAGCGCCTCAGTTGACGACAGCCGCAGCGGGCGCGGTGACAGGTCGGGATTGACGATCAGCATTCCCGGCTTGTCGCCCTCTCCGACGACCCGTCCCGCGATCGTCTCAAGCTGCTTCTGCTGGATGCCCTCGCCGGCTTCCACCACCGAAGCGAGCTCCGACTCGGTGCGCTCGTAGACCTCGCGGATGCTCGATCCCGGCAGGATGTCGTGGAACTCGTTGCGGAGAATGAGCCGCCACTGGTCTTCCAGCGAGGCCGCCACCGGCTCGCCGAGCAGCGTCGCCATGCTCGACAGCGTCTCCGCGGCGATCAGCGCCCGCTCGGCACGGCGGTGCAGGGACTTGGTGCGGCCCTGCGTGGTCAGCGTGCCGCGATGGAGCTCAAGATACATCTCGCCGACCCACACCGGCAGATCGGGAGTGTCCGCGACGGCGGCGCGAACGCCGGCGTACCACTCGGCGACGCCGACCGGCCTGAGCGCCGGCACCACCGGGAAATCGGCGAGCTGGCGCTGGCGGTCCAGCATCTCGGTGGTCGGTCCACCGCCGCCGTCGCCATAGCCGAAGGCGAGCAGGCTCTCGCGGTTGAGATGCTTGCCGCGGAAGTTCCGCCAGGTCTCCACCACGGCCCGCGGGCCGATCTCGGCATTGTAGCCACCGACCGGGTTCTTGAAGGTGTGGGCGAGTACCCGGCTACCGTCCAGGCCCTCCCACCAGAAGAGGTCGAAGGGCATGGTGTTGGTCTCCGACCAATTCACCTTGATGGTGAAGAAGCCGGTGACGCCCGCTTGGGAAAGGAGCTGGGGCAGCGCCGGCGAGAAGCCGAAGCAGTCGGGCAGCCAGCACACGGTGTGGCGGCTGCCGAAGGTCTTCTCGAAATAGCGCTGTCCGTAGAGGAGCTGGCGGACAAGGGATTCGCCGGTGGGCATGTTGGTGTCCGGCTCGACCCACATGGCGCCGTTCGGCTCCCACTGGCCGGACGCCACCTTCTCCCCGATGCGGGCGAACAGCGCCGGGTCGTCCTCCTCGAGGAAGGCGTAGAGCTGGGCAGTGGACTGGTTGAAGCGGAAGCCGGGGTGCCGGTCCATCAGCCCGATCATGGTGTGAAAGGTGCGGCTGGCCTTGCGCCGGGTTTCCTCCAGCGGCCACAGCCAGGCAAGGTCGATGTGGGCGTGGCCGGTCAGCGCTAGAGAGCCCCCTTGTGGGTAGCGGTCGCGAAGGGCGCGGAGCCGGGTCCGGAGCAGCTCGGTCGCATCCGACACCGAGGCACGCGCGACCTCGTCGAGGCCGGGCGGGGCGGGATCGAGGCCCGCCGGCAACTGCCACACCCGTTGCATCTCGGCGCCCGGCGCGACGCGGGCGACATAGGGGGCGGTCGCCGTCGGCCAGTCGAGCCGGGCGAGCGCCTCCTCGGCCGCCGCAAGCATCGGCTGGACAACTTCGTGGCCGGCAAGTTCCGTCGCAGTTTCGGCGACCTGGCGAAGGAGGAGGACGACCTCGTCCAGCTCCAGATCGATCCAGGCAATGCGGGCCCGCGCCAGACGGGCGTCGCGGTTGGGAACGCCAAAGGGGAGCCGCGCAACGCAATCCGCGGCAACCGAAAAGCGGCGCTCGTTCAGCGGGAAGCGCTGGTGGTTGGGATCGAAGCCGAACCCCTCGCCGCCGCCGCCGGTATAGGCGATCCGCACCAGCCCCTCGCCGCCGAGATCGAGATCGAGGCGGGCCCGGTCGAGCGGCCACTCCGCCGGCACGCTCACCTCCGGGTGGGCAAAAGCCACGACGCCGTCACGGGTCGGCCACGGCGCGCCGACGCCGAGCGGCTCGCCGTTGAAGGTCCAGCTTTCGAGAGGAACGGTCGACCGGACCGTCCACAGTTCGAGCTCGGTGAGCCGCTTGTGGAGACGGGCGATGCGTTGCTCTTCGGTCAGTGCCATGATTTGAACCTTCTAGCCGGCGTAGTCGTCATGGCCGGGACGTTTGAACAGACCACCGGGCTCGGTCGTGCCAGGATCGGTGATGCGGCCCTCCGCGACGTTGCGAAGCATCGCCGGCCCCCACAGGCCGCGGGGCGGCACCGGCCCCCAGGCCGGCCGGTTCATACCCTCGTAGCGGTCGAAGACCACCAGCGGCGCGGCGCTCTTCTTGAGCGCCGCCGCCAGCTCGGCCTCGGCCAGCGACGGCGCGAGGCGGAGCGTGAAGGCGAAATGGTGGACGCCCTGATCGGTGTGATGGTCGTGGCCGGCATAGACCCTGGGATCGCCGCCGCCCCACGCCATGCGGGGGCTGCGGAGGAGCGTCGGCTGCCAAGTCGCGCCATCGACGCTATGGCTGTAGAAGTCGCTGGTCACCAGGCCGACGTCCGTGTCGCCGACGCGGAGGCGCGACCAGCCGAGAAAGGGCCATTCGGTCGGCGACGGCTGCCGCTCGACATGGCCGTCGGCTATCCCGTCGGTCCAGCGGGAGACCGGTGAGGCGAAATCGACGGGTACCTGCAGCAGCGTGTAGTGCTCGTCGAAATTGACCTCGAGCGCGACATGGACCGCCGGCTCGCCGCGGCAAAGGCTGACCGTCAGGCGAATCCGCGAATTGCGGAGGCGCCCGTCGAGGCGCGCGCGGACACGGAGCGGTCCGGATTCCTCCACCGTCCAGACGCCGCCGGTAAGCACGGCCTCCACCGGTTCCTCCCACCGGTCGGCATGGAAGGTCCAGGTGTCGGTGGTATCTTTTCGGAGATGCAGGCCAAGGCCACGGGGACCGAGAAGGTCGGCGCCATTGAAGGCGATCTGCCCGATGCCGCGGTCGCGGAGCGACAGGGTGACGACACCGTTCGACAGCCGCTCCGCTGATGCGGCCATGGCGCCGCCGCCATCGGGTATATCGGGGCGCGGTCCGGCGCGGACCTGGACCTGGCGGGATGTTGCAGGGCCGATATCCGCCTCGAACAGGATGCGGGGGATGAGCTGGTTCGACTCCGGCTGCACCTGCTGGAAAGGCACGGGCCTGCCATCCTCGTCACTGATCCAGCGGTCGCCCCAGTCGTCGAAGTCGAGATAGGGCTCAGCCTCGACAAAGGCCTGCCTCGCCCGGTCGCCGGTGTTGAGAACGACGATCTGGTGCTCGTTGACCCGCGGCAGCGTGCGGTAGGACCAGCGCCGCGCGGTGTCGAAGAGGACTTCCTCGCCGACGATCCGCGCCCGACCCTGCATGGCGCGCACCGAGGCCCAGGCTGACGGGATCGAGGTGCCGGTCAGGATGTCGTGGAACTCGGTGAAGAGGAGGTCGTCCCAGGCGCCGTCGAGACGCGCGAGACTTGCGTCGCGCTCGGCATCGTCGACGGCGAGCGCCCGCACCGCGCCTTCGGCCTGCACCAGCAACTGCTCGCCGTGCCGCTGGGCGCTCTTGATGTCATGCATGACGCTGTAGCAGCCGGGGAAGGTATGCTGCAGCTCCGTCGTGACCTTCGGCAGGAGATCGCGCTTGTCGGCGATCGCCGCCATGAACCGCTCGGGCGTCGAGAACACCAGCTCGTGCCCATCGAAACTGTCGCGGTTGGCGATGATCCATTCGATCATCGCCTTGGAGGGGCCACCGCCGTGATTACCGACGCCGTAGAAGCACATGGTGTGGCCGAGGGCCGGATCGGCGCTCTCGATGGCGATCTTCACCTGACCGGTGAGGTCGGCGAAATTCGCCACATAGCCGGGGTTGATGCGGAAGGCGACGACCTCGCCGCCGTCGACGCCCCGCCAGACGAAGGTGTTGGCGGGGAGCGCCACCTGATGCTGCTCGGGACGGCGGAAGATGTAGCCGGTGTAGCCGTACCCGGCGAGGATGTCGGGCAGGCTGTCAGTGTGGCCGAAACTGTCGACGTTATAGCCGATGGTCGGCGCCACCCCGAAGCGGTCGCGGAAATAGCGCTGGCCGTGGAGGATCTGACGATGGAGGCCGGCGGCGGTCGGCAAGTTGAGGTCGGGCTGCAGGAACTGGCCGCCGGTGATGTGCCACTGCCCGCGCTCGATGAGATTCCGGATCCGGGCGAACAGGTCGGGGCGGACCCGCTCGGCCTGACGGTATACCCAGGCCTCGCCGCGGGTGAAGATGAACTCCGGATACTCGTCGCAGCGATCCGCGGCCGAGGCCACGGTCGCCAGCGCCTCGTCAGCGCCCGCCTGCCATGGCCACAGCCAGACGGGATCGATGTGGGCGTTGCCGATCATGTGGACGCGCATGGCGAACTCCGGGCGGGAAGAAGCGTCAGCCCTTCACCGCTCCGGCCATCAGCGCGCCGATGATGAAGCGTTGCAGGACGAGGAAAACGAACACGGCGGGGACGATGGAAATGACGCTGGCGGCAGCCAGAATCTGCGTCGAGGTCTGGTTGTAGGTTCCCTGGAAATTGAAGATGCCGACGGCGATCGGCAGCAGCCTCGGCTTGCTGATCAGGATGAAGGGGATGATGAACTGCGACCAGCCGAGGATGGCGTTGAGCACGAAGGCAGAGGTGAGCCCCGGCAGGCTGAGCGGCAGCACGACGCGCATGAAAGCGCCGAAGCGCGTGCAGCCGTCGATCATCGCCGCGTCCTCGAGGCTCTGCGGAATGCCGTCGAGGAAGCCCTTGAGCATCCAGGTGAAGAGCGGCGCGGCGATGGCGATGTAGATCATGATCGCTCCGGCGTGACTGTCGGTCAGGCCGAGGCGATCCATGTAGCGATAGAGCGGAACCATGATGACCAGCGGCGAGATCATCTGGAAAGCGAGAAGCCCGATCATCGCCAGATTGCGGTGGCGGAAGCGGAAGCGCGACAGCGCATAGGCCGCCGGAGTGGCGAACAGCATGGCGCCGACGGCGCCGGCAACAGCCAGCTTGAGGCCATTCCACAGATACGTGGGGAAAAGCGGATTGTTGAGCGCCGCCGCGTAGTTCTCGATGGTCGGATTGTTCGGCCAGATGCGGATGTCACTGACATAAATCTCCGCAGCCGTCCGGATCGACAGCGAGATCAGCCACAGGAGCGGCCCGGCGAAAAACAGGCAGATCGCCACGTAGGCGACGTAGGTGCCGACATCGGCGAAGCGGGTGCGGCGGACGGCGCTCACGTCAGGTCTCTTTCGGCAACAGCCGGACGTAGAAGAAGGTGAAGGCGATGCTGATGAGGAGAAGCAGGACCGCAAGGACAGCGCCGTTCGACAGGTCGAAATTGCGGAAGACCGTGTTGTAGGCGTAGAGGGCGAGGACTTCCGTCGCGCGTCCCGGTCCGCCGCCGGTCAAGGGCAGGATCAAATCGAAGGTGTTGAGCGTGAAGATGCTGATCAAAATGGTGTTGATCAGCATGATCGGCCGAAGCTGCGGCAGTGTGATGTACCAGAACTGCTTCAGCGCCGTGGCGCCGTCGACGGCGGCCGCCTCGTAGAGACTCTTCGGAATCACCAGCAGCCCGGCATAGAGCAGAATCATGCTGAAAGCAGTGCCGCGCCACACATTGGCGATCACCGCCGACCAGACGGCCATATGCGGATCGGACAGCCACGCCACCGGCGACAGGCCGACAGTGCGCAGTAGGGCATTGAGGAAGCCGTAGCTCGCCTCGTTGAACATCAGCTGCCAGACGATGCCGCCGGCAACGCCGGGCACGATCCATGCCGACAGGATGATAACGCGAACGACCGAGACGCCCGGCAGGCCCCGCCGCACGCCGCGGTGAAGAGCCATGGCGACGAGCAGGCCAAGGGTGAGCTGCAGGACGACACTGGCAACGACGAAAACGAAGGTGACCCACAGGATGCCTGGCAGGTCAGGATTGCCGGTGACGGCCCGGTAGCTGGCGGAGGTGTAGTCGAATTCCGGATTGAGCAGCGTCGCGTTCGTGAAGCTGTAGCGGATGACGTCGATTGCCGGGTAGACGTATGAGACGAACAGGAGCAACGCCAGCGGCAACAGCCAGATCAGCGGCCTTTCGCTGAGACGTCGCCGCTCACGCGTACGTTTCCCTGCGGCGGACGCTGTCGTCGCACTGAGAACGTTCTGGCTCATGCGGATTCCCGGCCGCCCCGGCGGTCAGGGTGGGACGGCTCGGTCGATCGAGCCGCCCCAACCTCTCGTTCAGCCCTTGTTGTAGGCGTCCATCACCCGCTGCCAAGCGCCATCGAGCGCTTCCTCGGGTTGCTTGGAGCCGGAGAGGACCTCACCCATCATGATCTGAATCTGGTTCGAGATCTCGGGGTAGATCGGCACGCCCGGCCGGGCATGGCCGTTGACCAGGTAATCCTTCAACTGGCCGAAATAGGGATCCTGGAACTTCGGCAGCGAGGCGAACAGGCTCTGCCGAGTGGGCAGGTCGCCGATCACCTCGTTGGCGGGGCCCATGTAGACCTCGCGCATGACGTTGGCGCACATCTCCACCTTCGCCGGATCCTTGGAGAAAGCAGCCACCGTCCAGCCGCCGGTGCCGGTCGCCCGCTGGTCGGGCGTCGGGCCGGGAAGCTCGGAGACCTCCCACTTGGCGAACGCGTCAGGCTCCATCGCCTCCTGCAACTGGAAGTGCTGCCAATGACCACCGAAGAACATGGCGACCGTGCCGGCGATCGCGGCGGCGTTGAAGTCGTTGTAGTCCTTGATGGTGGCGACCCGCTTGGGGGCGGCGCCGCTGTCGACCAAGTCCTTGAAGTAGTTGAGCGCGTTCAGCATCTTGGCGCGATTGTCACCCTCGCCGAAGATCGGCTTGCCGCTGTCGTCGACAAGCTTGCCGCCCTGCGCCCAGAAATTGGCCAGCCAGTCGAAGGTGGTGCCTTCCCACCGGCCGCCGTTGAACAGAACGCCCTCAAGGCCCTGCTTGGATGCGTCGACCGCGGCGGCCTGAAGCTCGTCCCAGGTCTGCGGCGCGTCAGAGACGACGTCCTTGTTGCGATAGAGCACGCGGAGATCGGTACCCCACCACCAGGCGTAAATGTGCCCGTCGGGTCCGGTGATGCCTTCGCGGATGAACGGGAAAAGGTCGTCGATCTCATCCTGACTGAAATAGTCGTCGAGTGGCTGCAGCACGCCGTTCTTGACGAACAAGGCCAGCTGGAACGAGTCGACCGTCACGCAGTCGGGAGCGCGACCGGCGCGCGCCTGTTCCAAGAGGCGGGCATGCTCACCGCCGATATCCTGGCTGAAAAACTCGAACTGGATCTGCCAGTCAGGGTGGTTCTCGGCGAATTTCTGCCAGACCTTCGCAAATGCGGCCTTCTGTTCCGGGCTGGGGCTGTTGGGCGACTGGTTGGGGTTCGCCCGCATGGTCAGAACGTTCGGGGCATCCGGACTACCCACCCGATCGGTGGTCACCAGATCCTGGGCGCTTGCGGCCGCGGCCAGCCCGACAAGCATGGTGCTCGCCAGGAATGTCGAAAGAATGGATTTGCGCATGAGCTTTCCTCCCTGATGACGCGATTCTAACCACCCGGCCGTGCGCCGGCCCGGTCAATTCTTCGGCCTAGTTCGCGCCGGCCTCCCCTCCCGATGCCGACTGCGCTTCGGCACGATACCGATTCAGTATGCCAGAAAATCCCTCATCTGCAACGTTACAGAAATCATTCGCAACGTCGCGGAAACCGAGACCGGAACAATCGGCATGGCGCACCGCTGCGGTCAGGCGAGGTAGCGTTTCAGCACCGACGCGCCGAGCGTGTATTTGGGGTCGACCATGTTGCCGAGGCGAACCCGTCCCGCCTGGGTGAGAAAGAAATAGGCTTCGAGCCGGTCCCAGCCGTAGTCGTCGACCAGCCACTGGATGAGCTCGCGATAGGCGATCCGGACCGCATCCTCCATCGGCCGCCCCGATCCGATCGCCATGATGAAACGGTCGTTCTCGAGACGCGGCCAGACGATGTTCCAGTCCTTGATCAGGTCGACCTGGATCGTCGTGGTCGAGGCGATCTCGACGGCAACGCCGCAGAGTTCGCCGTCGCCCTGCGTGGCATGGCAATCGCCGAGAAAGAGGTGGGCATCGGAACGATGCACGGGAAAATAGAGGACGGCGCCCGGGCCGACGTCGGGCATGTCCATGTTGCCGCCCCAGTAGTCCGGCTGCAGCGACGAGACCGCCTCAATCTCCGGACTGACGCCGAGGGTGCCGATGAACGGCTCGTAAGGCAGGGTGATGCGGTCGTTGAAGCGGATGCCCTCCCGCGTCACGTCCATCTTCTTGACCCGCTCCGGCAACGGCTCATGGAGGAGCGCCGTCTGGTTGGTGCCGACCAGACCGCCGAACCCCGGAATGAGCGCCGTCGTCCCGGCCGGCTGCGGACCGCGCGGCTCGATCGACAGGATGCGCACCGCCACCACGTCGCCTTTCGCCGCGCCCTTCACCGCGATCGGCCCGCATTGCGGATTGAGAAACGGGAAATTCAGGAGCTTCGACGGGCTGTCCGTCTCGGTCTGCAGCTTGCCGTCGAAGGCATCCGCCGTTTCGGCGACGACGATGTCGCCTGGCGCGATCTCGAGCACAGGTTCAGCGTACGGACCGTAGACGTACTGGTACTTGCCCTGGACCGCCTCGCTGAGGTGACGAGTCACCCGTTCCTTGCCCCGGGCTTCGCCCCGACGGACCATGTACGAATCGTCGAACCAACCCACCTCGTTCTCCCCGCTCCGTTCCGGTGATGTTCGGCCGGTGTAGCACGCCAAGCGACGACGGCCGAATTTGACCGACGAAACCAGTTTCACCATTCCGGCACAGAGGGAATAATGACTTCAGCAAGACGGTGCATCGG
>Ga0210144_1000706_pt1 | contig 15930 bp, 15 predicted proteins | sample Muzzi_PWA_D2_FD_185532 | JGI IMG/M metagenome (GOLD analysis project Ga0210144, IMG submission 185532) | Wetland microbial communities from San Francisco Bay, California, USA, that impact long-term carbon sequestration - Muzzi_PWA_D2 (SPAdes) | ecosystem: Environmental > Aquatic > Marine >...
CCTCCTCGCTCATGTCGAAGAGATCGAGGTTGGGCGAGCAGCAGTAGAACTTCACCCCGGCCTCGTGGGCGTCCTTGATGAAGTCGTGAACCGTCTTGGGCGAGCCGGGCTTGACCACCAGCTTGTCAGCGACGCCCTTCTTCATCAGCTGGCCGGCGGTGGCGGTGCAGATCACCTCGACGTCGTAGTCCATCGCGGCGGCGACCGAGGCCTGGAAGAACGGCGCGCCGAGTTCCTCACCGTTGCGCGGGTCGGTATTGACCATGATGATGATCAGCTTGTACGCCACGCGGCTGCTTTCCTTCTTGTTCTTGCAACGCCGGCCACCTGGCCGACGTTGGGGTTCGCCCGATTGCCTCCCGTCTGGATTCATTCTCATATAGCATTAACTGAATACTTGTCACGCAAGAATGTCGCACCCGACCGGCAGCCGACATTCGCGCCCTGGACAGGGGGGCTCGCACCCGGTGCTAGGGCGTGGTCTCGTATGCGGCGACTGGCAGATGTCCGGTCCTGGTGCGACGTCGGACATTTATCGGCCGGCCGCCCGGTCGCAAATGCGCCGATTGTGTTGAAAAAGGCGGTGGTTGCGCTGGGCGGTGCTACTTCCCGCCGATGACCTCTACGAATGCCTCACCAGACACCGGATCGGTCACGCCGAGGTCTCCACCAAGGTCCTCAAGCATGTCTCGGAATTTGTCCAGAGACGCGATCATTTTCGGCCGTGACGCGGCGATTGCATCCATGCTGTCCCATTCGCCGATCATGCAGTAAGAGCGGTCCCCGGTTTTGATCACGGAGAATTTTCTTACGCCGGCATAGTCTCGCGAGAGATCGCGAACTGCCTCTTCAAAATCCTTTTCGCGCCCAGGTTTAACGCGATTGCGAACGACATTGTATGCGGTCATGACGAACCTCCCGACTGAAAGACGCTTGCGAGAACCATAGTACGCCAAACCGCGGCGGCACGATCAAGGTGACTTTCAAGTTGTTGAGTCACTGCGCCGCGATGGTGTCGGCGACTATTCCAGCGTCTTCCCCCACACCGTAGAGGAGTCCCGATTTGCGCTTTCGCATGAAGTGCTGTCCGACGAAATGGAGTCCATCGACCACAGTGCTTGTACCGCCGCGTTGGTGAGGGAAACCCTGGTCATCGAAGGCGTCTTGCCATGGGAGCCAGGATCGGAAATCAGGCCGGAATCCTCCGGTGAAGAGAACCGTTCCGAATGTCGAGAGATCGACCTCGTCCGGAGCATCGGCAACGAATGGTTCGGGGTCGGCAATATCGGGCACATCGAAGCCTCGCTGTTCGGCAAGGTTCAGAATCAGCTGCTTGAATTGTCCGTATTTCTCGTCACCCCATTCGACGTTTTCTGCAAGGTCATCGGCAAAGCGGGCGGTATCCCCATTGGCGCCGAGGAACCGACCGACCAGGGTTACGCCGAGCGCCTGCAACATCCTCAAATGCAGGTCGTGACCGCCTCCATGTCCGGTCGCCAGCACATTTCCAAGAAGCCTGGCGCCCTTGGGTAAGTCGTCCGCCTTGGCGTCAAAGAAGCCTGACTCGACAGCCCACCAGACAAGGTCACGGTTGGCGACTCGTCGAAGGAACCAAGGTGCGCGTCCACATGACAGCACGACGCGCCGCCCAGCCTCGTGGAGTTCCTCGGCGATCTGACATCCTGATTGACCGCTGCCAACGATCAACACATCTCCGGCCGGCAGTGCTTCCGGATTGGAGTATCCATCGAGGTCGATCGAATGCAGGCGATCTGGAAGTGTATCCGATCCGGCTGGCCTGTGTGGCTTTTGAAACGCGCCGGTCGCGAGGATTAGAGAGTCCGCATGATACTGATCGCCGCTCGTGTCGATCATGAATCCATCGCCGTTTGAACGGGCGGCGTTGACTCCAACCCCTTCAAGAACCGGCGCATCGAAACGACGAGCATAGCGTTCAAGATAGGCGACGATATCGTCACGCGGCATGAACCCGTGAGGATCGTCACCGTCATAAGCGTACCCCGGGAGTTGAACGGTCCAGTTGGGCGTTACCAAACAGAAAGAGTCCCACCTCTGGTGCCAGCCGTGGCCGATCTTGTTCCGCTCCAGGACAACGTGCTCCACGCCCACTCGCTTCAGTTCGTGGCTCATGGCCAAGCCTGCTTGGCTCGCTCCAACGACTACGGCGCGAATCTCCTGCACTGCACGTCTCCCAAAAGTCTCAATCAACCGAGGTTGAAGGTATCACGAATGCACAAGGACTGTGTTCGATACCCGACGGCGCACGGCGCCAGTGAAGTGAAACGGGCAACTCTTTTGCTGAATTCGGTTCTACTCGACGGCAAGCGCCATACCGCCCGCAGGTCACGAGTTTTGGAAGGGGAGCACGTGGCGGATTTTGAACGCCCTACCCGGCGTGGATGTCGTAGGGGAATGCGATCTGGATGTTGATTCGCCGGCGCACTTGCTGAAATCATGCCTCGGGCGGGTTCTCGGCGATCTTCTTCCAGAATTCGATAAAGGCCTCTTCCAGGAGGATACCAAAATCCAGGGGCGCGATTCGCCGCTTGCGGCCCGGGCGGCTGGCATATCTCTTGTTGATGCCGTCATAGACGGCAATCCGCTCGGAATGGAGTCGGATTTGCTGCTCTGCCAGCGTGACCAGGGCGTCGCGCCCGATGAATTCGCTGAAGAACAGTTGCATCAAGGCGGTATCTCGCAGTTCGAACAGCTCTTCAGGAGGCGTCGTGAGCCATGCCTTCAGAGCGTGGCGCCCGGCATCGGTCAGCGCATAGATCTTGCGGTTGCGGCCACCCTCCTCCCTCTGTTCGACAAGAAGCCCCGCCGCTGCCAGCCGTTCCGGCTCGCTGTAGAGCTGCGAATGAGGGAATGACCAGAAATAGGCAATCGAGCGGCCCGCTGCGCGTTTCAGATCATAGGGCGTCGAGGGGCCGCGCAGGCCGATCAGGCCCAGCGGCGTCGCGGGTCGTTTCCAATCGCTCATCTCCGAGGATTCGTCGCGTACCACAACGTCGGGACTCAGCACTAACGGATATTTGTTGGCCGATGGTCTCATCGGCCCGACGTCTGGAAAGGGTCATCAATCCTCGTCAGGCAGGCTGAGCCCGGCTTCCGGTTTCGGCCCGAGTGCCGACACCGCTCCGCTGATCGGGTCACGGTGATATAGCGCCAATAGCGGACGATATGGCCAGCGAAAGAGGCGACGGGGAATGCCGGAGTACCGCGCGGTTGCGACGACGTCCTTCGAAGCTGCCCCTGTGGGGTATGGTGTCGCCGCTGGGGCCAGCTAGACCTTGCCGAGGTTGGCCAATTTCTCCAGTCCCTGCTGAATCCCGGTGTGAGCTGTCGCGTTGCGTTGAACCATGAGCGTCGTGGCCGCCTTGGATGCCTTGTCAGGGTGGCCGGCATCGAAAGGAGGAGACGGGTCGTATTCGATCCCGAGCTGGATGGCTTTCGCGACCTCGGGTCCGGCAAGCTCGGCGACGATGCCGAACGCGAAGTCAATTCCCGAAGTGACGCCGCCCGCAGTGAAGACGTTGCCGTCGCGCACGACGCGTCCCTTTTCGTGACGGGCGCCGACCAGGGGCAGCAGGTCGACATAGGCCCAATGCGTCGCAGCCCGACGCCCCTTCAGCAACCCGGCTGCGCCAAGAAGAAAAGCGCCCATGCAGACTGAGGTGACATACTCTGCGCTCCCGCCCTGGCCGCGAATGAAGTCGACAGTCTCCACATCGGCGAGGGCTTCCACAACGCGTGCGCCACCAGGCACGCAAATCAGGTCGAGCGGGGGACAGCTGTCGAAGGTGCATGTGGGCATGATGCCGAGACCTCGGTCGCTGGAAACCGGCAACATAGTCTTGGCGGCAACGTGGGTTCTCGATTGAGCAAACCTGCTGGGAGCGGAGATCGAACGAGGCGTTCCAAGTCGGCTCAGGACTTCAAATGGACCGGTGAAGTCGAGTTGTGTGATTCCAGGAAAGATCACGAAGCCGACGTTGAAATCGGACATGCGACATTCTCCTCCAAACAGCCCGAACGCCGACTTGGCACAGTGCAGATCATCGCGCTTGGTGATGATGTCGGCAACGGGTCACGAACTGCCTTCATCGGGCGGCAAGGCGACGACTGCTTTTTCGCGCTCTTCGGACATTCGCGAACCGCTTGTGGTTGGTTATGATCGCGTGATTCAAGCTCCGAAAAGGGGGCTGCTTTGCCGTCCGGGACGTCATCGGAACCCATGATCAGATCCTCGACCATGGCCGACTTGATGACAGGATGACCGAGGAAGAGGCCGAGACATTCAGCCCCGGCGTGCCACCATCACGACGCCGGCGCTGACGACACCGCTTCGCGTTCGGCGCGCCAGGTCGCGGCCGATGGAACGGCCCGGCCGGCGCACTCTTCGAGCTGGTCACGCAGGACTGCCAGGTCATGGCCGGCAACCGCGGCAATCTCCAGCGTGCGGGAAACCCCCAGCCGACCGGCGGCGGCCTGGGCCCACAAGGTGGTGCAGCGCGTGCCCGAGCGGCAGTAGAACAGGATCGGGCCCGGCAACTCGCTCATCAGCCGGGCGAAATCGTCCACCACCGCTTCGTCTGTGACATCCATGTTCGCAACCGGCTGATAGCGGAATGTCAAGCCTTCCCGCCGCGCGGCAGCCTCGGCTTGCGCATTGCGCAATTGGCCCGGCTCCTCGCCATCGGGCCGGTTGTTCACCACCGAGCGAAAGCCGCGCCCGGAAATCTCGGCGAAGTCCGCCTCGGCGAGTTGCGGAGCAACCGAAACGTTCGTCTCAAGCTGGGCAATCTTGACCATCCGCCACCTCGCGCAACCGGGCGCTCGCAAGAACCGCGCCCGCATTTGCCGGCCAGCGATCATAAAGTGCCGAAAAGCGCGCGGAGAACACATCCAGGAATCTGAAAGTGAACCGGAATGCGGAATATTCCTGCGCCGCTGGCGCGATCCCGAGCAAGCTATTCCATTCCCCGAGTCGTTCAGGCTGGCAGCCGGCGCAGCTAGGGCGAAGTCGACATCCAATGGGCGTGTTCAACCAGCCCGACCATAATCTCGGTCAATGATCTGGCGATTTCGGCCTGCACCGCCCGGAGTTCGGCGAGGGCTTCGGCGGTGCCGTCCGGGACCTCGTCGGAAGCCATGATCAGATCCTCGATCATCGCCGACTTGACGCCCGGATGGCCGAGGAAGCCGATGGCTGTGTTGCCGATCTGGAAGATAACCGGTTCGCCGGCTTCGCCGGTGGCGAGGATCCGGGCCGCTCCAGGGAGCACCGGCCGGTCCCGCATATAGATCGCCAGCGGAAAGCGCTCGGGCAGGTGCCCGGCCAATGCATCCGGCGCGACGCGGTGCGCGATGCCGACCGAGAACCGCAGCGGCGCTTCCTCCGCGCCGCCGCCGGCTGCCGTCGCAAGGATGGCAGCGCCGAGTCCGAAGCCGATGACCGGCATGCCGCGCTCGAGAAAATCGGCGGTGAGTCGCAATTCCGCCCCGAGGCTCGGCACCAGTGGGCCGCTGACCACACCGAGCGGGCCGGCACCAAGGACGATGAGCCCGTCGAAGCCACCGGCATCGGACGGTACCCGCCCGCCCGGAACGAACGGCCGGCTGTAGGTGAACCGGATGGCGCGGGCTTCCAGGTGATCCTCGATCAGGCCGAGATACTCGGCTTCCACATGCTGCAGGACACAAACCGTCTTCATCTGTTCTCGCGACCCGGTGCCAGCTTATAGACATATCAGTTTTTTGCGATATGAGGAGGTACCAGCAAAGCCCGGAGGGGAGTGAGCCGATGCAAATGGCCGACGTCGTCATTCACGTGGATGAGACGATCGATCACGATCGCCGCACGCAGATCGCGGATGTCGTCAGGGATCATAGTGGCGTCGCGGCCGTGGCCCACCACGACGACAAGCCGCATCTGATGATCGTCGAATACGATCCGCAGGCCGTGACGGCGCAGCTGCTGTTGCAGGTGGTTCGCGACCAGGGCGTGCACGCCGAACTGGTCGGGCTTTAGACGGGTCGCAGCTAGCCGGAAGGCTCGACCGCCGCCATCACCACGGTGGCGATGTCGGCCGGCTCGACGCCCGGCATATCGAGCGCGAGGTCCTTCAAGGCAGTCGCGGCGGCGGCGGCGAGCGCTGGTTCGTCGAGCCTGGTGCCGACCAGCCGCGCGGCGAGACGATCGGCCCCGTCCTCCGGCAGGCAGGTGAAGTCGCCCGACAGCATCAGGTCGGCGACCGTCCCGTCGCGGGCGACCAGGTGGGCCCGGATGAGGCCGCCGCGCGCCTTGTGCATGCTCTCGGTGAGATGGGTCCCGGCGGCGATCTTGACGCCAAGCGCGACGAACTTGCGGCCCTGGCGCTGGGTCCAGTCGGGATCGGACAATGCCGCCTCCTGTTCAGCGATCGCCCTCTCTTCCGCGGCGGTCGGCCGGTCGGCGACCGCGGTCACGCCGAGCGCCGCCTCGCAGTGCTTGAGGAAGAGGGCCTTCACCGTGTCGCGCGACGGCACGGTCTCAAGCTCGCGCCCCATCGTCGTCATGTAGTCGTCGAGCGTCGCCTTCAGCTTGTCGCGGAACTTCTCCGAGGGAACCTTGAGGCAGTGCGCCATGGTGGCGGTGTCGAAGTCGAACATGAAACTGCCGACGATCACGGTCGCCTCGCCGAGGCTGGCGGCGCCGTTGCCGCCGATCTTGCGGCCGGCGACCTGGATGTCGTTGATCGGGCGATACTCGGCGGCGATGCCGAGCTCGCGATAGGTCCGCACGGCGGGCTCGATGAACATCGGGTAGAGGTTGACCGCATAGCCGGGCGCCTTGGCGCGCGGGTAGATGAAATGGAAGAACATCTGGTTGCGGTCGAGATAGACGGCGCCGCCGCCAACGTGGCGGCGGATGATCGGCAGGCGGCGCTCGGCGCAGAAGGCTTCGTCGACCTCCTGCGCGATCTCCTGATGGACACCGACGCAGATGTAGGGGTCGTTCGGATTGACCAGCGACAGGATCGGATCGTCGCCCTCGCCGATCGCTTCGGCAAGGCCGTGATAGACCGCCTGGCTGCGGAGCGCCGGCACGTAACCGAAATCGAGGACCCTCAAGCGCATGGCGGTCTGCTCCCGAGCCGTTCAACGCGTGGTTCCCGCCTGTTGAACACGCCGGCGGGGCAAACGGTTTGAGCGTCGTCAATTCGCTGCGGGGTGGGCGGCGACCCTTTGGCCGAGCCGACCGGCTGCCGGTTCGGGGTCAGCGCGCGCAGAAGGCGCGGTACAGCGAGTCGATGATCTCCATCACCTCGGGGCGGGCGATGGCGTAGTAGATGTTCTTGCCGTCACGCCGCGCCTCGACAAGGTCGTCGGCGCGCAACCGGGCAAGCTGCTGCGAGACGAAGGGCTGGCGCAGCCGGAGCTTCCGTTCGAGCTCGCCGACCGTCTTCTCGCCGTCCACCAGCAGACAGAGGATGACCAAACGGGTCTCATGCGAGAGCGCCTTGAGGAAGGTACTCGCGGCGCGGGCGTTGTCGAGCAGCTCGTCGATATCGAACTGCGGCTTGGCACGGGCGGGCCTTCCGGCGGAAAGTGTTGCGGTCGACGGCATTGACGAAGCGTCCAGAAACGGTGCGGAGACAAGTAGATACGCGCGAACGCCGGCAAAGTCCAATGGTCACGCAGGCAACTATGATGTGGTCGGCGGTCTCCTCTACCCCAGGTGGCGCGCCGCGTCGGCGAGCGACTATTCTGCAGGCGCCGGGTGGGGGGCAGGGGGCGTGGTCGGCGCTTCCTCGCCGATCTTTCGCCGGGTCCGCGACGAGACGAAGGTGTAGAACATCGGCACCACGAAGAGCGTGAAGATGGTGCCGACCGTCATGCCGGTGGCGATCACCAGGCCCATCGAGAAGCGGGCCTTGGCTCCGGCGCCGGTCGAGGTGATCAGCGGCAAGACGCCCAGCACCATGGCGAAGGTGGTCATCAGAATCGGGCGGAGGCGGATGCGCGCCGCCTCGATGATGGCGGCCATCCGGTCGAGCCCGCGCTCCTCGCGCTGCTGGTTGGCAAACTCGACCATCAGGATGCCGTGCTTGGTGATCAGCCCGACCAGGGTGATCAGGCCGACCTCGGTGTAGATGTTGATCGTGCTCAGTCCGAGATTGAGCGGCACCAGCGCGCCGAACAGCGACAGCGGCACGGCCATCATGATGATCAGGGGATCACGGAAGCTCTCGAACTTCGCCGCCAGCACGAGATAGATGACGACGATGGCGAGCGCGAAGGCGATGACCAGCGTGTTGCCGGCCTCGATCTCGGTTCGCGACTGGCCGGCGTACTGGATGAAGTAGCCCTTCGGCAACTGCGCTGCCGCGATGTCCTGCAATGTCTGCAAGGCGTCGCCGGTGGTGACGCCCGGCCGCGGCAATCCGGAGAGGGTGGCCGAGTTGAGCTGGTTGAACTGCTCGATGGCCGGCGCCGAGGCCTGGGTGCCAACCGATACGACGGAGGACAGGGGCACCATCGCGCCCGACTGGCTGCGCACGAAGAACTGGCCGAGGCTTTCGGGATTGAAGCGGTAGCGCTGCGGCACCTGGGGGATGATGTCATAGGCGCGCGCATCGCGGTCGAACTTGGAGACGCTGTTCTCGCCGACGAGCAAGGTCAACGTGTTGGCGATGTCGGACACCGAAACGCCGAGCGATGCCGCCCGCTCCCGGTCGATGAGGACATTGACCTGCGGCTTGTCGAACGACAGCGAATCCTGAACGACGACGAACTTGCCGGAGGCCATGGCCCTCTGGCGGATTGCCTCGGCCTGCTCGTAGACGCGCTCCGCCGAATCGGTCGACTGGATGACGAAGGAAATCGGCAGGCCGCCGCCGGTGCCCGGCAGCGAGGGAATCGCGAAGACGAACGCCTGGAGCCCGGCAACCGAATTGAGCTTGGGCTGGATGACCTGCTGGATCTGGGCCTGGCTGCGGCGGCGCTGTGACCATGGCTTCAACACCCAGGCGGCGAAGGCCGAATTGGCCGAGCCGGTGCCGGCGGCGGAGAAGCGCGTGGTGACTTCCGGGATACCGGTGGTCCGCTTGTCGATCTCGTCGAGGAAGAGCGTCGTGTAGGCGAGCGTCGCATATTGCGGTCCGGTGACCAGCGAGAAGAGGGCGCCCTGGTCTTCCTCCGGCGCGAGTTCGCTCGAAGTGTGGGTGAACAGGAAGGCAGTGGTCGCCATCAGCGCGGCGACGATCACGAGCGTGAGCGGCCGGAGCCGCAGCGATCCGGTCAGCCGCCGCTCATACCAATTGGCAATCGCCTCGAAGACGCGGTCGACCAGAGCTGCAAAGCGGCTTCCGCCCTTGGTCAGCAGCCGCGCCGACATCATCGGCGACACGGTGAGCGCGACGAAACCCGAAATGACGACGGCGCCCGCCAGGGTGAGCGCAAACTCGCGGAACAGCGAGCCGGTAACGCCGGTGGTGAACGCGATCGGCGCGAACACCGCCGCGAGCGTGATCGTCATGGCGACGACGGCGCCGGTCAGCTCCCGCATGCCCTGGATCGCCGCCTTCAAGGGCGGGATACCATCCTCGACATGACGGTGGATGTTCTCGACCACGACGATCGCGTCGTCGACGACGAGGCCGATGGACAGAACCATCGCCAGCAGCGTCAGCGTGTTCAGCGAATATCCCGCCGCCCACATCAGGAAGCAGACGCCGATCAGCGAGAGCGGGATGGTGACAATGGGGATGACGACCGACCGGAACGAGCCGAGGAAGATCAGGATGACGAGGACGACGATGCCCGCCGCCTCGCCGATGGTCTTCAGCACTTCGTTGATCGAGGCGCTGATCGCCTCGGTCGAATCGTAGAGGAGGGTGATCTGCATCCCTTCGGGGATGTCGGCCTGGATCGAGGCGAGCTCGGTGCGCACGCCCGTCGCTACATCGAGCGGGTTGGCCTCGGGGGTCGGGAAGATGCCGAGGAAGACGCCGTCGCGGCCGTTGAAGCGGACGCGGATGTCGGTGGAGGCGGCGGCGAGCTCGGTCGTTGCCACGTCCTTCAACCGCACGACGCTGTCGCCGTCGCCGCGGATGGGCAGCTCGGCGAAGGCCTCGGCGGTCTGCAGGGTCGTCTTCGCCTCGATCGCGTAGGCGTAGTACTCGTTCCTGGTGCTGCCGGGCGCCGACAGGAAGTTGGCGTTCCGGATGGCGGTAAGGACGTCGACGGCGGTGACGTCGCGCGCCGCCATCGCCACCGGATCGACCCAGATGCGCATGGCGAATTCCTGCGCCCCGAGGATCTGCGCGTCGGCGACGCCGTTGACCGTGGCGAAGCGCGGCTGGATGACGCGCGTCAGGTATTCGGTCAGCTGCTGCGGGTTCATGTTGTCGCTGCGCGCTGCCAGGTACATCAGCGCAAAGGAGAAGCCCGTGCCCTTCTGGATGACCGGGTCCTTGGCATCCGACGGCAGCTGGCCGCGGATCTGCTGCACCTTGGCGATGACCTCGGTGAGTGATTTGTCCGGGTTGGCGTTGAGACGCATGTGGACGGACACCGTCGACAGGCCGAGGGCGCTCTTCGAGGTGACGTAGTCGACCCCCTCGGCCGAGGACACCGCCTTTTCGATGGTGGAAGTGATGAAGCCCTGGATGACGTCGGCGCTGGCGCCCGGATAGGCCGTCGTCACCGTGATGACCGTCTCGTCGACCTTCGGATATTGCCGGATCGACATGCTGGTGATGCCCTGGGCCCCGAGCAGGAGGATGAGCAGGCTGACGACGGTCGACAGGACCGGACGTCGGATGAAGATCTCGGAGAAGTTCATTGTCCCGGGTCCGCCGAGGCAAGCGGTCCATTGGCCGGATTGACGCTGTTGTCGATGACGACGTGGCTTCCGTTTGACAGCTTGTTCTGGCCGGAGGACACGATTTGCATGCCCGCCTCGACGCCCTCCAGAATCTCGATCTCGGTGTCGGACCGCCGCCCGGTCTCGACGAAGACCTGCTTGGCAACGAGCTCAGGCTTTTCCGGTGTCGCGGCTGCGGCCGGCGCGCCGCTCGCGGCGGGGGCGGCGCCGGCCGCCGGCTGGCCGCTGCCCCCTGTGGCCTCCGTCGGCGCCGGCACCACCTGGTAGACGTAGCTGCCGTAGAGGCTGATCACCACCGCGGTCTGCGGAAGGGCGATGACGTTCGGCTCCTCCGGCAGGTGGATCCGCACACGGGCGAACTGGCCCGGGCGAAGCGTTCCATTGTCATTGTCGACGACGGCCTGGACAGAGACGAGACGCGAAACGGGATCGACGCGCGGGTCGATGCCGGTGATGACGCCGTTGAAGTCGAGGTGATCCTGGGTCAGTCCGAGGCTTACCGCCTGGCCGAGCGACAGCTCCGGCAGGTCTTGCTCGGGGACGGTGAAATCGACGCGCATCCTGGTGAGATCCTGCAGCGTCGCCACCGTCGTGCCGGCCTGGATGTACTGGCCGAGGTCGACCCTGGGGATGCCGACAGTGCCGGCAAACGGCGCCTTGATCGCGCTTTGCGCCAGCCTCGCCTCGAGTGCCGCCAAGGCGCCCTTGGCGAGATCGAGCTTGTTCTGGGCAGCCTGAAGGTCAGCGGAGGTGGCCACGTGCTTGTCGAAAAGCGCTTGTGTCCGATCGAGGGCGTCCTGATTGACGGCAACGCTGGACTGCGCAGCCGCCAGGCCGGCCTGCTGGATCGAATCCTCGATCTGGACGAGCACCTGCCCGGCGGCGACCTCGTCGTTCGCCTTGAAATTGATCGACGCGACGACGCCGGCGACCTGGCCGGCGACGTCGACTCCTTGCGAAGCGGAAATGGTGCCGATCGCATCGATGCCCGGAGTCCAGGTCTGGAGTTTGACCTCGATGGTCGAGACGGTGACGGTGGGGACCGGGAAGTGTGCGAAATACTGCGCGATCATCCCCTGGCGGAAGAAGTTGAACCAGACCAGCCCTGCGCACGCGACCACCACGACGAGAAAGATGATCGCGCCGACAACAAACCGTTTCATCAAAGCGTCCGTGACCAGGGTTACGCGCCAAAAACGGCGACCGTATCGGCCCGCCGTAAACGACAAGTGACTTCGCGCTGCAGCGCGGAAGGTCAAGTCAATGACTCATTAAAGCCATCCCGACGGCAATGCCATCCTCAGGCGATTATCCTTCGTCGCGGCCAGATGTCGTCATGAGCCGCCGCCGTTCGGTCGCGCGCTGCCCTGGCTCTTTGACTTTGGCCACCGTGTGGCGCTTGCCGCAAGGCCCGCAGGCTCTGCCACCGATGACCACGAGCCCCTTTGGATTTGCCACCACGGGAGAGATGAGCATCGCTTATTCGTTGCATATCTCTCAATCTTGTGTACTTTAGATTGTAGGACGATGGACTTTCAACGTCCGTTTGGCTTGGGAGGAGGCGATGGTGTCCAAGCTCGACTTCAACGCGATGGAGGCACAGCTGGCCAGTCCGCAACTCGACGCGGACCAGCTGCACGAGATCGTCGCTCAGGCAGGCCTTGCTGATTGGTTCCGGCCGGGCCGCGTCTTTCCGGTCGGCATCGTCGTTCCCGATGCCGTGCGCGCCCGCGCCGATGTTGCACCCGCCGACTTGAGCGCGCTCGTCGACCAGCTGGTCAACTCAAGTGGCACCATTCGGTCGTGGCGGGTCTTTCCTATCGGCATCGTCCGGCCCGACCAGTATGCAGTCGAGGTCGATGTCGGCAGGCCGTTTGCCGTCGGCGGCGGTGGCTGAAGGTGCGGCCGTCGCTCTCGATGATCGGCGCGATGCGATCCTCCAGGTCCATCCTTCCCGACACTGCAATCTGAGCTGCCGACACTGCTATTCAGCATCCGGGCCGCACCGGAAGGGGACGATCGGGATCGAGGCTCTGTCGGCGCTGTTTGGCGACGCAGTTGCGGAGGGCTACGGCATCCTTAGCCTCAGCGGCGGTGAGCCGCTGATGGACTCGCAGCTTTTCGAGCAGATTGCGGAGGCGCGACGGAACGGGCTTCGCGTGAATCTCGTCAGCAACGGCACGCTCGCCGACGATGCCAGGCGGAGCGGCTGGCCGGGCTGGTCGATCTCGTGGCGATCAGCATCGATGGACCACCCGAGGTTCATGATGCCTTGCGGGGCAGCCCGTCCGCCTTCGCGCGGGCCCTCGCCGGCGCACGCGCGCTGCGCCGTGCCGGAATCCGGGTCGGCTTCGTTCACACCGCACGGATCGAGACGCTTCGCCACCTCCGATGGCTCATGGATTTCGCACGCCGGGAAGAAGCGGCGGTGCTTCAGCTTCACCCGCTGGAGCAGGTCGGTCGCGCGCAGCGACTGATGGCCAGTGAGGCCAATCACGATGATCTGCCGACCCGGTTGGCACTGATGGTCGCGGCTTTAGCGGCCGAGGGGAATGATCTTCCCCCGATCCATCTCGACGTGGTGGCCTTGTCGGCTCTCGAGGCAGCGCCGACATGCGCGGCTGCCGCAAGCCAGGGCGCCTTGCCCGGGCTGGGGGCATGGATCGATCCGCTGGTTGTCGAGCCGGATGGCTCGATGGTGCCCTGGACCTATGGGATCCGCCGCGATCTCGCTTTGGGCTCGGTCACCGGCGAGCGTCCGGCGCTGGCCATCGCGCGATACAAAGGCGCGCGCTTGTCCCGTGCGCTCGACCATGCGAGGGCGGTGCGCGATCGTGTCCTTTCGAGCCACACCTGGCCGTATGTGAACTGGTACGCGGCCCTGGCGGAAGCCTAGTCGCACACGCCTGCACGAGACAGGCGCTGAGAGAAAAGTCGGCAGCTCGAGGCCGGCGGACCCGCCTGATTGCGTTGGCAAGGTCAATGTGAGCGAGGGCGATTGCTCCAAGCATCATCAGGAAGGCTGGAGCCGACTTCCGAGATGCGGAGCAGATCCTCCGTGGCGATACCGAGCAGGGCCTGCATCCGCGTCCGCGCTTCATCGCCCCTACGTATCCGGATCGCCTCAAGCACTTCGCCATGAGCAGCGAGCGTTCGCTGGTAGTTGACGGATGCCGAGGTGGTGAGCCGGAAGGAATTCATCAGGGCGGCGCTGATGACGTTGCCGAGATTGGCGAGCACCGGGTTGCGGCTGGCGCGAAGAATGGCGACGTGGAAGCGGACGTCGGCCCGGGCGCAGGCGTCGAGGCCGGCGCCGACTGCTGCGCACATCGCCTCATAGGCGTCCTCGATGGTGGCAAGGTCGCGCGCCGTTGCTCTGAGTGCCGCCAGTTCGGCGGCAGCCGGCTCGATGATCTGCCGGGCCTCGGTCAGGCCCTTGACGAAGTCGAGGTCCGGTTCGATCAGGCCCATCCACGAAAGGATGTCGGAGTCGAGCCGGTTCCAGTCTTCCGATGCCTTGACCCGCGTCCCGGCACGTTGCCGGGTTTCGATCAGCCCTTTCGCCGCCAGCGTCCGCGTCGCCTCGCGGAGCGCAGTCCGGCTCACACGGAACTCGGCGCCGAGCTCAGCCTCGGTCGGCAAAGCGGTGCCCGGCGGATAGTGGCCCGACAGGATCCGCATGGCGAGCTGGCTGGTGACGCGGTCACGGATGGAGGTGCCCGCCACACTCCGCCCGTCGGGAACGAGTTCCGCCACCTCGCCTGCGTTTGCCATGCGATGCCCCTGACGCTGCGTTGCTTCCCGCCAACTGTCACCGCCACTCGGGCAGTTGCGATCGTCGCAATGTACGATATTATTCCCAATAGATAATACATTAACGAAAGCGGGAGGAAAGCCTCCCGAGCCTGGGGAAACGTCGTGGATCGAGAAGCTCGGGACGGGGCAAAGAGGCGCCTCGGCGCGGCACCGGAATGACGGCCGCAACCGCTCTCAACCGCATCGGGGCGGTCTGGTTCGCGGTGGTGGCGCTGTTCGTCATCTCCGGGCTGATTTCGCCGGCCATGTTCCAGTTCAGCCAGGTGCTCAACGTGTTGCAGGTAGCCGCCTTCCTCGGCGTGCTCGCCACCGGCCAGACCCTCGCCCTCCTGATCGGCGGCATCGACCTCAGCCAGGCGGGCATGGTCACCCTGGTCAACATCGTCTCGACCAGTTTGATGCTCGGCGCGAACGGCAATATCGCGGAAGCCGTGCTCGTGTCGCTGGCTATGGCCGCGCTGATCGGGCTGCTCAACGGCTTTGTCATCGTGGTCCTGAAGGTCACGCCGCTCATCGCGACGCTCGCCATGAATTCGATCCTGTTCGGCGCCGCCCTTGTCTATACCGGCGGCGCGCCGCACGGCGAGGCAGCACCCGATTTCGAGTGGATCGGTGCCGGCAACCTCTTCGGCGTGCCCGTCAGCATGATCTTCTGGCTGGCGATCGCACTCGTTGTCGCGTGGGCATCGCGGAAGACCGTCTACGGCCGCTGGCTCTACGCGACCGGCGCCAATGCCGCCGCCGCCCGGCTGATGGGCGTGCCGGTCACCGCCGTCGTCATCTCGGCCTATGTGGCGAGCGCGGTGCTCGCTGCCGTCGGCGGGTTGCTGTTCACGGCCTATATCGGCGCGCCCAGCCTCGGGATCGGCAACCAGTTCCTGCTCACTTCGATCGCCGCGGTCGTCGTCGGCGGCACGGCGTTGACCGGCGGTGTCGGTAGCGTCGTCGCCACCATCGGCGGCACCATCTTCATCACGGAGCTGAACAGCTTTACCAACGTCATTCGCGTGACCACCGGCACCCAGATGGTGCTGCAGGGCGCGATCATCGCCCTCAGCGTCGTGCTCTACCGGTCGATCGCGCGGACACGAGCCTGACTCAAACCCGCGGACGGACTGCCGGTCGTCCGTCCGATCGACACCCAGCGAGACCGGCGGGAGGACCAGTGCCATGAAAGAAACCAAGAACCATCTCGTCAGCCGTCGCCGCATTCTCCAGCT
>Ga0210144_1000710_pt1 | contig 15797 bp, 11 predicted proteins | sample Muzzi_PWA_D2_FD_185532 | JGI IMG/M metagenome (GOLD analysis project Ga0210144, IMG submission 185532) | Wetland microbial communities from San Francisco Bay, California, USA, that impact long-term carbon sequestration - Muzzi_PWA_D2 (SPAdes) | ecosystem: Environmental > Aquatic > Marine >...
TGATGGGATCGAAACAAGATAACTGCTTGATTCCATACCCCCTCATCCTCGGCGACTGCTCCATGCGTCGCTTAAAGCGCCTACTTCTGGTGCTCTAACTCCTGCATGGCCCAGGCCAGACTCTCGACCGGTACCCGGTCTCACCTTCTCCATGCAGTCGTGCGTCTCTGCGGTGTAAATAATGTTTATAGCCGTGCATGAAGTAAAATTATGTCCACTCATGAAACGTCAATGTGTATCCGTGAATTGCCTTTGCCGGTGAGAGATCCGGGCTAGATGCGGCGCGGACTCTTCAGGGCAGTCGGGTCACTGCTGGGGCTGGCAGCGGTGATCCTGCTGCTGGTGACCGTCCTGCTGGCAAGCTCCGCGGGCAGTCGCTGGCTGATCGAGCGGGCCGTGTCCTTCGCGCCCGGCACGCTGGTCATCAGGCAGATCACCGGCAGCCTGCTGAACGGTGTTGTCGCCGACGGTATCGATTACCGGCTCGACGACACACGCCTGCAGGCCGGGCGCCTCGAACTGGCGATCGATCCAGCCGGTTTGCTGCGCGGCGTCCTGCGTGTGCGTCGCCTTGCGGTCGAGGATGCCGTCTACCAGACCTCCGCCACGGATGCCGATTCCACGGCGTTCACACCACCCGGGAAGATTCCCCTGCCAATTGCCATCGACGTCAAGGCGCTTGGCATCCGGCGCCTGTCCGTGCGGATCGGTACGCAGGAAACTGTCATCGACGAACTGGATCTGTCGGCACACGCCGGTCCGGTCGCCGGATTGCGCATCACCCGTTTCCATCTAGCCATGGCCGGCGCCTCGGCGGAACTGGTCGGCCGGGCCGCCCTGCACACCCCCTATCCGTTTACCGCCATGCTCGACTGGCGCGGCCACCTCCCCGACGGCATGGATGGCGCCGGTCATGCCACGCTCGAAGGCGATGTGAACGTCCTGCATCTCGATCACCGCTTGACTGCTCCTTTCATCATCACCACGCGAGGGACAGTGCGCCTCGATGCAGACGCACCGACCGTCGCCCTGGAGGGCGAATGGGACGGCCTGCGCTGGCCGCTGCAGGCCGCCGCGGAATACCGCAGCGCACACGGACGCTACACCCTGAACGGCGTGCCCGGGAATTACCGTTACACGCTCGCCGGCGATTTCGAAGGCGCGGAAATCCCGCCACTCGATGTCCAGGCGAAAGGCAGCGGGACGACCGACGGGCTGGTGTTCGATGAACTCACCGTGGCGGGGCTGGATGGACGGCTCGATGCATCCGGCACACTGGACTGGAAGGCCGGACTCGCCATCGATCTTGGCGTCGAGGGCGGCGGCGTTAACCCGGGCCTGCTGTGGCCGGACTGGCCGGGGAAACTCGGAATCAGGACCCGGCTGCTGGTGAAGGTCGGCGACGAAGACTATTCCGTCCGGCTGCGTGATACCCGGCTGGACGGGACACTGCGCGAGCGGCCGGTGAGCGTGCTGGGGGACGTGATCTTTCGTGCCGGCGGCGTGGAGAGCGAGCAACTGGTCATCCGTTCCGGCGATAACGGCCTGACGCTTTCCGGCCGGCTGGCAGAGCAACTGAACGTCGAGTTCACTGTCGATGCCCCGAAGCTTGAGCAGCTTGTGCCCGATCTGGCAGGGTCGATCACGGGGAGCGGTTCGCTGCATGGCGAACCGGCGCAGCCCGGTGGGCGCATCGACTGGTCGGTATTGGGGCTGCGTTACCAGGTCGATGCCATCGGCGCGCTGAAAGGCCGGGTGGTACTCGATGCACAGCAGCCACGGCGCTCGACAGCTTTCCTCGAGGCGACGGATCTGCACCTCGGCGGGGTTGCCGCCTCGCGCCTGAGGCTGGATGCACAGGGCTGGATCGAGCAGCACCGGCTGCAACTCACGGCGGTGGCGGATGCGGGCAACGCACTCGCCACGTTGCAGGGGGGCTACGCCGGCGGGCGCTGGAGCGGCAGCCTCGCACGCGCCGACTTCGATCTCAAGGCGCTCGGCGACTGGCGGTTGCGCGCGCCGGTTCCGCTGGAGTTCGGCGATAACCGGCTGAAACCGGTTGCCGCCTGCTGGGCTGCGGAGCCATCCACCCTCTGTCTGGATGGCTCATGGCAGGCGACAGGAGGCTGGCGCGCCAAAGCCCGGCTCGCTGAGCTGCCGCTCGAGCGGTTGTCCGGTCTGCTCGATGTCCCCGGCCGCATCGACGGCGTGCTCGATGTCGAAGCCGATGCCAGCGGTTCGAAGGGCAAAACCGTTGCGAACCTGCAGGCTCACTCGGCGCAGGGGACGTTGCGGATTGACGCGCAGGGGGAGTCACCGTACATCAGCACCTACCGGGACGCCGGGGTGATCGCGCGCTACGGTGAGGAGAGAGCCAGCGCGGATTTTCGCGTGGATCTGGCGGAGGGGCGTGCCCGTGGAACCATCGAGGCGAAGCTGCGCGGGAATACGGTCGAGGACTATCCGCTGAATGGTGAGCTGGAGCTGACGGCGCCGGATATCGGCTTCATCAATGTTCTGCTGACCGAGGTGAGCACAACGGGCGGTTCCGCTGCTGCAAAGCTTCAGCTGCAGGGCAGTGTGGGCGCGCCGCGACTCAGCGGATACGCGGAAATCCTGCAGGGAAAAATGCTGGTACCCGACCTCGGTCTCGAGCTGACCGACATCGTGCTGCGGGCGCAAGGCAGGGGCACGGATCAGCTTGCGCTGTCCGGCTCTGCCCGCTCCGACAAGGGCACGGTCAACCTGTCGGGCGAGGTGCAGCTCGACCCCGGGGCGCACTGGCCGTTCCTCCTGGACATCGAGGGAAAGCAGTTCGGCGTGGCGCGTCTGCCGGAAGCCGCTGTGACGGCCAGTCCGGCGCTCAAGGTGAGCGGTGACAGCCGGCGTGTCGAGGTCAGGGGCAGCGTTGATATTCCTACGGCGCGCATCGAGGTGAAGCAGTTGCCCGAGAGTGCCGTGCGGGTGTCGGATGACCAGGTGATCGTCGACGAGGGCGGTACGCCGCCGCCGAGTGAACCCGGCACGGAGAAAACGGCGCTCGTCATCGACGTCAGGGTGAAGGTCGGCGATGACGTGCATTTCCAGGGGCTGGGGCTGGCCACCCGGCTCACCGGTAATCTGCGGCTGCGCAGCCTGGCGGGCGGGGATATCGTCGGCGATGGCGTGCTGAAACTGAAAAAAGGGACCTATGAAGGCTATGGCCAGAAGCTCGTTATCCAGCAGGGCCGGCTGCTGTTCGCCGGGCCGCTGGATAATCCGGCGCTCGATATCCGCGCCACCCGCACCGCCGGAAATGTCGTGGCCGGCATCCAGATCACGGGCACACTGCAGTCGCCGCTGGCGACGGTCTACTCCGACCCGGTCATGACGGAGGCCGAGGCGATGTCGTACCTGTTGACCGGCAGGCCGTTGTCGTCCACCTCCAGCACCGAGTCCCAGGCGATCACCGCCGCCGTGGGATTCGGCGCCAGCAATCCTCTCACGAAGTCTATCACCGAACCGCTCGGCGTGGACCTCGGCGTCGAGTCCGGCGCCACGGAAGAGGAGAGCATGGTGAGCGTCGGCAAGCAGCTAACCGACCAGCTGCACGTGGAGTATCTCTACGGCCTCTTCAACGAGGCCTGGAAGATGAAGTTCACCTACGAACTCTCCCGCTATTTCAGCCTGACCGGCGAATCGGGACTGGAGCAGGCGATCGATCTCAATGTCACGGTGGACAGGTAGCGTACTGGACGCTGGATGTGGTCCCGGCTGTCTTGAATCGCCGCAAGAATCGGGTGGGAACGCCAACCCCGCCGTGGCAGTATGCCGTCATGAACGATTACGAGCGCATCGCACGAGTCATTCGCCATCTGGATGCGTGCCACGCCGGGCAACCCGATCTCGCGAGCCTTGCGGAAATCGCCGGCCTCAGCCCGTTCCACTTTCACCGCCTGTTCTCCGCCTGGGCGGGGATCACGCCCAAGGATTTCCTGCAGTGTCTCACGCTGGCCCATGCGAAAAACCTGCTTTATAAAGGTCAGAGTGTGCTCGATGCTGCCCTGGGTTCGGGGCTCTCCGGCCCGGGTCGATTGCACGATCTTTGCGTCATCCTGGAGGCGGCCTCGCCCGGTGAAGTGAAATCCGGCGGCGCGGGCTGGACGATTACCGCCGGCTTTGCCGACAGCCCCTTCGGCCGCTGCCTGATCGGCGAGAGCCCCCGCGGTCTGTGCCATCTCTCCTTCGTCGATTCCGGAGACGGCGCGGCGGCACTGGCCGCGCTTCGGGAAAACTGGCCACGGGCGCGGCTGCAGCGTGACGATGCCATCGCGTCACGGCTGACCAGCGGTATTTTCCAAAGACCTGAAAACAGGCATTCAGGCCCCGCCCTTCGGGCGTTCGTGAAAGGCACGACGTTTCAGGTGCGGGTGTGGCGGGCATTGCTGCAGGTGCCGCCCGGCACGCTCGTCAGCTACGGGTGCCTGGCGGCGGCGATCGACAAGCCCGCCGCCGCCCGAGCAGTCGGTACGGCGGTGGGTCACAATCCGCTGGCCTGGCTCATTCCCTGCCATCGCGTGATTCGCGAGACGGGCGTGATCGGCAATTACCGCTGGGGCGCGGTGCGCAAACGTGCGATGGTGGCGTGGGAGCGCGCGCCGCGCAGCGAGGCCCAACATTAAGCACCACGGAGCCGGGCCTGGTACCTCAGCCCAGACTATAGTTATGCAATTATCGGGGCTAAGATGTTCCTTACAAGCGGGGAGACTGCGGCCGGACATCAATTATGAGACGGGTATCGGTTTTGATTGTTGTCCTTTGCACGCTCGTTCTGACGCCGGTTGCAGCGCTCGCGGTCAATCACGACGGCGATATCACTGTCGACGGTGTGGTCAATACCGTGGACCTGCTCTGGGCCCTGCAGGCGGTGCTCGGCAGCCGCACGCTGACGACCGAACAGGAGCAGCATGGTGATGTCGCGCCGCTGGTGGCGGGCGTACCGCAGCCCGATGGTGTGTTTAATCTGGGCGATGTGGTGGTCATTACCCGTCTCGTTCTGGGCGGCCTCGTGTTTTCCGTACCGGCGCCCCCCGCCAACCAGTTCAACATCGGGGACTCCATCGGCGAGGGCGAGGCCGCCAACGGCACGATCGGCGAGGCGCATCACGAGAACGTCTGGTCGACCGGCTATGCCGGCGGCGACGGCGTGAATGCCTTCAACGAACGCTATGAAACCATTGCACCCGATGACTACTACGAGAACAACTCGGGCCGTGATCCGGTCTTCAACCAGGCAATCAGCGGCGCGGTCATGGCGGACTTTGCCGGACAGGCGCAGGACGTCGTTTCGGCCGTGTCGCAGACGCCTTCGGGTAATGCCGGGCAGGTGACGATGCTGCTGGGGAACAACGACGTCTGTGCCGACAGCCTGTCCTCCATGACCGACCCGGCGCAGTTCGAGGCCCAGTATCGGGCCGGCCTCGATGTGCTTGCCTCCAGTGAGGCGACCCGGCAGGCACAGATCCACGTCTCGGGCATTCCGGCGATTTACTGGCTCTGGAATGCCAAGCGCAATACCTTGTGGTGCCTGGTGGTTGCCTGGCCTTTCGTGCCCTGCCAGAACCTGCTGAACAACCCTGCCGACGATTGCGCCAGCGGCACCTCCCGCAACGACCCGGACCACGATTATCCGGGTGACGGGTCCAACTGCCAGCGGCGCAAACAGTTCCACCGCATCATCCGCGATACCTACAACCCGATATTGCGTGATGTCCTGGAAGAATACCGCCAGTCCGGCGCGCTGCCGAATGCCCGCTATATCGATATCTATGACGTCAAGTTCGGTTCGACGGATGTCAATGGCGGGGACTGTTTTCACCCCAGCAAGGCCGGCCATGCCCTGCTGGCGGATACCGAGTGGTGCAGGACCGCGCTGGGCGGCAACGATCCGCAATGCGCGAATTGACCGTGAACGGATTAACCGGCTACCGGCTTACAGGACTCTGGATGAGATGAATTCACTGGTTCGAAGCGCGGCATTACTCCTGCTGGTCTGCTCGATGGCAGGCAATGTGCTTGCCGCCGGCGGCTTCATCACGACCGGCAAGGGTCTCCAGTACAAAGACCTGAAGCCCGGTACGGGTGAGCATGCCGAAGTCGGCGATGTGGCCACCCTGCATTTCACCGGCTGGCTGGAGGAGAAGGGCGGAAAAGGCCGGGAGCTTTACGATACGCACACCCGCAATGACCCGGTTTCCTTCGTGATCGGCACCGACCGGGTCATGCCGGCCTGGAACGAGGGCGTCATGGGGATGAAACCGGGCGGCAGGCGTCTGTTGAAAGTGCCCGCCGAACTGGGCTACGGGTCAAGGGGCGTTCAGGACATCGTCCCGCCGAACAGCCGGCTGATCTTAGTGATCGAATTGCTGAAACTGCGAAAACAGTAAGCACAGCACCACCAGACCAACAGCACAACCGCGCCGGGCTCCGTTGCAATTGCCCTGCACTCACGCCGTGCGACATCCGTCGTTTTTGCGCCTCGTGTTCCGGCTTTCCCGAAATTACGGACAGATACTGCGCGAAAAACCGCTGGTTGCGCCAGCCGTCGCGCGGAAAACACCGCGCCGGCAATTCCCGGGACATAGAAACGTCTGATGGAAGAATAAAAAACGATGTTAACTTTTCCCATACGCTCTTGATGTGAGTCAATTTCCCGGCATTTTCAGGGTCTATAGTGAATCTTGCGCAACACCCATTCATTGAAAGATAGGCATTGCGCAGATACACAGAGGAACAAAAATAAGTCGTTGAGGGAGATGGCGAATGCCATGTTTCACACAAAGGCCGGGCAGCGCCTGCAGGCCGGGCGCAGCGCAAACAGAGCCTGAGGCAGTAGCACCGTGTGTCTCATGTTGGGGAATGATGCGATGTGGCCAGCGTCGAGCGTTGGCCAGCGTGTAACTCTAGTGTTCTTGATTCGTATTTAAAAACAGGAGAACCCTCATGAAGATACAAACGTTTGTTTTCACAGCAGCCACCGCGGTTCTGCTTGCTTTCAGTGGCAGCGCCCTGGCCGCACCAAAGCTTTGCGACGACGGCACGCGCCCGCCCTGCGATACGAGTGGCGGCGGTGGTAGCGCGCCCCCGGATCTCGGTGACCTGTTCATCCTCTATCGCGATGCGAACGGTGTCCCCATCATCACCGCTGACTCTTGCCAGCAGCCCCTCGGGTTGCCATCCGACACGTGCCCGTTAGAGTGCGAGGAAGGCGAACCCTGTCTGGTTCCAGTCGACCCGGCGACCTGTGCCGTTCAGGTTGGTTATGAGACGTGCACACAGGAAGTCGATTTCGGCCGTACCAACGTGGTGCGCTCGCCGCCCTCGGTGCTTGAGCAGCAGCTGGATGACGTCGTCGTCAACCTGTCCACGGCCGACTGCATCAGCCTGGATCCTGCCGGACGGCTGGTGACCAGCGTCGTTGTTCCCGGCACGGAGGACCCGTCAGTACCGGAGGTTTTGTCGGGTGCCATCGACTCGCCGCTGCAGAACCTGGCGATCTACTGGCAGCTCATGCAGACGGGCTATCTGGGTACCGAAGCCGCTCCGCTCGCATTGCCGGATGCCAATTTCCTCAACACCGCGGCCAGGGGACTCGGCGCGGCATCCGACAAGACGGGAAAGGTCGGTGTCGACATGGTGGTCTATCTCAACCAGATCCTCGGTCTCGCGGACGAGAACGTGCAGACCGTGTTGCCCAAGGAGTGCATCAATGTCAGGGAAGAAGTGAATGGCGTGGTCCAGACGGTCAGGAAGTGCTTCCTGAATTACGGAGCCGTCCCGCCGGATAGCCTTCCCTATGCCTATGACCGCGCCGCGAACTTCGGGTCGCTGCCCGCGCCGGCCTACATTCCGGAGACTGGTCCCATGGACGGCTGGTTCGAGTATCTGGCTGTGTACAGCGAAACTCCGCTGCTGTTCCAGATCGTGCAAGGCCCCATCCTGAATGCCGTGTTCCCGGATTCGCCGTATGTTCCGTTCGCGGGCAACAATATCGGCGGCTTCGCCCAGGCGTCTGACGACGCCCGTGCGGTCATTGACTTCATGCACAGTAACCCGTTGCCACTCGGCTACGAGACCGCGGTAACCTGCGCAGCCATCCCGGGGGGCGACACCACCTATGACGTCTCGATCAGCGATGTATCCGGCCTGCAGGTGCCCGTGCAGATGGTGGACGGCACGGAGGGCAGGGAATTCACCGTGGCCGTCGCCAATGCGGGTCCGGACACGGCCTCCGGGACCGTCACGGTGACCGCTGTCGCCGCAAATGGCGGCACCATCGTCGGCTCTCCGTGGACCTTTGATTTCAGCCCTCTCGAAGCGGGCACGAGCAAGTCCTTCGTTCAGCCGTTCTCCGTTGAACTGGGTGAAAAAACCACCATCGCCTGGACCGCGACGGCGGTAGCCGAGTTCGACGTGCTCCTCAGCAACAACACCGTCACCGCGACGACCAGCGTCAGGGTGACCGGTGGTGGCGGCGGTGGCGGTCGGCCATAACCGGCCATCGCGGTCGTGATACATAACCGGCGCAACAGCCCCGGGCCGCAAGGGCCCGGGGAACGTCGAAACCCTAACAACCCAGGGGGCGGGCGACCGCCCCCCCCCGCTTCCTGGCAGTTTGATCCTGCGCAACCCCGCGCAGAGGAGGAGATAATGAAACCAGATAGTCATCAATCACTATGCGTCGCGCTGGGCGCCGTGGCGATGGCGGCTACCGCCATCGGCGTCAGCGCCGCCCCGCCCACCACCGTCGACTGGCAGGTGGTGGTGAACAACGGGTTCGAGATTCCGGATAACCCCGGCCGCTACTACAACAGCTATAACCCGCCGTCGGTGAACGCGGATGCCCTGGTGGTGTTCCGCGCCCGCAGCACCGGGCAGCAGCAGGGGCCGGTGAGCGGCATCTACATCCGCGATATGACGACGCTGGCAGCGATCAACAAGATCGCCGACCGGGATGCCGGGGTGCCTCAGCCAAACAACACGGAATATCCGCTTCCCGGCGGTCAAGGGGCGACAACGCTCTCGACCTTCAACGAGTTTCCCTCGTTTCCGCGCATCGCCCTCACGGCGGACGCGGTCGCCACCCGCGGCAATCACCAGCCGGTGTGGACCTATGTCATCGGCACGGATCCGGATACCGGTGAGCCCGTCGAAACCCGGGTCGGTACTACCGGCGTCTACGTGAATCTGGACGCCGGACACTCACTGACAAGCCCGCTCGTCACCGGCGCCAGCCTGCTGGGGGCCGTGCCGGCGTTCTCGGACATCTTTGCGGTTCCCGGTGTCGATCCCGCGACCAGGTTCGACGTCTTCCCGGGTGCGCCCGCCATTACCAACGCCGGCGTCATCGCCTTCAAGGGCAACTACTCGGTGGACGATCCGGCCTCGGACGACCCGGAAGTGACCCTCGGCAAGACCGGTGTCTTCTACCGCCGGATCATCGCGGCAGACGCCGGCGGCGATGCGGCTATAGAACTGGTCGCGAACTCGGATACCCTGGTCCCGAACCCGGGGGACTGCCCGGCCGGCGCCCCGTTCGGCTCCACCGCACCGCCGAGCGCCGCCGGGGGCCACATGGTGTTCGTCGGCTTCGACAACGAGGATAATCCCACCTGTGGTGGCGTCTACCGCGCACCGCTGTCCCCGTCGCGAGAACTCACCACGCTGGTGGGTCTGGAAGACAAGGTCCCGGGCCAGGGGAACGAGACCTTCACCCGGCTCGGTGAGGGGCTGTCCTACGATGGCCGCTTCGTCGGCTTCTGGGGCGCCTGGGGAGCAGCGACCAAAACCGTGCGCCTCTACTGCCCGGAGGAAGGCAACCGGGACCGCCGTTTCTTCTGCAACAGGACCCCCGATCCGCAGACTGGCGAAATCCCCGGGGGTGGCGATGGTGACACAAACAGCATCTGTTACGACGCCGATCACAATCGCTTGCCCGTTTGCTACCAGGAGAAAGAAGTTCCGGTCAATCAGGGCATCTTCGTCTATGACACCGCAGGAAAGGGCAACCTCCGGCTGGTGGCCAGGGCCGGAGTGGACGCCGGGTTCGATGACTTCGTCTACTGGAATTATTCCGGGGCGCCTCCCGGCGTTGGCGAGAGCGAGGGCGATGCCGAACCGCCGCGCTGGCGCTCCTCTGCCTTTCTGGCAGTGTCGCAACGGGCCGGCGCCACGTTCCACGTTGCATTTCTGGCCCGGAACGGTGACCTCGATTCCGATAATGTCTACATAAACACGGTGGACGGTATTTACCTGGGGGAAGTGCTCGGCGCATCGGCACCCAACATCACGACCCTGGTTCAGACCGGAATGGACGGGACTGTTCTCGACCCCGATGCGGTGTGGGATGACGACGAGGATGCGTCCACACCGGACGTGCCCCTGCCCATCGCGTCCCTCGCACTGGAGCGCGATGCTTTCCGCGGCGACTGGCTCGCCATCACCGCGAGCATGGGTGTCGAGGAAGCCGGCTGGGCGGGTATCTACCTGACGCATATGCCGGTCCCACCCGGCAAATAACTGTTCGCGGGCAGGTGCATCCGGCGCCTGCCCGCAAAGCAGCGCACGCGCGGATGGATTTCATCGTCATGCCCGCAGCGTTAGCACCGGAATGACGGGCAGGATCGTTGCCGCGCCTGCGCCGGAACGGTCACATCAGTCTATGCTTGCGAAGCCGGTTCCCAGTCGAAGCAACGCGGTGCCCAGTCGCTACCCGGGGCCGCTAGGCAGGCGAGATAATCCGGGTGCACGGCGAGCGGGGTAAACGTCCAGGTGTGTGGCTCGCCGTTGGCATCCTCCAGTCGCCGCACGGCGGGTTCGTCGACGGCAATCCCTGCCGAGAAACTTTTCAATGACCGCGCGAGACCCTCGCCCAGCGCCTTGACGTAGGCTTCCTTGCGCGTCCACGCGGCAAGCAGCGCCTGCTGGTGCTGCTCCTCCGGGAGTCGCTGCAGGGCGGCGGCCTCGTTCTCGCTCAGGATATGCCGCGCGAACGGCGCCACGCTGATGTCGCGGTGGCGGTACTCGATGTCGATGCCGACTTCGCGCCCGGTCGCGACGGCCAGCAGCGCCAGATCTTCCGAATGGCTGAAATTGAACGTGAGTATCGTCTCCGATGCCCCGGTGACCAGGGCAGGTTTGCCGTACGGGCCGTAGCGGAAGACGAGCGTCTGCGGCGCTTTATCGAGGTATTGACCGAGCAGCCGCCGCAGTGCGCTGCGACCGGCGATGAACCGGGTGCGCTTGTGTTCGCAGAGCAGGCGCGCGGCGCGATCGCGCTCATCGGAAGACAGCAGCGTTGCTGCAGCGGGTGATCCGGCGCCGGCGGTCAGATCGATGCGCCAGACATGGACTTCGTCGGCTGCGGGCAGCGGCTGGTGCGCCGCCGGTTGCCAGGATAGAGCGCTCATCGGTGCTGAATGGTGTCGATCTAAAGAACTGAATTCACCGCAGAGACGCAAAGAACGCAAAGTCTTATTTGTTTTATTTAAAGAATTGCTCTGCGTTCTTTGCGTCTCTGCGGTGAAAACGGTGTTTATGGGCGAACAATAGGTACCAGGGGAACTCCGATGCCGGGCGGCATCAGCCGATCTTGCGCACCGGGTGCACCTGCGCACTGCGGGTCTTGCCCGGCACGCGCCAGATATCGGCGCCGAGCCTGGCCAGCCTGGTTTCGATGCTTTCATAACCGCGGTCGAGATGATAGATACGGTCGATGGTGGTCTCGCCCTCGGCGGCCAGCGCGGCGATGACCAGCCCGGCGGAAGCGCGCAGGTCGGTGGCCATGACCGGCGCGCCGCGCAGCTTCGCGATGCCGCGGACGATGGCGGTGTTGCCCTGCAGTTCAATGTCGGCCCCCATGCGCTGCAGTTCCTGCACGTGCATGAAGCGGTTCTCGAAGATGGTTTCCTTGACCGTGGCAAGCCCCTCGGCGCCGGCATTGAGCGCCACGAACTGGGCCTGCATGTCGGTCGGGAAGGCGGGATAGGGCGCTGTCACCACGCTGACCGCGCGTGCGCGTCGTCCGTGCATGTCCAGTTCGATCCAGTCGGCGCCGCTGCAAATGGTGGCGCCGGCTTCCCGCAGCTTGTCCACGACGACATCCAGCAGATGCGGTGCACTATCCAGCAGCCGCACCTTGCCGCCGGTGGTCGCGGCGGACACCAGGAAGGTGCCAGCCTCGATGCGGTCGGGGATGACGCGGTGCTGCGCGCCGTGCAGCTCACGGACGCCTTCGATGACAATGGTGGCCTGCCCGGCGTTGCGGATGCGCGCGCCCATCGCGTTGAGACAGTTGGCCAGGTCGACGATCTCCGGTTCGCGGGCGGCGTTCTCCAGCACCGTTGTGCCCCGGGCAAGCGTCGCGGCCATCATCAGGTTCTCCGTCCCGGTGACCGAGACGAGATCGAAGACGATCCGGGCGCCGCGCAGGCCCGTGGTGTGCGCCTTGATGTAGCCGTCCTCGATACTGATGGCGGCGCCCATCGCCTTCAGCCCCTGAATATGCAGATTGACCGGACGTGAACCGATGGCGCAGCCGCCGGGCAGGGAGACCTCGGCTTCCCCGAAGCGCGCCAGCAGCGGTCCCAGCACCAGGATGGAGGCACGCATGGTCTTGACCAGCTGGTAGGGCGCGCGGACCGAGTGGCTGTGGCGGGTGCTGGTGATCAACTCGCCGCGACCGGCCACTTCGATCCGGGTGCCGAGCGTCTGCAGCAGTTCCACCATGGTGGCGATGTCGCGCAGCTTCGGGATGTTGCCGATGCGTACGGCGCCACCCGTGAGCAGGGACGCCGCCAGCACCGGCAGGGCGGCATTCTTGGCGCCCGAAATGCGGACCTCGCCGCTCAGGGGCCCGTTGCCGCGGATGAAGAGCTTGTCCATGTCAGCCGGGCTCGCGCAAGGCGGAAAAGGCCGCGAGGATGCGGTCGATTTGCCCGCTCGTGTGCGCCGCGCTTACACTGCAGCGCAGCAGGCTGTAGTTGCCGGGCGAGGCGGGTGGCATGACCAGGTTGACGTAGATGCCGGATTCCAGCAGCCGGTTCCACCACTGGATGGACTGGCCACGGTCCTCGACGGTGACGGCGACTACCGGGCTCACTTCCGGGCTGACGCGGAAGCCGAGCGCCTTGAGACCGTCATACAGGCGCCGGGCGTTTGCCCACAGCTGCTCGCGCAGCTGCGGGCGCTCCTGCAGGAGGCGCAGCGCCGCGCGGGTCGAGGCGATGACCGAGGGCGAGGGCGAGGCGGTAAAGATGTAGGAGCGTGTGGCGAAGCGCACCGCGTCCAGTTCCGGATGATTGCTGACGCAATAGCCGCCGATCGCGCCCAGGCTCTTGCTGAAGGTGCCGACGATGAAGTCGATGTCGTCTTCCACGCCGTCTTCTTCCGCCACGCCGCGGCCGTGATCGCCCAGCATGCCCATGGAATGCGCCTCGTCCACCAGCAGCATACCGCCGTAGCGGCGTTTGAGCTCCGCGATCCCGGCGAGCGGCGCGCGGTCGCCGAGCATGCTGTAGATGCCCTCGGCGATGATCAGCGTGTTGGACAGGCGATCGCCGAGGCGGCGCAGGCGCTTCTCCAGATCAGCCACGTCGTTGTGGCGAAAGCGCACGATATCGGCGCCGCTCAGGCGCACCCCGTCATAGATGCTGGCGTGGCTGTCGGCGTCAAGCACGACCATATCGCCCGGCCCGGCCAGCGTGGCGCACATGCCGCTGGTGGCGGCGTAGCCGGTGGTGAAGACGATGGCGTGGCGGCGGTTGAAAAAGGCCGCCAGCTCCTGCTCCAGCAGGACGTGTTCGGCGAAGGTTCCGTTGGCCATGCGCGAACCCGTGGTGCCGGTGCCCTGTTCCTCGATGGCGGTCTTCGCGGCCGCGATGCATTCCGGGTCGAAGGTCAGGCCCAGGTAATTGTTGGTCCCGGCCAGAATGACCCGGTGGCCGTTGACGATGGCTTCTGTTGACGAAAGGATCTTCTCGGTGACGGCGCCGAACGGCATGATGCCGAGGCTCTGCAACTCCTCGCGGACATCGATGATTGGCTGGAACTTGTCGAACAGGCTCATGGGATCAGTGCAGCAAGTTTTCCAGCTGCACGGCGAGATCGCGTATGGTGCGGATATCCGGGAGGATGTTGAGCGGTACGGTGATATCGAAATCGTCCTCGATCTGCTCGATCAACATCATCACCTGCAGCGAGGTCAAACCGAGTTCGCTCACCAGTTCGCTGTCCTCATTCAGCGCCTGTCCCGGTTTCAGGAACGGTTGCAGGGTTGTGAAGATGCGGGTAATGAATTCGTTGTAATCGGGCATTTGGCGGTTCGAATCCGGTATATTTGATAGCAGTCAGGACGATTCGCGCATCCCTGGCCGGTCCGCCAGGTTTCGCAAGGCGAAGATTGTACTTGGACTCAGGCGGCTCTGCCATGCCTGCCTGGTGTCCATCCATCAATAATCAACTCACCGCCAAGACGCAAAAGGACGCAAAGCAAGAAATTGTTTTTGTTGTTAAATATCTTCGTGATCTTTGCGTTTTTGCGGTGAAAATGGTGTTCAGGGACGAACACCGGCCTGGCTTGCCTTCAGGGGGAGGAGCTATTAAGCAAAAATCAGTCAATGCCGATGCATCCTCCGCGCCGCGGGTGTGGGTGGTGACCGGCTATCGCGCGGGGGAACGCGCCCAGGTACTGGCGCTCGCCGAGGCGCTGGGCTGGCCCTTCGAGGTCAAGGAACTCGACTACCGACCGTCGGCTGCCCGCATCAGCCTGTTTCGCGGCAGCAGTTTGCGGGGATTCCGGATGGATCGTTCCAGTCCGCTCACACCGCCCTGGCCCGACCTGGTGGTCACGGCCGGCATGCGCAACGAACCGGCCTGCCGCTGGATACGCGAGCAGTCCGCCGGGCGCACGCGACTCGTGCACATCGGGCGTCCCTGGGGGCGGCTGGAGCAGTTTGACCTGGTGATCACCACGCCGCAGTACCGTCTGCCCGAGCGCGCCAATGTGCTGCATAACAACCTTACCCTGCATCGTGTGACCGTTGCGCGGTTGCAGGCCGAGGTGCGCCGCTGGGAAGCGCGGCTCGCATCGCTGCCGCGTCCCCGCATTGCCGTGATTGCCGGGGGCGACAGTGGACCGACGACGTTCGGGCCCAGGGCGGCCGCACGGCTGGCGCGCCAGGCCAGCGCCATGGCCCGGGCGCAGGGCGGCTCTCTGCTGGTGACCACCAGCGCCCGCACGGCGCCGGCGGCGGTCGAAGTCCTGTCCGCGGGCATCGAGGGGCCGGTGGATTTTTACCGCTGGCGCCGCAACGATGACGACAACCCCTACTTCGGCTACTTGGCGCTGGCCGACGCCATTATCGTCACGGCGGACAGCATCTCCATGCTGACGGAGGCCTGCGCGACCGGCAAGCCGGTCTATATGTTCGACGCGGACCGCCCGCTAGCGACATCCGGCATGGAAGGGGACCGGGGGCGCGATTTCCGACTGTCCGGGACCCTGTATCGCTGGTTGATGCGCTGGGGTCCGAAGCGGCTGAGCCGCGACATCGGGCTGGTGCACCGGCGCCTGCTCGAGCGCGGGCATGCCGTCTGGCTGGGAGAGGACTTTCCCGAGGGTGTGCCCCCGCCCCTGCGGGACCTCGAGCGCGCCCTGGCGCGGGTGCGGGCGCTGTTCGCCGGGCAGACTGACCTTTCGGTTTCCAAACTCACCGCAGAGACACAGAGTGCGCAGAGCACTTCCTAGATCCATAAAAAAC
>Ga0210144_1000711_pt1 | contig 15766 bp, 13 predicted proteins | sample Muzzi_PWA_D2_FD_185532 | JGI IMG/M metagenome (GOLD analysis project Ga0210144, IMG submission 185532) | Wetland microbial communities from San Francisco Bay, California, USA, that impact long-term carbon sequestration - Muzzi_PWA_D2 (SPAdes) | ecosystem: Environmental > Aquatic > Marine >...
TCGACCACCTCTCCTATCCGCTCGCCAACGCCGGCGCCGCCCGCCAGGACATCGACCTTCTCTGGGGCGCCACCCTGACCCGCGCCGTCTCGCTCGCCACCCGCCGCTTCGGCTCCAACTTCCTCTCGGTCGGCCGCGTCCAGAGCCCCACCCTGGGGCTGATCGTCGAGCGCGAGATGGAGCGCCGCGCCCACGTCCCGAAACCCTTCTGGGAGCTGTTCGCCAGGTTCCAGCACCCGGACGGCAGCTTCGAGGCCCACCACGCCACCGACAAGTTCTGGGACAGGGCCGAGGCCGACGCGGCGCTCGCCGGAACCGCCAGCCCCGGCACGGTCAAGGCGGTGACTGCCCGCAAGAACACCCGCAGGCCGCCGACCCCGCTCAACACCACCGCCTTCACCACCGACGCCTCCAGCCGGCTCGGCATCACCCCGGCCAGCGCGATGCGGATCGCCGAGGACCTCTACATGGACGGCTTCATCTCCTACCCCCGCACCGACAACACCGTCTACCCGCCCTCCCTGCCGGTGCGCGAGCTGATCGGCTCGCTGGTTCGGGTCAGGGAGTTCTCGGCGGCCGCCGGCCTGCTCGACCAGCCGCAGCTGACCCCCACCCGCGGCAAGAAAGAGACGACCGACCACCCGCCCATCTACCCGACCCAGGCGATCCACCCCGGCGCCCTCGAGGGCCCCAAGAAGCGCGTCTACGAGCTGGTCGTGCGCCGCTTCCTCGCCACCTTCAGCCCGCCGATGGTGACCGAGTCGACCCGAGCCGACATCGAGGCCGGCTCGGAGTCCTACTTCGTCCGCGGCTCGGTCGTGGTCGACCCCGGCTTCGCGGCGATCTACACCTACGCCCGCTCCGCCGACGAGGAGATCCCGAAGCTGGAGGAGGGGCAGACGCTGGAGCTGGACGGCGAGCCGTGGCTGGTCGACAAGGAGACCCAGCCGCCCGCCCGGATCTCCCAGGGCAAGTTGATCGAGATGATGGAGGAGCGCGGCCTCGGCACCAAAGCGACTCGCGCCGAGATCATCCAGAAGCTCTACGACCGCGGCTACGTGTACGCCAACCCGCCGGTCCCCTCGGAGACCGGCGTGGCGATGTACGAGGCGTTCAAGAAGTACGTGCCGCGGATGGCGACCGCGGAGATGACCGCCCAGCTCGAGGACGAGATGGACCGGATCGCCAACGGCGAGATGAGCAAGGGCGAGGTGGTCGGCGACAGCCGCGACCTCCTGCACCGGACCTGGTCGGAGATCGAGGAGAGCCGCGAGGACCTCGCCAAGGTCGTCTGGAAGGGGATGGACGAGGACCGGATCCTCGGCCCCTGCAAGGTCTGCGAAGAGGCGGGCCGCACCAAGGAGGACGGTTCGCCCAACATGCTGCGGATCATCCGGGCGAAAAAATCGGGCAAACGCTTCGTCGGCTGCACCGGCTGGAGCGCCGACGACCCCGACTCCTGCGACCAGACCTTCCCGCTTCCGCAGCGCGGCGACGTCTTCCGGCTCGAGGAGCGCTGCTCGGTCTGCGGTCAGACGCCGCGGCTGAAAGTGGTTCCTTTCCGCGGTCGCCCCTGGAACCTCTGCCTCAACGACGACTGCGAGTCGATGCAGGAGATGAAGAAGCGCCGCGCCGAACGCGAAGCGGCGAGGGCGGCGAAGAAGGCGATGGAAGAGAAGCCGCCGCCGGACAGCAAGCCGACCACCGCGACGCGAAAACGGAAACGGGCCAAAGCAACGGCAAAATGACCTTCATCTCCCTCGAGGGGATCGATGGGTCCGGCAAGAGCACCCAGGCAGAGCTGCTCGCCGAGGCGCTCGGCCCCGAGACGCTGCTGGTCCGCGAGCCGGGGGGGACCGAGGCGGCGGAGCGGATCCGCGAGCTGCTCGCCGACCCGGGGCTGGAGATCGACCCGCTCGCCGAGCTGCTGCTCTTCTCGGCGGCCCGCGCCGACCTTCTCGCCGGCCTCGTTCGGCCCGCGCTCGAGGCCGGCCGGGACGTGGTCGCCGACCGTTTCGCCGACTCAAGCGTCGCCTACCAGGGCGGCGCCCGCGGGCTCGGCGCCAGCCACGTCCTCTCGCTGATCGACACGGCGATCGACGGCCTCTGGCCCGACCTCACGGTGTACCTGCGGATCGACCCGGAGGTGGGAATGGCGCGCGCTGCCGGCGACGACCGCTTCGAGGCCGAGGGGCTGGAGCTGCAGCGGGCGGTCGCCGCGGCCTACGACGAGATCGCCGCGGTCGCGAGCGACCGGGTTGTGATGGTCGACGCCTCCGGAACGGTCGATGAGGTCCACCAGCGGGTGCTCGAGGCCGTTCGTGTCCATAGCTGAGGCCACCGAGCATCAGCGCAGGGCGCAGCTGGTGTTGGAAGCGGCGCTGGAGGGCGGGCCGTCGCACGCCTATCTGTTCAGGGGGCCGCGAGGCTCGGGCAAGCGGGCCGCCGCGCGGGCCTTCGCGGCGGAGATCCTCGCGGCCTCGGCCGAGGATGCGGCCGAGGCGCGGCGCCGGGCGATGCTGGACCCCTCGCCCCATCCCGACCTGGTCTGGCTGGCGCCCAGCGGCGCCCAGCACCTGGTGGAGGAAGTGCGCGAGCGGGTGATCCGCGCATCCGCCTACCGGCCGTTCGAAGGGGGGAGGCGGGTCTTCGTGGTCGAGGCGGCGGAGGCGATGCGCGACGAGAGCCAGAACGCGCTGCTGAAGACGCTGGAGGAGCCGCCCGTGTTCGTCCATCTGATCCTGCTCAGCTCCGAGCCGGCCGCTCTGCTGGAGACGATCGTCTCGCGCTGTCAGCCAATCGACTTCGCGCCGCTGCCCGCCGAGGCGTTCGAAGCGGTGCTCGAGGGCGATCCGGACGAGGTCGCGGCGGCGGCGCGCCTCTCGGCCGGCGACCTGGAGCTGGCCCGCCTGCTGCTGACCGAGCGGGGGCGGGAGATTCGAGCCGAGGCGATCGCGATGGACTGGAAGGGGTTGTTGAAGGCTGCCGAGCGGGCCGGCGAGGATGCCGAAGCCGCCGTCCGCGAGGCGCTCGAGGCCGAAAGGGAGGCCGGCGCGAAGCGCTCCGCGCGCGAGGTCGCCGACGAGGCGAAACGAGCAGGACGACGGCGCCGCACCGAGCTGCTCGACCTCGGCCTCCGCCTCACGGCCAGCTGGTTCCGCGACCTCGCCGCGCTCGCCGCCGGCGCCCCCGACGTCGCCTACAACCGCGACCGCCTCCCAGAGCTCGGCGAGCAGGCCGCCGGCCTCGACCCCAACCGCCCCCGGCGGGCCGCCGAGCTGGTGCAGGACACCCGGCGCCGCCTCGACCTCAACGTCTCCGAGGAGCTAGCCCTCGAAGCCCTCGTCGTCCGCCTCCAGCGCCTCCTCCGCTGAGGCCGCCTGCTCGCGGGCCTTCTCCAGCGCCCGCTCCTGCGCCAGCCTGGTTATCTGGGCGGCCTGGCGGGACATGATCACGCTGAAGTTGAGCGCCAGGCCGAGCAGCAGCAGGAGGATGATCGAGAAGAGGGCGACGTTGGTGTCGCGGACGCCCATCAGGTCGGCGACCGTGCCCAGCAGGCCGGGGAAGGCGGCGCCGGCGAGCATTCCCAGGCCGGCGACGAACCAGACGACGCTGTAGCGCTCCTGCAGCCGGTCGCGGCGGATCAGCTCGAGGATCAGGACCATGAAGGCGACCGCGATCAGCGCCGCGATGACCCGCGTCTGCGAGGTGAGATGGACCTTCGGGTCCTGCGTGGCGGCGAGCAGCGCGCTCATTGCCCTGCCCTCGCCTTGCCCAGCGGCACCGGCTCGACCGGCTCCCGCCGCCGCGGCCTGAACTGGCCGACCAGCAGCACGATCATCCCCTTGAAGATGAAGAACGCAGATCGCAGCGGCGTCAGGAAGGAGGCGCCGCCCGTCCGCTCCAGCATCCGCACCGGCACCTCCTCGACCCGCAGCCCCTGCCGCACCGCGAGCTGCAGCGACTCGATCTCCGCGAAGTCCGGCGAGTAGTGCTGGCTGAACAGCGCCATCACCCGCCGGTTGGCCGCCCGCATCCCGCTGGTCGTGTCGGTGAAGCGCTGCCGCGTCGCCAGGGTCAGGAAGAAGCGGAAGACGCTGGTGCCGATCCGCCGCGACAGCGTCGGCCTGTAGTCGTCGCTCTCCGCCGCGCCGCGGTCCCGGTAGCGCGATCCGATCACCAGGTCGGCGCGGTCCGCGTAGACCTCCTCCAGCAGCCCCGCCACGTCACCCGGCGGGTGCTGCCCGTCGGCGTCGAGGTGGGCGCAGAAGTCGTAGCGTTCGCGCAGCGCGTAGAGGTAGCCGGTCTGCAGCGCCGCCCCGAGGCCCTGGTTGAAGGGCAGCGAGGCGACCGTCGCCCCGGCCTCGCGGGCGCGCGCCGCGGTGGCGTCGGTGGAGCCATCGTCGACCACCAGCACGTCGGCCTCGGGGAGGCGCTCGCGCACTCCGGCGATCACCGCGGCGACCGAGGCCGCCTCGTTCCAGGCTGGGATGAAGACCAGCGTCCTCACGGCGCCGATTCTCCCACGCGGAGCAGCCGACATTGTGTTAGTAAATGCTCATGAGAAGAATCGGGATCAGGCTCTGGCTGGTCGCCGCCTTCGCCGCGGTCACCCTGCTCACCGCCGGCGTCGTCTACCTGTTCGGCGACCGTCCCCGAGCGGTGCTCGGCGCGATCACGCTCGGCATCCTCGCCGGCTTCCTGATCGCGGTCGGCATCTCGCACCGGGTGACGCGTCTTTCCCGCGCCTCGGGCCGGCTCGCCGCCGGCGCCTTCGACACCCCGCTGGAGACGGGCGGCCGCGACGAGATCGGCGACCTCGCCCGGGCGCTCGATTCGATGCGCGCCTCGCTGAAGGAGAGCTTCGGCGTCCTCACCGCCGATCGCAACAAGCTGAAAGCGATCTTCGACGGCCTCACCGATGCGGTGATCGTGGTCGACCAGGATGGCGCCCTGCGCTTCTCCAACCGCGCCGCGGCGAAGCTGCTCGACCCGGCCGGCCTGCCGCCGGACGCGATGCTGCCCCAGCTGAAGCGCGCCGCCGACCTCGGCTTCGCTGCCCACCCGGCGATGCGGATCGGCGACCGGGCCTACGCGATGACCGTCCGCGCCCTGCCGAAAGAGCACGCCGTGCTGGCCGTCGCCCGCGACCGCACCGACGAGATGCGCCGCGAGCTGGCCGAAGCCGACTTCATCTCCAACGCCGCGCACGAGCTACGCAACCCGTTGGCCGGGATCTCCAGCGCGATCGAGGTCCTCCAGGAGGGCGCCAAGGACGATCCGGAGGCGCTCGACCACTTCCTCGGCCGCCTCGCCGAGGACGCCGAGCGGATGAGCCGGCTGACCAAAGCGCTGCTCACCCTGGCCCGGGTCGAGTCGATCGGCGCGGGGGAGATCGAGACGGTCGACGTCGCCGCGGCGGTCGCCGACTCGGTCGCTGCGGTCGAGGCCCCGGCCCACATCCAGGTGGGGGTCGACGTGGCCCCCGAGCTGGCCGCGAAGGGCGATCCGACCCTGCTGCGCCAGGTGCTGGTAGGACTGCTGACCAACGCCTTCAAGCACACCGCGCCACCGGGGAGCGTTACTGTTCGCGGCCGTCGCGACGGCGAGTCGGAGGTGATCTTGGAGGTGATCGACACGGGTAGCGGGATACCGGAGGCCGAGATAGAGCGCGTCTTCGAGCGCTTCTACCGCCGCACCGAGTCGCGCAAGCAGGAGGGCTTCGGCCTCGGCCTGGCGATCGCCCGCCGCATGGTCAGCGTGATGGGCGGCGAGATCGGCGCACGCTCGGCCGAGGGCCAGGGAAGCACCTTCTGGGTGCGCCTGCCGGTCGCCCAGCCCAGCCCGACCCCGGTGGCGTGAATGAGCAAGGTGGGCGATGGCAATGAGTAGCGGTCGGATCCTGGTCGCCGACGACGAGCCCTCGGTCCGCGACTCGGTCGGCTACGCGCTCGCCCAGGAGGGCTTCGAGGTGACCGGGGCGGCCGACGGCGACGAGGCCGCCGAGCGGGTCGGCGACGGCATCCCCTACGACCTGCTGATCCTCGACATCATGATGCCGGGCCCGAGCGGCCTCGACATCTGCCGGGAGGTCCGCTCGCGCAGCGCCGTGCCGATCATCCTGCTGACCGCCAAGGACGCCGAGGTCGACAAGGTGGTCGGGCTGGAGGTCGGCGCCGACGACTACGTCACCAAGCCGTTCTCGGTGCGCGAGCTGCTCGGCCGGGTTCGTGCTCAGCTCCGCCGCCGCGAGCTGGACCGCGCCCCGCTCGCCGAGCAGGCCGTGAAGATCGAAGCCGGCTCGGTGGCGATCGATCTGGTCCGCCACGTCGCGACGGTGCGGGGCGAGCCGGTCAACCTGACCCGCTCCGAGTTCCAGCTCCTCCGTCTCCTGGTCGGCCGCGCCGGCGAGGTCTTCCCGCGCCGCCAGGTCATGGAGGAGCTCTGGCAGACCGAGTTCGACGGCGACGAGCGCGCCTGCGACGTCCACATCTCCAACCTCCGCCAGAAGGTCGAGCGCGACCCCCAGAACCCGGAGCTGATCGTCACCGTGCGCGGCGTCGGCTACAAGTTCGAAGCTGGCGGCTCGTAGCCGCAGAGCCCCAGGCGCGCGCCGGTAGGTACGGGCCCGTACCGCCCGCCCGCTCCGCTCGCGTAGACTGGAGCCGGGAATGGGGATCCATCGTCGGCTGCCGAGGCTGCGCCGACCCCGTGACGCCGACGACGGGCTGCGCGGCTCCGGGGGTGACGGCCGGCGCGGGCAGGTGGCTGTGCTGCTGGCCGTCGTCCTCGCCTGCGCGGGACTGGGGATCGTCGGCCTCGGGGTCGAGGGCCGGCTCCAGCCGACCTCGCTGATCGTCGACGGCACCGACTCGGCTCGCGGCCAGGCGCTGGCCGAGGCGCACTTCGGCAACTCCTCGCCGTTTGCGGTGCTGCTGCGCGGCCCGGCGGCGGCGATCGAACGCCAGGGGCCCGGCCTGGTGCGGGCGCTGCGCCGCGACCCGGAGGTAACCGTCGTCTCCCCTTGGGACCGCGGCGGGGTCGCCTACCTGCGGCCGGGGCCGCGGCGGGCGATCGTCCTGCTCGACTACCACCTTCCGCTGGGCAAGGCGATGCGCGAAACTGTGCCGGCGCTCGAACGGACGCTCCTGGCCCGGGTCCACCGGCCGCTGGAAGCGGTCCAATCTGGGTACGCGAGCGTATCTCGAGCGCTGCAGAGCGAATCGCTGGCGGCGACCGAGCGGGCCGAGCTGATCGCCGCCCCGCTGCTGCTGATCGTCCTCCTGCTGGTCTTCCGCTCGGTTCTCGCCGCGGCTATCCCGCTGGCGCTCGGCGCCCTCACCGTCCTCGCTGGCCGCGGCGTGCTCGTCCTGCTCGACTCGGTTACGACTATCGAAGCGCTGTCGCTCGTCGTCTGCACGATGATGGGCCTGGCGCTCGGCGTCGACTACTCGCTGTTCACCATCTCCCGCTTCCGCGAAGAGCTGGCCCGCGGGGCGCCGCCGGCCGCCGCTGCGCGCACCGCCCGCCGCACCGCCGGGCGCACCATAGCGGTCGCCGGCTCGACCCTCTTCGCCTCGATCTTCCTTTCCGCCTTCCTCCAGCCCGGCACCCTGCTGCTTTCCCTGGCCGCGGCGCTGGTCGTCGTCACCCCGATCAGCGTCGCCCTCGCCGCCCTCGCCCTGCCCGCCCTGCTGGGGCTGCTCGGGCAGCGGATCGAGCTGGGGAGGATCGGTCGCGGCCGCGCCGGCCGCGCCGCGGCGGACGCCCCCAGGTCGCGCGTCGCCGCTGCGGCCGCCGTCGCGCTGCGCCGCCCCGCCCTGGCGGCGGCGCTGATCGCGGTCCCGCTCGTCCTCCTCACCCTGCCGGCGCTCAGCTTCAACACCGGCGCCCCGGGCTTCGACGAGCTGCCCGCCTCGAGCCCGGCCCGCCGCAGCGCCGAAGAGATCGCGCGCGCTGTCGGTCCCGGCTGGGACGCGCCCTTCGAGATCGTCGTCGCCACCCGCCGCGGCCCGATCACCACAGCGGCGCGGCTGCGGCTGCTCGCCCGCGCGCAGCGGCGCATCGCCGCCCTGCCCGGCGTGCGGGCGGTGATCGGGCCGGCGCCGATCGAGCGCGCCGTGCGGCCGCTGCGCGGCCTCGGGCGGCGGCTGGCCTCGACGGGCCGCGACGGGCCGGCGCAGCTCGCCCGCCTCGGCCCCGGCCTGCGCCGCGCAGCGCGCGCGGTCGGGCGGCTCCGCGGCGGACTGGCACGCGCCGCGGCCGGCAGCGGCCTGCTGGCCGAGGGTTCGGCGCGGGCCGGCGTTGGAGTGGGTCTGCTCGCCGCCGGCCTGAAGCGGGCCGCGACCGGGGGCGACCGGGCCGCGGCCGGGATCGCCCGCTTGCGGGCAGGCAGTGAACGCCTCGCCGCCGGCCAGCGCCGGGTCTCGGTCGGGACGCTCTCCCTGACCCTGGGGCTGCGCTCGCTCGTGCCGCGGATCCGCGGCGGCCAGCTGGCGCGGGCGCGCAAGCTGGCGCGGCGGCTCGAACGCGCCGCCGCCGCCGACCCGAGCCAGCGCCCGGCGGCCCGCGAAGCGCGCACCCTGGCCCGGGCGATCGCCGCCGGCCGCGACGAAGTGCGGCGGCTGCGCGAAACCGCCCGCCGGGTGAACGCCGGCGTCGACCGCCTCGTCCCCGGCGGTGAGCAGCTGGAAGCGGGTGTGCGGCGGCTCGACGAAGCCGCATCGGGGCTGGGCGCCGGCCTCGATCGCCTCGGCGCCGGCGCCGAGCGCCTCGCGGGCGGCCTCCTAGCCCTCCAGGGCGGCGCCACGGCGCTGCGGCGCGGCCTCGCCTCCGGCTACCGCCGCGCCTACGCCCTGCGGCGCGGCCTCCGCCGCGCCGGCGTGCGGGTCAGCGTCGTGGCGGCGCCCCTGCGCCGCGGTGCACGGGCGCTGCGGCGCGAATCGCCTCGCCTCTTCGACTCCGGCTACTTCGTCCTCTCCGCCCTCGAAGGCGCGCCGCCCGTCCCCCGCGCGCTCGCCGCCGAGGCGGTGAACGTCGACCGCGGCGGCCAGGCGGCGCGGCTGCTGGTCGTCTCCACCGAGCCCTTCAACACGGCCGGCTCGCGCGCCGCCGGACGGCGCCTGCTCGCCGCCGCCCAGCGGCTTGGCCGCGAAGGCCGCCTGCAGGCCGGCCTCAGCGGCGGCGCCGCGATCCTCAACGACTACGCATCCGCCACCAGGGGGCGGCTGCCGCTGGTGATCGGCGCGATCGTTTTGATCACCTTCCTGATGCTGCTGGCGATCCTGCGGGCGCCGCTGCTCGTGGCGCTCGCGGTCGCGCTCAACCTCGTCTCGGTCGGCGCGGCGGTCGGCGCCGTCAGCCTGATCTCCAAGCTGCCAGCCGGCTGGCCGCTCGGGGGGCATCCGTACATCGACACGGTCGGCGCGGCCGGGATCTTCGGAGTCACCTTCGGCCTCTCGATCGACTACGCGGTCTTCCTCATTGCCCGCATGCGCGAGCGCTACGAGGTCGACGGCGACAACGCCGCGGCGATCTCCTACGGGCTGGAGAAGACGGCCGCGGTGATCACCGGCGCGGCGGCGATCATGGCCGCGGTCTTCGTCAGCTTCGCCGCGGCGCCGATCGCCACCGTCAGCCAGCTCGGCGTCGGCCTCACCGTGGCTATCCTGCTCGACGCGACTGTGGTGCGGATCGTTCTGCTGCCGGCGCTGATGCTGCTGCTGGGCGACAGGGTGTGGCGCGTGCCGCCGGCGCTGGAGCGCCTGTTGCCACGGCGTAGAATCGTCGCAGCGACGGGCAACGGCGCGGGGGAGCGCGCCCGATGACAAGCGACAGCGAACGGGGAAGATGCAGGCAGCGAGATCGAAGAGGCAGGTGAGCGGCCGGATCGTCGCGGCGGCGCTGGCTGCTCTGCTGGCGGCGGTCGCGGCACTACCGACCGCAGCCGGCGCCGGCGGAGCGCCTCAGCGTCCCGAGTACGTCGCCAAGCTGGAGCGCATCTGCAAGCCGCGGGCGCTGGCGACGCAGCGGGCGATGAACGGCGCCCGCGCCGACCTCTCCTCTGAACGCCTGGCGGTCGCGGCGCGCAAGTTCGGCCGCGCCAGCCGAATCTTCGCCGCGACCGTGGAGCGGATCACCCCCGTGCCGCGCCCGCCGGCCGACGCCGACCAGCTGCGCAAGTGGTTTGCCTACCTGAACCACCAGGAGGCCTACCTGAAGAGGATCGTCGCGAACCTTCGGTCGGGGCGGGCGGTGCCGGCGCAGCGGCTCACCGCGCGCTTCATCCACAACGGCAACCTCGCCAACGACGTGGTGCTCGCCTTCGGCTTCAAATACTGCTCCTTCAAGTTCTCCAGATATGGCTGAGGCGGCGGTGAGGCGCCGCCCGTCCACCGTCGGTCTGATCGCCGCCGCACTGGCTGCGCTGGCGCTGCTCGCCGCGGGGGCGGCCGGCCCGGCGCGGGGGGAGCGCAGGCAGCACGGCGACGTGATCGTCTCCCTCGACGGCGCCGTCTCGCCACTTCGCCTGCCGCGCGACCGAGTCGTCCCGATCGCCCTGCACCTCGCCGGCGGTCTTCGCACCGCCGACGGCTCGCTGCTGCCGCGGGTGACCACGGTGGAGATCGCCCTCCCCGCGCAGGGAGTCGTCTCCACCCAAGGCTTGCCGACCTGCTCGATGCAACGGCTGCGCTACGCGAAGCCCCCGGCAGCGCTCGCCGCCTGCCGGCCGGCGCTGGTCGGCCGCGGCAGCCTCGAAGCCAAGGTGCTGTTGCCGGGTCAGGGCCCGTTCACGATCCACGCCCGCCTGCTGCTCTTCAACGAGCGTGGGGCCGGCGGTCGGCAGGCGGTGTTGCTGCACGGCTACGCGCCCAGCCCCCCGATCGTGGTCGTCGTGCCTTTCGTCCTGCGGCACCTCCGCCGTGGCCTCGGCACCGCCCTGGTCGGGCGGCTGCCGTCGGCGCTGGGGCCCTGGCCCCGGTTCGCGCACTTCGAGATGACCCTGGCGCGTCGCTACCGCTACCGCGGCCGCCGGCGCAGCTTCCTCAGCGCCTCCTGTCCGATCCCCCCGCGCTTCACCGCCGGCTTCTTCAGCCTCGCTCGCTCCACCTACACGCTTGCCGGCGGCGGGCGCCTCGCGGTCGAAATCGTGCGCGGCTGCCGCGGCGCTTAAGGGGTATGGCGGTACGCACAAGGACGGCATGAGACCTGGAACTCCGCTCTGTACAGCGCGACGGCGCGACCAATCGCTGCTGGGTCGCCCTTGAACGGTCTGTTAGCGTTCCGAAACGGCGGGGTCGTGCGGCGAAGGCCCGCCAAGAGATGGACGAGAGGACCGGCAGCTACAGCGAAGTGGGGGGCGGCGCCCAGCGCGAGCTCGCCGATCTGCGCGCCTTGGTCGCGCAGGCCTGCGGCACGCGCTCGGAGTGGCCGGACAAGGTGGCGGCCGGCGTCTACGCGGCGCTCGACTTCGCCGTCGCCGATCCCGACCGCGCGCTCGCCCTGCTGGTCCGCGACGGCGAGCGGGGCGGCGCGGACCTGGCCTACCGCCAAACGGTCGATTGCCTCAGCGGCATGCTCGACGGGATCGTCCCCGCGGCGACGAGCCGGGCCGGCGGTCCCGCCGGCTCGGTCCAGGGCATCGCGATGATCGTCTCCGATCACCTGCGGGCCGATCGGGTCGACGGCCTCGGCCGGATCGGCCCGGCGCTGGTCCAGTTCGCCCTCCAGCCCTACCTCGGCTACGCCGAGGCAAAGCGCTGGACAGATCGCTACGCCGCAGAGCCGCGGTAGGCCTGCGTACGCTCATTTCCCCTAGCCCATGGGCAACCCACGCGCTTGCTTTTCAAAGACGGTCCGTGTATGTTCTAATTGGATGACCGCTACGGGTCGGCGGCGATCGACGTCGCCCGACTGCGGTCCGGCCGGCGCTCCGCGCCGGGCAGGGTCGTCCCGTTCGCTTCCCTGTTGCGGCACGACCCATCGGGCGCAGACGCTGTCCCCGGAAGCTTCCCACTTCTCGGGGGTTTGCGCCTGCGCTCTACGCCCGCTCGCGGTACTCCGCCAGCGCTGCCTCGAGGTCGGCGCGGGAGAAGTCCGGCCAGAGCCGCTCGCTGAAGACCAGCTCGGAGTGAGCCACCTGCCAGAGCAGGTAGTTGGAGAGGCGCTGCTCGCCGCCGGTGCGGATCAGCAGCTGCGGGTCGGCCATCTCCGGCGCGTACAGCCCGGCGCGGAACTGCTCCTCTCCGCCCCCCGCGAAACGGCGCGCCACCCGCACGATCTCTGCCCGCCCGCCGTAGTTGAAGGGGACGCAGAAGACCATCCGCTCGTTGCGCTCGGTCAGCTGCTCAGCCCGCTTCATCTTCTCCACCAGGCTCTCGGGCACCGGTCGCCCACGCTCGCCGATGAATCGCAGCCGCACCCCTTCGGCATGCAGCTCCGGGGTGACTTGGTCGATGTACTCGGCCAGCAGCTCGATCAGGCCGCGCACCTCGTATGGCGAGCGCGCCCAGTTCTCGGTGGAGAAGGCGTAGACGGTCAGTTCGCGGATCCCCAGCTCGACCGCATCGCGCAGCCTGGCCCGCACGGTTTCGGCCCCGGCGCGGTGACCCGCCTGCACCGGCAGACTGCGGCGCTTCGCCCAGCGGCCGTTGCCGTCGGTGATTATCGCCAGGTGGCGCAGGTCGGCGCCCCCTGGCCGGCGCTCAGCCACGGTGCCGCACCTGCATCGCGGCGAGCGCCAGGCGCGCCGTCCCCCCCACGGCTTCGAGCATGCGGCGGCGGATCGGCGCGGCGTAGTCGTCGTGGGCAGCGGGGGAGCTGAGGTACAGGGCTGCGACGCCGGCCAGGATCGCGGCGTGGCGCCGCCGGTGGCGCAGCCTTGCGTTCGCGCTGCGGGCGCGGCCGGCGAGCAGCGCGAGGCGCTCCGCGGCCTCCGCGGGACCTGCGTAGTAGGCGAGGTAGCTGTGCTGGCCGGCTGCCCGGTCCGCCTCGCGGTCGACCAGGTCGTCGAGCAGCACGGTGAGGGCGCCAACGGGTGGGAAGTAGGCGCTGTCGATCGCCTCCGCCTCGGCGCCGCCGCTTCGCTCGTCGGCCGCGGCGGCGACCAGCGCGTGCGTCGCGACCGAGGAGCTGGCGCCGGCGGCGATCTCCCACCAGAGGTACGCCGGAGGGCCCTGCGGTTGCGCCGCCGCCGGGTCGGCAGGCAGAGCCAGCCCTTCCGCCCAGGCCCGCAGCCGCGCCCCGCCGTCCTCGCCTGCGGCGTGCGTGTGGGACTGCCCTTCGCCGCAGCGCCGCGCCGCCCGTCGTGCCGCCGGCAGCGCCGCCTCGCGGCCCGGCAGCGCCGCCACCTCGTTTCGGCAGGTGTCGACCAGCGCCGCCAGGTAACCGCCGTCATCGTGTTGCGGGAAGCGCCCGTACCAGGGCGAGCGCTCCCCACCCGGGTCGAGCGCCTCCGGCAGCGCCTCGTGCAGTGTCAGGCCGGCGGCCAGCGGGTCCTCCAGCGGCCGCTCGCCGAGCGTGTCGAGGTAGTCGACCGCGGTTTGCAGCGCCGTCATCGCCCGCAGCGCCCCGGCCCGCTCCGCCCGCGGCGCCAGCAGGGCGAAGACCCCGGTCGCCTCGGCGTTGGCGGCCTTGCCGCGCAGCGCCGCCAGCGCCGCCTCGCGCAGCGCCGGGTCGGGGATCGCTGCCGCCTCGCCCACCCAGCGGCGCTGCTCGGCCCGCACGCGGGGCACGACGGAGCCCCGGTGGACTACCAGTGCCCAGCCCAGCGCCGCCGCCTCGTCCGCCAGCGCCATCGTTGTCCCCGTGCCTCCGGCCGGCGCCTACTCGGTCGCCACCGCGAAGGCCTCCTCGGCGCCGAGGAAGGGGGCGAGGGTGACGTAGACGGCGAGCGGCACCATCTCCGCGAGGCGCTCGGGGCCCTTCTGCTTGACGTGGTCGTAGAAGAGGGCGTAGAGGGCCCCGCCGATCGCCTCGGAGGCGATCGGCAGCGTCTCGGGCTTCAGCTCGTAGCCCGGCGCCAGCAGCCCCTCCATGCCTTCGGTCACCACCTCGCGCTGCTCAAGGGCCCGCTTGCCCGCCGCGTACATCTCCACCGCGCCCAGCCGCGCGTACTCGGGCTCCCCTATGCCGAAGGTGAACATCTCCTCCTGGGTCCCCCGCACCGCGTGCGGCCAGTCGGTCGCCCGGCGGAAGGCCGGCAGCGCCGCCGCCAGCATCTGCGCCGAGCCGCTGTCCAGGGCGGCCACGGTCGCGTCCTCCTTGTTGGCGAAGTGCTCATAGAAGGTGCGCTGCGAGGTCTTCGCCCGCTCGGCCACCTCGGCGACCGTCGTCTCCGGGTAGCCCTTCTCGGCGATCACCGCCGCCAGCGCCCGCAGGATCCGCTCCGGCGGGTTGGCGAAGGCCTGGCGCTCCTCGAAGGCGGGCGTCCGCCGCCCCCGCCGCCGCGGCGCCTTCAGCGGACCGGGGGGCGGGGGGCAGGAGAAGACCCACTGCCACAGTTCCGGCGCCAGCCCGGGCAGCTCCTCCGCCTGGTCGCGGTAGAGCCGTTTGTGGATCACCTTCTGCACCCCTCCGAGGATCGCCCGCACCAGCCAGGAGGGCGTGCCCTGGTGGCCGGGCGTGCGCTCCAGCAGCCCCCCGACCAGCACCTCGAAGGCGTCCGTCGTGCGGTCGACCAGCGCCACCCCCTGCGGCCCGGCGGCGTAGATCTCGACGAAGCACATCTTCCCCGCCGCCTCCTGCCGCGCGATCGCCTCGATCAGCGCTTCGAAGGCCCCCTGCCCGGCTGCCGCATCGGCGGCGGGCTCCGGCCCGCCGACCATCGCCAGCGCCGGCTCGACCAGCGCCTCGATCGCCGCCAGGAAGCACGCCTGCTTGTCCTCGAAGTGACGGTAGAAGGCGCTGCGCGAGACGCCCGAGAGCTTCACCAGGTCGGCCACCGTGGTCGCCTCATAGCCCTTCTCGGCCACCGTCGCCACCATCGCCGCGAACAGCCGCTCGCGCTGGTTGCGCTCGGCCTCCTCGTGCGGCGTCCCGCGTCCCGGCCGCAGCATTCTCTCCCGCAGCTCGCTCGAGTCCCCCCACGGCGTCAGCACCATCGCCGTGGCACGATATCCGGGCTCGTCGGCGTTTCTCTTCGCGGGCGCACGGGATCTTCCAAGGGGTACGTCCACGACCCGGTGCAGGCTTGCGGCGGTGGTTTTCACGACGCGCTCAAACCGCATTGTAGAGCAGGAATAAGCAGGTTTCCAGTGTCCGGATGCGAGATTAATCCTCGCGGTACCTTGACAAGTCGGTCTGTCTGTGTTCCAATACCGCCAGCCTAGCGGGATGAGCATCCCCCTTTTGGGGGCTGGCGGTGTTCCAAAGGGCGGGAGAGATAAACGAGCCCAACGGCCCCGGTCAGGGGACCAGGCGAGAAGCCGGTCAGGCGGGGGACGATGGGACAGGGATACAGAGGAGAAGAGCTACGTGATACGGCACGCGAAAGCATCGTTTGCGGGATCGACCCAGGACGGCGGCACGCGCCGCGGCTTCTACGGATTGGTCTGCCTCTGCGTCCTCGGCCTCGCGGCCTTCCTAGGGACTGGTGCGCCCTCGGCCGGCGCCGCCCAGGCCTGCTCCAACGAAGCCTTCCGCAGCGGACCCTCCGGCCACCTCCCCGACTGCCGCGCCTACGAGATGGTCACGCCCCCCGAAAAGGAAGGGTACGAGCCCGACGACGTGCTCCGAGTCAATCTCGCCCCGGCACCGACTGCGGCGC
>Ga0210144_1000714_pt1 | contig 15734 bp, 10 predicted proteins | sample Muzzi_PWA_D2_FD_185532 | JGI IMG/M metagenome (GOLD analysis project Ga0210144, IMG submission 185532) | Wetland microbial communities from San Francisco Bay, California, USA, that impact long-term carbon sequestration - Muzzi_PWA_D2 (SPAdes) | ecosystem: Environmental > Aquatic > Marine >...
CGGGCGCGCTCCATTTCTGCGATCACTTCCCACATCACCTACTGTAGTTCGTGGCGTGTGCCCATGTCGCCATGATGGCAGGCCGGGGAAGGCGAGTCTGTCAGATATATCCGATTGTGCTGTGAGGCATGCCCTGACCGCCTGACCGACCGCAGGCGCGGCGATCCTAACCAATGGTCAACTGAATCCATTGGTCTGAAAAGTACACAAATCCGGAACATTTTCTAACCGATTGATCCTCATAGAGGCCTTATCCGGCCGGCCCCCGATTCATGCAACTGCTTGTTGTTCAAATACCTTTGCCTGCGTTAGAATACGTTTAGCGTACCTAAGCCACTCTCTTAATCCATTGGTTGTAGGTTCGATTCCTACACGGCCCACCAGATCAGCATGCCTGTGCAATGCGCAGGTTTTTTTTGTCTGGTTACCCTGACTTGAAGATAAAAAAATACCGGGTGTCCGCCATGACGACAAGCCGTTATAATTACTTGTATTATGCGGATTTGTTGGCGCCGGCGGGGGGGTGGAAGTGCATGCGGCGAAAGTGGCGGAATCGGTAGACGCGCTGGTTTTAGGTGCCAGTGGGGTAACCCGTGAGAGTTCGAGTCTCTCCTTTCGCACCAATCACGGCAGCAGAACAATACGATAATCAGTGTTCATCCATAAGGAAATAAAGTCATCGCAAATCCACAGAGACCACAAGGTGGTTGATTGTTTTCGTCGAGGAATTTCCCGGCGTTTTTTGCGCCTCTGCGGTGAAAACGGCGTTCATGGATTGACACGAAATTAATATAACTGATCGTTAGTGTGATGCCAGGCCGTATGGCTGGTGACTATATATCGAGGTGAATTCATGCAAGTTTCGGTTGAGAATACAGGTGGACTTGAGCGCCGCGTAAAGGTTCAGGTGCCTGCCGAGAGGATCGATCAGGAGGTGGATTCCCGGCTCCAGTCCATGAAGGCAACGGCCCGTCTTGACGGGTTCCGTCCCGGCAAGGTCCCACTCGGTGTCATCGAGAAAAAATACGGCACGCTGGTGCGTCAGGAGGTAATGCAGCAGGTTATCCATTCGACATTGCAGGATGCGCTGACACAGGAGGGTCTGCGGCCCGTCGCCGAACCAAGGATCGATCCGGTGAAGTCATTGCCGGGTAGGCCGCTTGAATATGTAGCCACGTTCGAAGTCTTTCCGGAAATCACGGCCCCGATCGACTATGGCTTCAGGGTAACACGTCCCGTCGTCGAGATTGGCGAGGAAGATATCGATGCCATGCTGGAGAAATTGCGCAAGCAACGGGCAACCTGGAAGGCGGTGGATCGTGCGGCCCAATCCGATGACCAGGTTGTCATCGACTTCGAAGGAACAATAGGGGGGCAAACTTTTTCAGGGAGCAAGGGCGAGAAAATGCCACTGGTGCTGGGTTCAAACACCATGGTATCCGGATTCGAAGACCAGCTGACCGGCGCCGGCGCCGGTGAGGAACGGACGTTGCGGGTGACATTTCCCGCTGACTACCCATCCCGGGAAATTGCCGGAAAGGATGTCGATTTCAGTGTCAGGATCCATTCGGTGTCGGAAATGCTCTTGCCGGATCTCGATGACGATTTTGCCCGCGCCTTCGGTGTGGCGGACAAGGGGATTGAGGGACTCCGGCAGGAAGTCGCCGCCAACATGCAAAGAGAACTCAAACAGCTCGTCAAGGCCGACCTGAAAGACCAGGTATTCTCGGGGTTGCTGGAAAGAAACCCGGTCGAGGTTCCCCGCAGTATGATTTCCGATGAGGCGGCCCGCCTGCAGGCCCAGCAGACCAATCAGTCTGGAAGTCCCTCCGGGCTCGAGCAGGATGCGGAGCGCCGGGTGAGGCTGGGCGTGCTTGTCACCGCGATTGTCAAGCAAAACAGCATCCAGATCGATCCTGACCGGGTGCGAGAGACCGTTGAAACCATTGCCGCATCCTACGAGAAACCCGAGGAAGTGGTTCAGTGGTACTATGGCAATCAGGAGATGCTGGGCAACATCCAGTCTGCCGTGATCGAGGAACAGGCAGTTGAGTGGGTGCTGGAGAATTCGGGTGTGCAGGTAGAGAATACGAACACGACATTCGACCGGCTGGTCGAAGCGGCGAGGCAATCTAAAGGATAGGAATCGATGACCGATAGCAAGAACATGGGTGGCGCGTCTGATACCAGGGCGCTGAATCTCGTACCAATCGTCATTGAGCAGACGGCGCGGGGTGAACGGGCCTACGATATTTATTCGCGGCTGCTCAAGGAACGGGTTGTGTTTGTCGTAGGGCCGGTGGAAGACTACATGGCTAACGTGGTCGTCGCGCAACTCCTGTTCCTGGAGTCGGAGAATCCGGACAAGGACATCCACCTGTACATCAATTCTCCCGGCGGTTCGGTAACCGCCGGTCTCGCTATCTACGATACCATGCAGTTCGTCAAGCCGGCTGTCAGCACCATGTGCGTCGGTCAGGCTGCCAGCATGGGCGCCTTGTTGCTGGCGGGCGGAGCCAAGGGTAAACGGGTTTGCCTGCCGCATTCGCGCATCATGATCCATCAGCCGCTGGGAGGATTCCAGGGCCAGGCAACGGACATCGATATCCACGCACGTGAAATTCTGCTGATCCGCGAAAAACTCAACATGATATTCGCCAAACATTCCGGACAAGCGCTGGAGAAGATCAGGCTGGATACGGAGCGGGATAATTTCATGGGGGCCAATGAGGCCAGGGAGTACGGGCTGATTGATGAAATACTGGCGGTGCGCGAGACGCCGGCGCAGGATAAGTAATCCATAACGGTAATGTTCTGTTATTGAAGCTCAAGCGGAGGCGCAATCCTCGCTGCGGATGCCTTCAATGGCAGAAAACCCCGAATATCCGCCGGTTGTATGGGCACAAAAAAACGTCGAAGGAGTTGATATATAATAAAGAACAGTGTTAAAAAACAGATAGCAGGGCCATGTTGATAAATGCGAGGGTTTGAGGATGAGCAACGACAGAGACGGTAAGGGTGATGACGGAAAACTGCTCTACTGCTCGTTCTGCGGCAAGAGCCAGCATGAAGTACGCAAACTGATCGCGGGCCCCTCGGTATTTGTCTGTGACGAGTGCGTTGAACTGTGCAACGACATCATTCGTGAGGAAATGCAGGAAAAATCCTCCGGTGGCGGAAACAAGTTGCCCAAGCCACAGGAAATCAACGAGGTCCTCAATGAGTATGTCATCGGGCAGGAACGCGCCAAGAAGGTGCTCTCGGTTGCCGTCTACAACCACTACAAGCGACTCGACGTCGCCGGCAAGAAGGACGGTATCGAACTTTCCAAAAGTAATATCCTGCTGATCGGACCGACCGGTTCAGGCAAGACCCTGCTTGCCGAGACACTGGCGCGGCTGCTGAATGTGCCGTTCACCATCGCGGATGCAACCACACTGACGGAAGCCGGTTATGTCGGCGAGGACGTCGAGAATATCATTCAGAAACTGTTGCAAAAATGCGATTACGATGTCGACAAGGCGCAAACCGGTATCGTCTACATCGATGAGATCGACAAGATTTCACGCAAGTCTGATAACCCTTCGATCACCCGGGACGTATCCGGTGAGGGTGTGCAGCAGGCGCTGCTCAAACTGATCGAGGGCACGGTGGCTTCAGTTCCTCCGCAGGGCGGACGCAAGCATCCGCAGCAGGAATTCCTCCAGGTGGACACCACCAACATACTGTTCATCGTCGGCGGCGCATTTTCCGGACTCGACAAGATCATTCGCAGTCGGTCGGAGCAAGGCGGCATCGGTTTTTCCGCCGAGGTGAAAAGCAAGGAACTGAACGTCAACCTGGGTGAGATACTCTATGACGTGGAGCCGGAGGACCTGATCAAGTACGGTCTGATTCCGGAATTCGTCGGCAGGCTGCCGGTGGTGGCCACGCTGGAGGAACTCGACGAACAGGCGCTCGTACAAATTTTGACCGAGCCGAAAAATGCCCTGACCAAGCAGTATGCAAAGCTGTTTGAGATGGAAGGATGCGATATCGAGTTCCGGGAAGATGCCTTGCGTTCCGTTGCCCTCAAGGCCATGGAAAGAAAAACCGGCGCCCGGGGTCTACGCACCATTCTCGAACAGGTATTGCTCGATACCATGTATGATCTGCCCTCGCTGGAGAACGTCAGAAAAGTGGTCATTGATGAAAGCGTTATCATGGGGAATTCAAAACCGTACATGATTTTTGACGCTTCAGAGTCGCTGGCGGCTTCCGAGTAGTATTCATATTCCGAATAAAACCAGTCGGTTTGTTTTCCTGGTGTGCCAGCCTGCGTGGCTGGCACATTCATTGCAGTACAATAATCGCGTGTCAAAAATGTATGGTTGAAGTATTGCGATCCACCCCCCATATTGGGCAATGGAGCAATACCATGTCTTACCCCGCAACCCGCCAGAAAGACGCGACGGATTTCTGGCGAATTGACGCTAGTGACCCGGTAATTACTCATTCAACCAGGAATGGATGGAGATTCAAATGACAGATGAAGCCACGGGTGCAATACCGGTCCTGCCATTACGGGATGTCGTTGTTTATCCGCACATGGTTATACCGCTTTTCGTCGGACGCGAGAAGTCGATCAATGCGCTCGACACGGCCATGCAGCAGGACAAGAAGATCCTGCTGGTGGCCCAGAAGAATGCCGAGATCGACGACCCCTCGCTCGAAGATATTCATGACATAGGCACCTTATCCACGATACTTCAGTTGCTGAAGCTGCCCGACGGCACGGTGAAGGTTCTGGTTGAGGGCATCGAGCGTGCCCGTATCACCTCCTTCGAGTCCGTTGAGGCGTTTTTTACCGCCAACATCGAAAGTCTTCCTTCATCGGATGATGACAAGGAAAAGGAACTTGAGGTGCTCACGCGCTCCTTGCTGGCGATGTTCGAGCAGTACGTCAAGCTGAACAAAAAAGTCCCTCCCGAGATTCTCACCTCCCTGTCGGGAATTGAAGAACCCGGACGTCTGGCGGACACCATCGCGGCGCACATGTCGCTGAAACTCGATGAAAAGCAGCGGATCCTCGAGATCGAAAGCAGCCGTGAACGCCTGGAACGACTGCTGGGTCTCATCGAGGGTGAAATCGATATCATGCAGATCGAAAAGCGGATCCGCGGACGGGTCAAGCAGCAAATGGAGAAGAGCCAGCGCGAGTACTATCTGAATGAGCAGATGAAGGCCATTCAAAAAGAACTGGGTGACATGGAAGATGCCCCCAACGAACTCGAGGACCTGCAGCAGAAGATCGAAAAGGCCGGCATGAGCAAGGAAGCCAAGGACAAGGCGAATTCCGAGCTTAACAAGCTGAAAATGATGTCACCCATGTCCGCCGAGGCAACGGTAGTCAGGAATTATATCGACTGGCTCGTCAGCGTGCCGTGGAAAAAGCGTTCCAAGATACGCCATGACCTCGCCGCAGCCGAGGCCGTACTGGAAGAGGACCACTACGGTCTGGAGAAGGTCAAGGAAAGGATACTCGAGTATCTGGCCGTCCAGCAGCGCGTCAAGAAGCTGAAGGGTCCGATACTCTGCCTGGTGGGACCGCCCGGTGTCGGCAAGACTTCGCTCGGGCGATCCATTGCCCGAGCCACCAACCGCAAATTCACGCGCATGTCGCTCGGGGGTGTGCGCGACGAGGCCGAAATCCGCGGACATCGTCGTACCTACATCGGCTCGTTGCCCGGCAAGATCATCCAGAATCTCTCCAAGGTCGAGGTGCGTAATCCGCTCTTCCTGCTGGATGAACTGGACAAGATGTCCATGGACTTCCGTGGTGATCCGTCGTCTGCGTTACTGGAAGTGCTCGATCCGGAACAGAACCACGCTTTCAATGATCATTATCTTGAAGTCGACTTCGACCTGTCCGATACGATGTTCGTGGCAACGGCAAACACCATGAATATACCCGGCCCGCTGCTGGATCGTATGGAAGTTATCCGCATCCCCGGCTATACCGAGGATGAAAAAATCAATATCGCCATGCGTTACCTGCTTGCCAAGCAGATCAAGACCAACGGTCTCAAGGAGAATGAACTTCTGGTCAGCGAGAACGCTATCCGCGACATCATTCGCTACTACACGCGTGAAGCCGGCGTGCGCAATCTCGAGCGGGAGATTTCAAAGATCTGCCGCAAGGTGGTCAAGGAACTGGTCATGGAAAAGCATGACCAGAAGATCACGGTGACACCGCGAAACATCGACAAATATCTCGGCGTCAAGCGCTTCCGCTATGGTCGTGCGGAAGAGCGCGATCAGGTCGGTCAGGTCACCGGACTTGCCTGGACGGAGGTCGGGGGCGAGTTGCTGACCATCGAATCCGCGATCGTTCCGGGCAAGGGCAAGATGATACACACCGGACAGCTCGGTGAGGTGATGCAGGAATCCATTCAGGCGGCGACGACTGTCGTGCGCAGCCGTGCAGCCCTGCTGGGTATCGATCCGGAGTTTTACCAGAAATACGATATCCACATACACGTGCCGGAAGGCGCGACGCCGAAAGATGGACCCAGTGCGGGTGTGGGGATGTGTACGGCGCTGGTTTCCGCTTTGTCGAACATTCCGGTGCGCGCCGATGTGGCCATGACCGGCGAAATCACCTTGCGTGGCGAGGTGCTGCCGATCGGTGGTTTGAAAGAGAAACTGCTGGCCGCGCATCGCGGGGGTATCACCACGGTTCTGATCCCGGAAGAGAACCGCAAGGATCTCGCCGACATTCCCAAGAATGTCAAGGACAAGCTGGATATACGCGCGGTGAAGTGGATCGATGAGGTTCTGCAGGTGGCCCTGGTGCATCACCCTTTGCCGTTGACGGAAGAGGGTGCCAAGGAAGAGGAGCGCAAGGAAGTCAAGGAGAAGGAAAAGGAAAAGGTTGCCGGCAAGCATAAACCCCTTCGGGCGCATTGATTTCTGCTGACGGATGTAATAACCCGCCGGGCTCCCCGTTCGGCGGGTTTTTCGTATCGCTCATCTATGCTTTAATACGCGCTCCTGTATATTTGGGTATTTCATGGACTGATAACCAGCATGCATGACTGATTAATCTTTCCTGTAAATATAAAAGTAATTCTTGAGGATCAAGATATGAATAAATCTGAATTGATAGAAGCCGTTGCCAGCGGAGCGGATTTGTCCAAGGCGGACGCAACACGTGCAACCGATGCCGTGCTTGACAGCATCAGTAATGCGCTGGGCCAGGGGGACCAGGTTGCGATTGTAGGATTCGGCACCTTTTCGGTCAGGGAACGCGCCGCCCGTACCGGACGTAACCCGCAGACTGGCGAAACAATCAACATCAAGGCATCGAAAACACCGGGATTCAAGGCTGGAAAAGCCTTGAAGGATGCCGTAAACTAGCGCGCCTTCGGGTGCTTAGCTCAGCTGGGAGAGCGTCGCCCTTACAAGGCGAATGTCGGGGGTTCGATCCCCTCAGCACCCACCATGGACATGGAGTGGTAGTTCAGCTGGTTAGAATACCGGCCTGTCACGCCGGGGGTCGCGGGTTCGAGTCCCGTCCACTCCGCCACTAGGTAGACTGAAAGGGCGCCAGGCACTGGTGCCCTTTTCTTTTTGGTGACTGTTGATAATCATTCTGTAACCGTTCCGAGAGACTGATCTATGTTAATGGCAATCCGAGACCGCGTTATGGGCTTCGTGGGCTGGCTTCTTCTGGGCCTTCTTTTTGTTGCATTTGCCTTCTTCGGCCTGAATTCGTATTTCACCAGTAATGCGAAAACCTACGCGGCGGATGTAAACGGCGTGGAGATTACCATCCCTGAATACCAGCGCGCCTACCAGCAGCTGCGTAACCGTATGCGGACAATGATGGGCGAGGCATACAATCCGGCCATGATCGACGAGGACGCCCTGAAGAAGAGCGCGCTGCAGCAACTCATACGCGAGCAACTGATCCTGCAGGAAGCGGGCGACGACGGATATGCCGTCAGTAAACAACTGGTTGCCGCACAGATCAATGCGGTGTCTGCTTTCAAGGGAGATGATGGTACCTTCTCGGGCGAAAAATATCGCCGGGTACTGCAACTGCAGGGTATGTCGCCTGCGGAGTTCGAGTGGCGCCTGTCGCGTGAACTCATGGCTAACCAGGTCACCAACGGGATCGTGCTGACAGCCGGTGTATCCCTGCAGGACCTGGAAAACATATACCGGCTGCAGACGCAGCAGCGCCGCTTCAGTTACCTCGAACTGCCGCTGCAGCAATCGGCCGCCGAGGTGAAGGTCAGCGACAGCGATATCGAAAAGTACTATACAGAGCACGCCAGCGATTTCATGTCGCCCGAACGGGTGAAGATCCAGTACCTGGAATTGAAAGCCGACCAACTGCAGGTATCCGACGTGCCTGATGATCAGGCGCTGCACGCACTCTATGATGAACACTCGGATCGCTATGTGACACCGGAAGAACGCCGGGCACGGCATATCCTTGTCAGCCTGCCGCCTGATGCGGGTGAAGACGCCGAACGCAAGGCGCGCGAGAAGGCCGAATCTCTCCTGGCACGTCTGGAGAAAGGGGAATCCTTTGAGGAACTGGCGAAGGAAGCATCGGATGACCCGGTATCTGCGAGCAAGGGTGGCGACCTGGGGTTTTTCAGCCGGGGGGTGATGACGCCGGAGTTCGAGACGGTGGCATTTGCGCTGGAGAAGGGCGGTCGCAGCGGGATTGTCAAATCAGCCTTCGGTTTCCATATCATCGAAGTGACCGATATCAAGCCACAGCACACCCGGCCGTTTGATGAGGTACGGGATGAGCTGGTAAAGGAATATCAGGCACAGGAGCGCGGTGATCTCTTCTCTGACAAGGCCGAGACACTGGCTAACCTGACTTTTGAACAACCGGATTCGCTCCAGGGTGCCGCCGATGCCCTCGGGCTCGAGGTAAAGACCAGCGACTGGCTGACGAAGGAAGGCGGCCCGGGTATCGGGCAGAATGAAACGGTGGTGAATGCCGCGTTCCAGGAGGATGTCCTCGAAGCCGGCAACAACAGCGAACCGGTTGAGCTTGGCGACAATCATCTCGTGGTGCTGCGCATTCTTGAGCACCAGCCGGCGGAAAAACAGCCACTCGAAAGCGTTAAAGACAAGGTGACGGCGGAAGTGAGCGATGCGAAGGCGCGCGAACTGGCCAGTGCCCGTGGCGATTCCCTGTTGAAGGAATTGAGGTCGGGCACGCCATTGGCCGACATTGCCAGCGCGCAGAAGTTGAAGGTCAGGACAACAGGTCTGATCGGCCGCAATGCCACGGATCCGTCAAGTCGCATCGTTACCGAGGCCTTCCTGCTGCCTCCGGCAGCAGACAAGGGACAATCCTCCACCGGTTTTTCCCTCGACTCCGGCGATTATGTTCTGCTGGTGCTGGAAGAAATCAAGGACGGCGATTTCTCCAGCCTGTCCAGGGACGATCAACTGAAGGTCAGGCAGGAACTCGACCGGATTATCGGTGGCGCCGAAGTGAACGCCTTCACCGATGAATTGAAAAACAGCGCAGAGATCACCATCCCCGAACAGTCGAACTGAGGCCGGCACCGAGGAGGGCGGATCAATCAAACTCAAACTGCACTGGCAGATACTGATCGCGCTTGTGCTGGCCGTGATTGCCGGCCGGCTCACGGGTACGGACGGCAGCCTGTTCGGGCTGCATGCCCAGTCCATCTACACCTTTCTCGGCAGCCTGTTTCTGCAGGCGCTGAAGATGCTCATCGTTCCACTCATCCTGTCCTCCATCATTTCCGGTGTCGCGGCCATGGGGGACGGCGGCGCCATGGGGCGACTCGGCGGCAAGACCCTGCTGTACTATATGTTTACCACTTTGATGGCGGTACTCGCCGGCCTGACGCTGGTGAACGCCATCGCCCCGGGCATCGTCGATGGCATGCCCGCGAAGGATCTGCTCGCACTGAACCATGACGGGGAGGAGGTGGTCGCACGGGTGGCAGGCCACGGGATTGGTGACATTGCCGGTATCTTCCTGCGGATGGTTCCGACCAATATCGTGGCCGCTGCCGCGGAGGGACAGATGCTGGGCCTGATCTTCTTCGGGCTGTTGTTCGGCTACTTCATGACCCGCATCGAGGGGCCGGCCGCCAGGACACAAAAGGAATTCTGGCAGGGCCTGTTCGCCGTTATGATGCAGATTACCGAGTGGGTCATGCGGTTCGCGCCCGTCGGGGTGTTTGCCCTGGTCGCCGGGGTTGTGGCGTCCACAGGATTTGCCGCCTTCGCTCCGCTGCTCACGTTCTTCCTGACGGTGCTTGCCGCGCTGGCGTTTCATTTCCTCGTCACATTGCCGCTGCTGTTGCTGCTGATCGGCCGCGTCAACCCGGTGCTGCATTACCAGGCAATGGCCCCGGCACTGCTGACCGCCTTCTCGACGGCATCTTCTTCCGCGACCCTGCCGGTTACCATGGATTGCGTGGAAAAGCGCGCCGGCGTCTCGAATCAGACAACCAGTTTCGTGCTGCCGCTGGGTGCAACCGTCAACATGGACGGTACGGCACTCTACGAATGTGTGGCCGCCATGTTCATTGCGCAGGCCTACGGCGTCGATCTCGGCTTCGCCGAACAGTTCGCCGTGGTGCTGCTTGCCCTGTTGACCTCCATCGGAGTGGCCGGTATCCCGGCCGCGAGCCTGGTTGCGATCACCATCATACTTACCGCCGTGGGATTGCCGGTCGAGGGCGTCGGACTGATCCTGGCAGTAGACCGGGTGCTGGATATGTGCCGCACCAGCGTGAATGTATTCAGCGATTCCTGCGGTGCAGTGCTGATCGGCCGTTCCGAGGGGGAAACCGGTATCCTGCAGAAATCTCCCGGCCCCGCACCTAGCTAGTGTCCGTCACTGAACACCGTTTTTACCGCAGAGACGCAAAGGACGCAGAGAAATTCTTTAACGAAAACAATTAAGGAACATCTTAACAAGTCATCCCCGCGAAAGCGGGGATCCAGTATCTCACTGATGCTGCAAAGACTGGATTCCCGCTTTCGCGGGAATGACAGACTTGATCAGGCCATCCTTAAACACTTTGTGTTCTCGGCGTCTCTGCGGTGAGTTAATTTCTTTATGGTCGGGCACTGGCTACCCGAGCGACCCCATGCCGACGGTATTGTAGCCGCCGTCCACGTAGGTGATCTCACCGGTAATGCCGGCGGCCAGGTCAGAGCACAGAAAAGCGGCCGCGTTCCCGACATCCTCGATGGTAACGTTGCGGCGCAGCGGCGCCGTGCCGGCAAACTGGTCCAGCATCTTGCGAAAATTGCTGATACCGGAGGCCGCGAGCGTGCGTATCGGACCGGCGGATATGGCGTTGACGCGGATGCCCTGCGGCCCGAGGCTCTGCGCCAGATAGCGCACATTGGCTTCAAGGCTCGCCTTTGCAAGACCCATGACATTGTAGTTGGGAACGCTCTGCACCGCGCCGAGGTAGCTCAGCGTCAGCAGCGCGGCGTCGCGTCCCTGCATCATCTGTCGGCCCGCCTTTGCCAGAGCGGCGAAGCTGTAGGAACTGATATCGTGTGCGACACGGAAACCATCACGCGTAACGCAATCGAGATAATCGCCGTCGAGCTGGTCGGCCGGTGCGTACGCGACCGAGTGGACGATGATGTCCAGACTGTCCCACTGCTCGCCGAGCGCCTGGAAAGCACTGGCGATTTCCTCATCACTGCCGACGTCACAGGGAATACAGAGAGTGGAATTGCATTCGGCGGCCATCTTTTCGACCCTGCCGGCGAGTTTCTCGTTCTGGTAGGTAAAGGCGAGGATGGCCCCCTCCCGGTGCATGGCCTGTGCGATGCCCCAGGCGATGGAGCGGTTGCTGGCGAGGCCGACGATCAGCGCGTGTTTGCCGTTCAAGAATCCCATAACCTTTCCCAAGTGCCTGTCCGAGTAATCATGTTGCTACTGCGGCGGCGGGAAATCGGTCCATTATTACGATCCTTCTCGTCAAATAGAACACGCCATTCTCCTCGAACGATCGCAAACTATCCTCGATTTCCCACTCGCCACGCTACGCACAGATTACTCGGACAGGCTCCTAGCATCTGCTGTCTGGACGGAAACTCATCCGTCGATGATTCCCACGGATGAACCGGATAATGCGAACCCGGTAAGTTACCGGAAAATCCCCTTCACGGGAAGTCTCCATCGGACGCACCGGGACAGGACTAGCGCCGCGCTGGCCGATATAATCCCCTCTCATGCCGAGTGATTCCCTCCATGCAATTTGCCCCACCGGCGGTTCAGTTCGTTTGCGCCGCGCAGGGCACGCGATGCCACGGAACCGGGAAGGCGGAGGAATGCGCATCAGGCTGCCAGTCCGGACGGCTTGCCTTGCCGTGGCACTGGCGCTGCTGGTCGCGGCCTGTGGAGGTGAACCCTGGAACCGCCCCTATCCCGCGGCCCAGGCACGTGAGAACATCTTCTTTGCCTCTTTCCAGGAGCGGCCCAATCATCTGGACCCGGCGCAGTCCTACGCTTCGAACGAGATCGTGTTCACCGGACAGATCTACGAGCCGCCGCTGCAATACCACTACCTGAAGCGTCCCTATCAGCTGATCCCGCTGACGGCCAGCGAGGTCCCGCAGCCGTATTACCTCGACGCGAATGGCAAGCGCCTGCCGGATGATGCGGCGGGGGATGACATTGCCTACAGCGTCTATGACATCCACATCCGGCCGGGTATCGACTACCAGCCGCATCCGGCCTTCGCGCGGAACGGGGACGGCGCCTACCGATACCACGCGCTCGATGCGCATGAGCTTGAAGGCATCGACGCGCTCGGTGATTTCAGGGAAACCGGCACGCGGGAACTGGTGGCCGCGGACTACGTCTACCAGATCAAGCGCCTCGCGCATCCTTACCTGCACTCGCCGATCCTGGGGCTGATGAGCGATTACATCGTCGGACTGGGTGAGTACGCCAAAACGCTGCAGGCGGCCGCCGACTCGCGTCCCGCCGGGAGCACGTATCTGGATCTGCGCGATTACCCGCTCGAGGGCGCGCGCGTCATCGACCGCTATACCTACCGCATCACGCTGCACGGCAAATATCCGCAACTGCGCTACTGGCTGGCGATGCCGTTCTTCGCTCCGGTTCCCTGGGAGGTGGATCGTTTCTACAGCCAGCCGGGCCTGAAGCAACGCAATATCACCCTGGACTGGTACCCGGTCGGCACCGGGCCGTACATGCTGACGGTCAACGATCCCAACAGCCGGATGGTGTTGCTCAGAAACCCGAATTTTCACGGAGAAACCTACCCGAGGGAAGGTGAACCGGGCGACCGGGAGCGAGGCCTGCTCGATGATGCCGGCAAGCCGCTGCCGTTTATCGATGAAGCCATCTTCAGTCTGGAGAAGGAAAATATACCCTACTGGAACAAGTTCCTGCAGGGTTATTACGATACCTCCGGCATCAGCTCGGACAGTTTCGACCAGGCTATCAGCGTCGGCGCCGGCGGTGAGGTGTCACTCACCGAGGCGATGCGCAAACAGGGCATCGACCTGCAAACCGCCGTTGCGACCTCGATCTATTACACCGGTTTCAACATGCTGGATCCCGTGGTCGGCGGCTATACCGAACAGGCGCGCAAGCTGCGTCAGGCCATTGCCATCGCCGTTGATGTCGAGGAATACATTTCCATCTTCCTGAACGGACGGGGCATCCCTGCGCAGAGTCCCATTCCACCCGGAATCTTCGGTTTCGTCGAGGGTGATGCCGGTGTCGACACCGAGGTCTATGATCTGACTCCTGAAGGTCCGCAGCGCAAACCCATCGAGGTCGCGCGCCGCCTGCTGGCCGAGGCCGGGTATCCCGAGGGCCGTGACATCAGGACCGGTAAGCCGCTGGTGCTCTATTTTGACACCACGGCCACCGGACCCGACGACAAGGCGCGGCTCGACTGGATGCACAAGCAGTTCGCGAAACTGGACATCCAGCTTGTGATCCGCGGCACTGACTACAACCGCTTCCAGGACAAGATGCTCAAGGGCGCGGCGCAGATCTACCAGTGGGGCTGGAATGCCGATTACCCGGATCCGGAGAACTTCCTGTTCCTGCTCTACGGGCCCAACGGCAAGGCCGAACACGGCGGCGAGAACGCCTCCAACTACCGGAATGCGGAGTTCGACCGCCTGTTCGAGCGCATGAAGACCATGGAGAACGGCCCCGGGCGCCAGGCCATCATCGACCGCATGGTGTCCATCCTGCACCGGGATGCGCCATGGTTGTGGGGTTACCATCCCAAGCAGTTCAGCCTGATCCATAGCTGGTACCGGAATTTCACGCCCAACCTGATGGCGAACAACGCCCTCAAGTACCGCCGTATCGATCCCGCCCGGCGTGCCACGCTGCAGGCCGAGTGGAACCGCCCGGTACTGTGGCCGATCGTCGTGTTTGTCGTTCTGATCCTGCTGGTCGTGCTGCCGGCCTTCATCGGTTACCGGCGCCGGGAGCGCCAACCGGCCCGGCAGTCCGAACGCTGATGTTCGCCTATCTCGTCAGACGCCTCGCCTATGCCGTCCCGATCCTGATCGGGGTAAACCTGCTCACCTTTTACCTGTTCTTCGTGGTCAACTCACCGGATGACATGGCGCGCCTGCACCTCGGCGTCAAGCGCGTCACACCCGAGGCCATCGAGAAGTGGAAGACCGAGCGCGGCTACGACAAGCCGCTGCTCTACAATGCAGACGCGAACGCCGCCGGCCGGCTGACCGATACCATTTTCTTCGAGAAATCGCTGCGTCTGTTCGCCTTCGATTTCGGCCGTTCGGATGACGACCGCGACATCGGCCGCGATATCCGCCAGCGTATGTGGCCCAGCCTGGCGATCGCCATCCCGGTGCTGCTGGTGGGACTGCTCATCGAGATCACCTTCGCCCTGCTGATGGCCTTCTTCCGGGGTACCTATGTCGATGTCTCCGGCGTGGTCCTGTGCGTCATCCTGATGTCCGTCTCGGCCATGTTCTACATCATCGGTGGCCAGTTCCTGCTCGGGAAGCTGCTGCGGCTGATGCCGATCTCGGGCTATGACACCGGCCTGAACGCCATCAAGTTCCTGGTGCTGCCGGTGATCATCGGGGTGGCCAGCGGCATCGGCACCGGGTCTCGCCTGTACCGCTCGTTCTTCCTTGAAGAAGCCGGCAAGGATTTCGTGCGTACCGCTCGCGCCAAGGGGCTGAAGGAGACGCACGTGCTGTTCCGCCATGTGCTGCGCAACGCCCTGGTGCCGATCGTGACCGGCGTGGTTGCCGTCCTGCCGCTGCTGTTCATGGGCAGCCTGCTGCTGGAGTCGTTCTTCGCCATCCCGGGACTCGGCAGCTACACCATCGACGCCATCAATCGCCAGGATTTCGCTATCGTGCGCGCCATGGTGTTCCTTGGTTCGGTGCTCTACATCATCGGGCTGATCCTGGTGGACCTCGCCTACACCGTGGTCGACCCGCGGGTGCGGCTGTCATGATACGCCCGGTCGTGCTGTGGACGGATGCGCTGCTCTACCTTCTGGTCGTCGTGGTGCTGGTCATTTTTTTCTATGCGCGCCGGCAGCCGCACCTGCGTGCCCCCTGGCGTCAGGTACTCTCCCGCCGGCTGGCCTCGGCCTCGGCCGTGATCCTGCTCGCCTACGTGCTGATCGGCCTGCTGGATTCGCTGCACTACCGGCTGCCGCTGCAGGACAACGGCA
>Ga0210144_1000715_pt1 | contig 15713 bp, 14 predicted proteins | sample Muzzi_PWA_D2_FD_185532 | JGI IMG/M metagenome (GOLD analysis project Ga0210144, IMG submission 185532) | Wetland microbial communities from San Francisco Bay, California, USA, that impact long-term carbon sequestration - Muzzi_PWA_D2 (SPAdes) | ecosystem: Environmental > Aquatic > Marine >...
TCGTTGGAGACGCCCTCCATCAGGCAGCCGTCGCCGGCGATCGCGTAGACGTCGAAGTCGAAGAGGTCGAAGCCGGGGCGGTCGTAGCGGGCCGACTGCCACTTGCCGGCGATCGCCATCCCGACCGACGTGGCGATCCCCTGGCCGAGCGGCCCGGTGGTCGTCTCGACCCCCGAGGTCCAGCGGTACTCCGGGTGGCCGGGGGCGCGCGAGTCGAGCTGGCGGAAGCGCTCGATGTCCTCGAGCGAGACCGCCGGGCGGCCGACCACCTCGTAGTCGGGTTCGACCGCCTGCACCTCGGTCAGGTAGAGCAGCGCGTAGAGCAGCATCGAGGCGTGGCCGGCGGAGAGCACGAAGCGGTCGCGGCCGGGCCAGATCGGGTCGGCGGGGTCGAAGCGCAGGAAGCGCTGCCAGAGCGTGTAGGCGACCGGCGCCATCGCCATCGGCGTCCCCGGGTGGCCGGAGTTCGCCTTCTGGATCGCGTCTATCGACAGCGTGCGGATCGTGTTGGTGCAGAGACGGTCGATGTCCGCCCCCCCGTTGCGGGCTGTGCTCGCTGCTTCAGGTGCCATTCGACGCCTCGACCCTATCGATTCGGCAGGCGGCCGGGTTGACGATTGGATACACGGCCATTCGCGGTCGGCTCGGGGTCAGGGCTCGATCCGGGTGACCGTGCCGTCGCCGTTGTTCGCCACCCAGACCGCTTCGCCGCCGAGCGCGACCGCGCCCGGCTCGGGGCCAACCGAGATCGGGCCGCCCTGCGGCTCGCCGCTCTCGATCCCGATCCTCGTCACCGTGCCGTCCTCGTTGTTCGCCACCCAGACGGTGTCGGTGCCGGCGTCGATCCCGCCGGGCCGCTCGCCGACCGCGATCGGCTCGCCGAGCAGCGAGCGGGTCGCCGGGTCGACCCGGGTCACGGTGTCGGAGCGGCTGTTCGCCACCCAGACGAGGCCGCCTGCCACCGTCAGCCCGGCCGGGCCGCGACCGACCGGGATCGGCCGGCCGGCGACGGCGCTGCCGAGGTCGACGCGGCGGACCACGCCGGTCGAGGCGCTGCTGACCCAGAGGCCGCCGGCACCGGCGGCCAGCCGCAGCGGCGCCGGGTGGGGGGCGATGCCGCGCTTGAAGACCGCCCCTCCCGGGTTGACCGCGGTGATCCCCGCGCCGTCGTCGTCGGCGACCCAGATGCGGCCGCCGGCGGCAGCGATCGCGCCGGGGCGGCCGCCGACGTCGATCCGCGCGACGACCCGCTCGCTCGCCGGGTCGACGCGGAGGAGCCGGCCGCTGCGCGGCCTCGTCACCCAGACCGAGCCGGCGCCCACGGCCACGCCGGAGACGCCCTTGCCGAGCCGCAGCGGCGCGCCGGCCGGCTTGCGCGTCGCCGGATCGATCCGCGAGAGGGTCCCGTCGGGGGCGCTGGTCGCCCAGACCGCGCCCTCGCCGACGGCGAGGTGCAGCGGCCCGCGACCGACCGCGATCGGCGCCGAAACCGAGACGCCACCCCCGCCGAGCAGGAGGATCGCTACGGCCGCGGCGAGCAGGGCGAGCAGGGCGGCCGGGACGATCAGCCAGAGCCGCGGCAGGGCGGCGAGGCGGCGAAACAGGCCACCGCCCTCGCCTTCGCCAAGCCGGACCGTCGGCCGCTCGGGCGACTCCGTCAGCACCCTGGTCGACGCCGGGGTCGCCCCCTGCACCTGGCGTGCCGCCTCGATCATCGCGCCGGCGCTGCGGTAGCGCTCGGCGGGGTCCTTGGCGACGGCGCGCTCGACGACGGCGTCGAGGCCGCGCGGCATCTCGGGCTCGGCGTCGCCGGCGCGGCGCGCGAAGGGGGCGATCCCGGTCACCGCCTCGTAGAGGACGCAGCCGAGCGAGTAGACGTCGGCCGCGGGGCCGACCTCGCGGCCCCGCCACTGCTCCGGCGACATGTACTCGGCCGTGCCGGCGATCGAGACGCCGCTGAGCACGCCGCTGTCGCCGAGCGCCTTGGCGAGGCCGAAATCGGTGAGGTAGGCGCGGTCGCCTTCGAGCAGGACGTTGTGCGGCTTGACGTCGCGGTGGACGATGCCGGCGGCGTGGGCGGCGTCGAGCGCCTCGGCCACCTGGCCGAGCAGGGCGACCGCTTCGGCCGACGGCAGCGGGCCACGGGCCGCGATCCGCTGCTTCAGATCGCCACCCTCGACCAGCCGCATCGCGACGATCAGCTCGCCGTCCTCCTCGCGGGCGTCGTAGACCGGCACCACCCCGGGGTGCTCGAGCCGGGCGGCGAGCCGCGACTCGCGCAGGAACCGTTCGCGGAAGCCGGAGTCGCCGGCCAGGTGGGGGGCGATCACCTTCAGCGCGACCGGCCGCTCCAGCGCCAGCTGCGTGGCCCGGTAGACGACCCCCATCCCGCCGCGCGCGATCAGCTCGTCCAGCCGGTAGCCGGCGAGGGTCGAGCCGATGGCCGGATCCGTTGCCACATGGCGGTTATATCGCCGCGCAACGACGAAGGGGCCCCCTATCCGCTGTGGAGAGGGGACCCCTGCGCGAGCCAGGTGGGAGCTAGCGGCGCACCGGCTGCCAGGCGATCACCGGCCCGATCGTCTCGGCCACCGTGCCGCTGTCGAAGGAGAAGCCTTCCGCCAGCTGGGTGGCCCGGCGGCTGGCGACGTCGATCGCCGACAGCGTCTCGACCCTTTCGCCGCCGGAGTAGTCGGTCGCGACGAAGGCGGCCACCTTGCGGCCGTTGGAGGAGAAGGCCGCGTTGGTCGTCGAGCCGTCGATCAGTTCGGTCAGCTTGCGGGCGCGGCGATGACTGCGACCGCGCCGGCCGAGAGCCTTGACCCAGAGGCCCTGGTCGCGCCGGAAGAGCAGCCCGCGGCCGTTCGGCGAGACGTCCTCGACGTAGGCCGAGCCGGCGCCGGCGATCAGCGCATGGGCCCGCGTCCCGTTGCGGCGCATCGTGAAGATGTCCGCGTAGGCGTCGGGCCCTTCGCCGTCGCGACCGCGGCTGAAGGCGATGCCGCCGGCGCAGTAGCGCGGGTCGAACTCGTCGATCCGGCCGGTGCGGGTGAGGCGGCGCTGCCCCGCACCCGACGGCCGCACCGAGTAGAGGTCGGCCGTGCTGCCCCACGCCCGCCCGAAGCGGCGGGCGAAGACGATCAGCCGCCCATCGCGGGAGAACGACGCTTCGCTGTCGTCCGCGCCGGACGAGGTGAGCGGCTGCGCCCCGCCGCCCCGGAGCCGCACCGTGTAGAGGTCGTGCGCAGCGCCTTCCGCGGCGGCGCGCTCGAACAGGACGAACCTGCCGTTCGGCGAGACGAGCGGGCGGCCGTCGACCTCGGCGCCGGCGGTGAGGGCGTGCTGGCCGGAGCCGTCGGCGCGCATCGCGTAGACGTCGCCGCCACGGACGAAGACGATCGTCCGCCCGTTCGGGGCAAAGTCGGGCTGGCTGTCCGAAGGGCTTTCGGTGAGCTGGTTGAGGTGGCCGTTGCGCACCGCGAACAGGCCGGCCGGTTCGGCTTCCAGCCCCGTCGTGGAGCGCGAGAAGACGACCGCGCCGGAGGAGCCGGCCGCGGCGGCGCTGCCGGCCATCAGCCCTGATGCGACGACGGTGAGGAGTGCGATGAGAGTCGATCGGTTGAGCATCGAAGTTCCTTTCCTGGTGGTTGGGAAGTGCTCAGCCGATGCTCGCCCGCGCCGCCGTGCGCGCCAACGACAGCGCCGTCCCGCACCGAGCCGCCTTTGGCCCGGTCCGGGTCAGCGGTCGAGGCCCAGCTCGATAACCCGGGCGGCTATCAGGCGCGGCCGCTCGCGACCGGCGTCGCCGGGCACGTCGAGCTTCGCCGCGAGCGCGTCGAGGCGGCGCTGGGCGGTGCGCTCGCTGACGTGCAGCGCCGCGGCCAGCTCCGCCCGCGTCGCGGGGCGGCCGGCGAAGGCGCCCTCGCTGCGGTAGGGGGCGACGAGGGCGGCGGCGGTCGCCCGCTCCTCCTCGCTCAGCTCGACCGCGGGAGCCGACGCCGCCACGGTCGCCCCCGCCCTGCCCGGCACGGGGTCGGAGACTTCCAGCCGCTGGCCGCCGACGACCAGCGTGTCGCCGTCGCGCAGGCGGCGCGGCCGGTCAAGCGGCTCCCCGTTCAGCGCCGTGCCGTTGCGGCTGTCGAGGTCGGCGGCCATCAGCACCCCGCCGCGGCTCTCGATCTCCAGGTGGTTCCAGGAGACCGCCTCGTCGTCGATCGTGATCTCCGCCTCGGGGTCGCGGCCGACCACGGTGCGCCCGCCGGAGAGCGGGAAGGAGCGAGGCGCCCCGTCCTTCCCGGTCAGCCATATCCTCGCGTCCATCCGACGGATGATCCCAATCAGCCGTCTCGCGAGCATTAGAGTCCCGGGCGTGGGAGCCGACGACGAGAAGCGGATCGCCGCCGAGGCGGCGGCGGAGCTGGTCGAGGACGGGATGACGGTCGGGCTCGGGACCGGCTCCACGATCGCGCACCTGCTGCCGGCGATCGCCCGCCGCGGGCTGAGCGAGATCCGCTGCGTCGGCACCTCGGTCGCCACCGAGGAAAAGGCGCGCGAGCTGGGCATCCCGGTCGAGGAGTTCAGCGAGCTGGAGCGGCTCGACATCGGGATCGACGGCGCCGACCAGGTGACCCCGGACGGCTGGCTGATCAAGGGCGGCGGCGCCGCGCACCAGCGCGAGAAGATCGTCGCCGCGGCGGCCGAGCGCTTCGTCGTAATCGTCGACTCCAGCAAGCCGGTCGAGAAGCTCGCTCCCCCGGTCCCGCTGGAGCTGTTCGCCTTCGGATTGCGCTCGGCCCTGGCTCGGCTCGGGCCCGACGTGACCCTGCGCGACGTGCCGCGCAGCCCCGACGGCGGCGTAATCGCCGACTACCGCGGCGAATTCGGCGACCCGGCGGCGCTCGCCGCCCGGCTCGAGGCCGACCCGGGGGTCTCCGCGCACGGCCTCTTCCCGCCGAATATGGTCAGCGACGTCCTGGTGGGGGCGGGAAACGCCGTCGACCGTTCGACGCTGAGCTGATTCGCCAAGGAGACCCCAGATGACCGACTTCGCCGCGCTGTCCATCGCCGGCCGCATCGCCACCCCCGACGCCCCCGACTGGGACGAGGCGCGCGCCGCCTGGAACCTGGCCGCCGACCAGCGCCCCGTCGCCGTCGCCTTCGTCGAGGGCGCCGACGACGTCGCCGCAACCGTCCGCTTCGCTGCCGCTAACGACCTCCGGGTCGCCTGCCAGGGAACCGGCCACGGCGCTGCCCCGCTCGGCCCGCTCGACGAAGCGATCCTGGTCAAGACCGAACGGATGCGTGGCATCGAGGTCGACCCGGACGCGCAAACGGCGCGGGTCGAGGCCGGCGTGCTGGCCGCGGAGCTGGGCGAGGGCGGCGGCGGCCACGGCCTCAGCTTCCTGCCCGGCTCCGCCCCCGACGTCGGCGTGATCGGCTACACGCTCGGCGGCGGGCTGAGCTGGCTGGGGCGGCGCCACGGCTTCGCCTGCAACCGAGTCAGGGCAATCGAGCTGGTCACGGCCGCCGGCGAGCCGCGCACGGTCGACGCCGGCAACGGCCCCGACCTCTTCTGGGCGCTGCGCGGCGGCGGGGGCGGCTTCGCGATCGTCACCGCGCTGCAGGTCGAGCTGCTGCCGATCGCCGAGCTCTACGCCGGCGCCCTCCTCTTCCCGGCCGAGGTCGGCGCCGCCGCGGTGCGCACCTACCGCGACTGGGCCGCCGGGGTGCCAGAGGAGATCACCTCGATCGTCCGCTTCCTCACCCCGCCGCCGATCCCCGACGTGCCCGAGCCGATCCGCGGCCGGCCGCTGCTGACGATCGACGCCGCCTGCATCGGCAGCCGCGAGGAGGGCGAAGCGGCGATCGCGCCGCTGCGCGAGATCGGCGAGACGATCATGGACACCTTCGAGTGGATGCCGGCCGCCGGCCTCAGCCGCATCCACATGGACCCCGAGAACCCGGTGCCCGGGATCGGCGACGGCTTCCTAGTCGCCGACCTCCCCGACCCGGCGATCGAGGCCTTCGCCGCCGTCGCCGGCCCCGGCTCCGGCTCGCCGATGCTGCTCAGCGAGCTGCGCCAGCTCGGCGGCGCCCTCGGTCGCCCGGCGGAGGACGGCGGCGCTCTCTCACATCTCGACGGCGCCTTCGTGATGTACAGCGTCGGCCTGCCGATGACGCCTGAGCTGGGCGCGGCGATCCCCGCCCACCTGGCGACCATCGAAGACGCGATGCGCCCCTGGATCGGCGGCGCCTACTACAACTTCACCGACCGTGCCTGCGACGTCGACGCGATCCTCCCCGAGGACGTCAGTACGCGCCTCGCCGAGGTGAAGCGCAAGCACGACCCCGACGACCGCATCCTCGCCAACCACGCGGTCTCGGCGAGCGGCACCTGAGCCAGACCGAGGTCAGCCAGCGAGCGTCTTCAGCTTCTCGACCGCCGGATCGTCCTCGCCGACCAGATCGGCGATCGTCGTCGTCGCCTCCTCGATGTCCTCGGGCGTGGCGATGGCGATCGCCTCGATGTCGGCCCAATCCTTGGTGCGGTCGAAGAGGGCCTTGAAGATGGTCAGAGACGCACAGTCGAGAACTGGGACCTCGCGTCCTTCCAGCGGGACCCAGACGACGGAGCCGGCGACGGCGTCGTGCAGGGGGACGTTGTTGAGGAACACGTCGACCGGCGTGCCGTCCCAGTCGAGGCGAGCCTGTCCATCGCGCACAACCTTGGCGACATCCTTCTTCCTCACCCGCACGCCAGCCGGAAGCGATGCCAAGGCGGACTCTGCCTCCGACGCGTCAACGAAGATATTGACGTCGAGGTCGCGGGTACCTCGCGGCTCCTCGACGCAGTAAGCGAGGGCGATCGCCCCGCCGAATGCGTGCGCGAGGCCCGCCTCGGTGAGGGAGTCGTGGATCGAGAACAGTTTTTCGACCAGCTCGCTCATCCCCTGGAATCTCCCGTTGCGAGACGGTCCGGCAGCCGGGGGTAGCCGAGCTCAGCGCGGGGCCGGAACGGAAGCGCCTCGGCAAGCTCGAGCACTTGGACGAGAATTTTGCTCGCCCGATGGGCATCTACCGGCGGCTTATGCGGTATCAGCGTCAGCTCGAGGCCGCCGGCCGCAGCCAGGCGCGTCAGCGCATCAGCGCCGGGCTGACGCTTGCCGTGCACGTAGGCGTTGACCACAGACCTCGGCATCCCCGCCCTACGGGCAAGCTCTGCCTGGCTGAGGCCACTGCGGCTGAGAATCTCGCTGGCCAGCATTAAAGCCATGTTAGCGCATCAGCTAACAGCCAATTAGGGCTCGATGACGTTGCCCGGGTCGGGCTTGTCCTCCGGAGCGGCCTGGCTGTAGTCGCCGAAGGGACCGTCGCGCTCGGCGACCGCGGCGGGAACGCCCTCGCGCCCGGCCAGCTCGATGAAGCGCTTCGCGTCGGGGGTGTTGCGCATCAGGCCGTCGAGGATCGGGCCGAGGGTCTGGGTCGAGGCGAGCCCCATGCTCTCGTAGGCGTGGTTGACGACCAGCTTCATCGCAGCCAGCTGCGAGGCGGGGATCGAAGCCAGCCCGCGGGCGGCCTCGGCGACCTCCCCCTCGAGCCGCTGGAACGGGACCGCCCGGTTGACCAGCCCGACCTCGGCGGCTTCGGCGCCCGACAGCGGCTTGCCGGTCAGCGCGTACTCCTTCGCCTTGGTCAGCCCCAGCCGGTAGAGCCACATGCCCGACAGGTAAGCCCCCCACATCCGCGAGTAGGGGGTGCCGATCCGGGCGTCCTCGCTGGCGATCACCAGGTCGGCGCAGAGCGCGAAGTCGCTGCCGCCCCCCACGCACCAGCCGTGCACCTGGGCGATCACCGGCTTCGGCGCCCGCCAGACGCTCATCAGCTTCTGGGTCGGCGCCAGGGCCGGCGCGGTCGCGGCGACGAAGTCCTTGCCCGGGTCCCACTCGCCCTCGGTGGTGAGCGCCTCGTCCCAGTGGTGGAAGCCGCCGCCGAAGTCGTAGCCGGCGCAGAACGCCCGCCCGGCGCCGCGCACGACGATCACCTTCACGGCCTCGGCGGCGATCGCCCGCTCGACCGCCGCCTCGACCTCTTCGGGCATCGGCGGGACGATCGTGTTGAGCGAGTCGGGCCGGTTGAGGGTGACCGTCGCGACCCCGTCGGCCTCGCCGTAGAGCAGCGTCTCGAAGTCGCCGCCGCCCTGGCCGGCGCTCATCCCCCCGAGCTCCCCATCGCCGCCTCGTCGGCGACGAGGACCATCGTGTCGTTCTCGACCCGACCGGCCGGGATCGAGGTGTCGCCGGCGAGCAGCTTGGCGAGCGGCTCGCGCGCCTTCTCGCCGAAGGTCAGCCAGAGGATCCGGCGGGCCGCGGCCAGCTCGGGGTAGCTGAGGGTCATCCGGCGGTGGCCCTGGTACTCCCCGCCGGTCAGCGCGACGCGGCGGTCGGTGACCTCGAGCACCGGGTCGTCGGGGACGAGCGAGGCGGTGTGGCCGTCGGGGCCGAGCCCGAGGTGGACGAAGTCGAGCCGCTCGGGCAGCTGTGATTCGTATTCGCTCGCCGCCGCCTCGAGATCGCGGGTCGTCACCGGCATCGGTCGCAGCGTCGCCTGGTGCGGCAGCGAGAGCATCTGCACGAGGTGGGTGAGGTTGCGGGCTTCGTCGCCGGGCGGCGCCACCCGCTCGTCGACCTGGTAGATCCGCGTCTGCTCCCAGGGCATCTCCTCCAGCTCGCCGAGCACGCCGACCATCCCCCAGGGGGTTTTTCCGCCGCTCAGGGCGAGGGCGAACTCGCCCCGCGCGGCGACCGCCTCCTGCCCCGCCGCGGCGATGATCTCGGCGGCGCGGCGCGACGCGTCGCGGTCGTCGGCGAAGACCTCGGTCTCGATCGGCATCGAGATCGCCCCGCCGCCGGCCTAGGCGGACTTCTCGTCGTGGCCGCCGAACTGCTTGCGCATCGCCGACAGCACCTTGTCGCCGAAGTCGTCCAGCCCGCGCGAGAAGAAGCGCTCGTACAGCGCCGTGGTCAGCACCGGCGAGGGCACCCCCTCGTCGATCGCCGCGATCGAGGTCCAGCGGCCCTCGCCGGAATCCGAGACGCGGCCGGCGAAGTTCGAGAGGTCGGGCGATTCCTGCATCGCCGCCGCGGTCAGGTCGAGCAGCCAGGAGCCGATCACGCTGCCCCGCCGCCAGACCTCGGCGACCTCGGGCAGGTCGATCTCGTACTGGTAGTACTCGGGCTGCTCGAGCGGCGCCGTCTCGGCGTCCTGTTCGCGCGTCGCCTTGCCGGCGTCGGCGTTGCGAAGGATGTTCAGCCCCTCCGCGTAGGCGGCCATCACCCCGTACTCGATCCCGTTGTGGACCATCTTCACGAAGTGCCCGGCGCCGTTCGGGCCGCAGTGCAGGTAGCCGTTCTCCGAGGGCGAGGGGTCGCCGGAGCGCCCCGGGGTGCGCTCGGCCTCCTCCACCCCCGGGGCCAGCGAGGCGAAGACCGAGTCGAGCCGCTGCACGGCGCCGTCGGGCCCGCCGATCATCAGGCAGTAGCCCCGTTCGAGGCCGTGCACGCCGCCGCTGGTGCCGCAGTCGACGAAGTCGATCTGCTTCGCGCGCAGCTTGCCGGCGCGGCGGATGTCGTCACGGTAGTAGGAGTTGCCGCCGTCGACGATCGCGTCGCCCGCCTCCAGCGTCGCGGCGACCTCGTCGATCGTCTTCTCGGTGATCTCCCCGGAGGGGACCATCACCCAGACGGCGCGCGGCGCGCTCAGCTTCGAGGACAGCTCCTCCAGCGACGATGCGCCCTCGGCGCCCTCCCCGGCCAGTTCGGAGATCGCCTCGGGGTTGACGTCGTAGACGACGACGCGATGCCCGTCGCGCATCAACCGGCGGGCCATGTTGGCCCCCATCCGTCCGAGACCGACCATTCCCAGCTCCATCAGCGCTTCCTCCTCCTCGACGTCTGCTTCGGCTCGATGCGGCTAACCCTACGCGACCGGCGCGGCTCGGCTGTTGCTCGCGTAAACAACTATCCGGTCCAACTCGGATAGCCTGCGCGTCGATGGCGAAGCGCACCGACAGCGCGGCGGCGGCCGACGTGCTGACGATCTTCGGGATCAGCGGCGACCTGGCGAAGAAAATGACCTTCCGGGCGCTCTACCGGCTGGAGGTGAGCGGCAAGCTCGGCTGCCCGATCGTCGGCGTCGCGCTCGACGACTGGACCGACGAGCAGCTTCGCGAGCACGCCCACAAGGCGATCGCGAGCACCGTCAAAGACCCCGACGAGGAGGTCTTCGCCCGGCTCGCCGCCCGCTTCTCCTACGTGCAGGGCGACTACGCCGATCCGGACACCTTCAAGCGGGTCGGTGAGGCGATCAAGGGGCGGGAGCGCCCCGTCTTCTACCTGGAGATCCCGCCGGCGCTGTTCGCGACCGTGGTCGGCGGGCTCGGCGAGGCCGGCCTGACCGCGAACGCGCGGGTGGTGATCGAGAAGCCGTTCGGCCACGACCTCGAATCGGCCCGCGCCCTCAACGCCGAGCTGCACGAGGTCCTCGCCGAGGAGCAGATCCTGCGGATCGACCATTACCTCGGCAAGGAGCCGGTGATGGACATCGCCTACCTGCGCTTCGCCAACTCGCTGCTCGAGCCGGTCTGGAACCGCGAGCACGTCTCCCACGTGCAGATGACGATCGCCGAGGACTTCGGGGTCGAGGACCGGGGCCGCTTCTACGACGCGGTCGGGGCGATGCGCGACGTGATCCAGAACCACGCCCTCCAGGTGCTCTCGCTGGTCGCGATGGAGCCGCCGGCCGGCAACCAGCCCGACACGGTCCGCGACAAGAAGGTCGAGCTGTTCCGGGCGGTGCGCGCCGCCGACCCGCAGCGCTACGTGCGCGGCCAGTACGACGGCTTCCGTGAAGTTGAGAACGTGGCGCCGGACTCGACCACCGAGACCTTCGCCGCGGTCGAGCTGGCGATCGACAACTGGCGCTGGAGCGGCGTCCCCTTCTTCATCCGCGCCGGCAAGAACATGCCGGTGAAGGCGAGCGAGGTGAGCGTCGTCTTCAAGCGGCCGCCGCGGCTCGGGGTCGGCGACGGCAAACTGCCCGAGCCGAACCAGATGACGGTGCGGATCGAGCCCAAACCGGGCGCCCGCACCCGCCTCTGGGCGAAGCGGGCCGGGCTCGAGGAGGTCGAGCCGGCCGACCTCGAGGTGCTGTTCGAAAAGTCCCCCGGCGAGGACCCCGAGCCCTACGAGCGGCTGCTCGGCGACGCGCTGGCCGGAACCAGCCAGCTCTTCACCCGCGAGGACGCGGTCGAGGAGACCTGGCGGATCGTGCAGCCGCTGCTCGACGACCCCGGGCCGGTGCATCCCTACCAGCCGGGCACCTGGGGGCCGAAGGAGGCCGACAACCTGACCCGCGGGATCTGCCAGTGGTTCGAACCATGGCTGCCATGGCCGCCTGGCGCAATGCCGACCGGCGTGCTAGGTTTTTGATTCCTAGTTAGGGCAACCTAATTAGGGTTCCCGGAACCCGGACGAGAAAGGCGGCTGGCTGGATGATCCCCACCCTGGTGATCGCCCTGCGCGAGGGCGTCGAGGCGACGCTGATCGTCGGCATCGTCGCCGCCTTCCTGGCCAGGGAGGGACGGCGCGACGCGATGCGCCAGGTCTGGGCCGGGGTGGCGATCGCGGTGGCGCTCTGCGTCGGCATCGCGGTGCTGCTGCGGGTGGTCGGCCAGCAGCTCCCGCAGCGCGAGCAGGAGGGGCTGGAGACGGTGATCGGCCTGATCGCGGTCTCCGCCGTGACCTACATGATCGTCTGGATGCGGCGCCACGCCCGCGGCATCAAAGCCGAGCTGGAGGGCAGCGCGGCGACCGCCCTGGCGGCCGGCTCGACGATGGCGCTGGTCGCGATGGCCTTCCTCGCGGTCCTGCGCGAGGGCTTCGAGACCTCGGTCTTCCTGCTCGCCGCCTTCCAGGACGCCAGCGACCCGGCCGCGGCCGGCGCCGGCGCGGTGATCGGCCTGATCGCGGCAGTCGCGATCGGGCTCGGCATCTACCGCGGCGGCGTGCGGATCAACCTCGCCCGCTTCTTCCGCGTCACCGGCCTGATCCTCGTCTTCGTCGCCGCCGGCCTGCTGGCCACCGCCGCCCACACCGCCCACGAGGCGGGTTGGCTGAACGGCCTCCAGAGCCAGGCGGTCGACCTCTCCTGGCTGGTCCAGCCGGGGACCGTCTCCGGCTCGCTGCTGACCGGGATGCTGGGCCTACAGCCGCAGCCTGCCGTCGGCGAGGCGCTGGTCTACCTCCTCTTCGCGCTGCCGATGGCGCTCTACGTCCTCTGGCCGGACCGGCTGCGGCCGAGCCGCGGCCTCGCCCGGCTCCGCAGAGGCCGGCGGGCCACCCCGGCCGAGCTACCCGCCTGACCCGCCCACCGCGATGACGGAGATGACTCGACGCCGGCTGCTGGCCTCGGCCGGAATCGGCGCCGCCGGGCTGGGGCTGGGCGGCGCCAGCGGCTTCCTCGTCGGCCGTGAGACGGCCGAGGCCTCCGGCGATGGCACCGGCGCGGTGCCCTTCTACGGCGCGCACCAGGCGGGAATCGCGACCGCGGCCCAGGACCGCCTTCACCTCGCCGCCTTCGACCTGGTCACCAACAGCCGCGCGGAGCTGCGCGAGCTGATGCGCGAGTGGTCGCAGGCGGCGGCCGAGATGACCGCCGGGCAGACGGTCGGCGGGGCCAACTCGCTGCAGCCAGCGCCGCCCGACGACACCGGCGAGACCGTCGGCCTGCTCCCCTCCCGCCTCACCGTCACCTTCGGCTTCGGCCCGAGCCTGTTCGGGCGCCGCGGACTCGGCCTGCGCCGGCGGCGGCCGGCGGCGCTGGCGGAGATCCCGCCGCTGCCGGCCGACGAGCTCGACCCGGCCGAAAGCGGCGGCGACCTCTGCGTACAGGCCTGCTCCGACGATCCCCAGGTCGCCTTCCACGCGGTCCGCAACCTGGCCCGGATCGGCCGCGGCGCGGTGGTGATGCGCTGGTCGCAGCTCGGCTTCGGCCGCACCTCGACCACCAGCCGCAACCAGGACACGCCGCGCAACCTGATGGGCTTCAAGGACGGCACGGCGAACATCCGCGCCGAGGACGCGGAGGCGATGCGGCGCTTCGTCTGGGTCGGCGGCAACGGCAGCCCGGCCTGGATGCGCGGCGGCAGCTACGTGGTGACGCGCCGCATCCGCATGCTGCTCGAGGTCTGGGACCGCTCCTCGCTGGAAGACCAGGAGGCGACGATCGGGCGCGACAAGTACCAGGGGGCGCCGCTGGGCGGCTCGAAGGAGTCGGACCCGCTCGACCTCGACGCCCAGCGCGACGGCAAACCGGCGATCCCGGTCGACGCCCATGTGCGCCTCGCTTCCGCCTCGTTCAACGGCGGCGAGCGGATCCTGCGCCGCGGCTACTCGTTCACCGACGGCGTCGACGAGAGTCTCGGCGAGCTCGAAGCGGGGCTGTTCTTCATCTGCTTCCAGCGCGACCCGCGGCATCAGTTCGTGCCGATCCAGCGGCGGCTCGGCTCCAACGACGCCCTCAACGAGTACATCAAGCACGTCGGCAGCGCCGTCTTCGCGGTGCCGCCGGGCGCTCGCCGCGGCGGCTACGTAGGCGAGACGCTGCTCGGCTGATGGACGTGCCGCCTCTTCGGCGCCCATATGGGCCGGCGGCGCGTTTTATTCCGACTTCATCCGTAGGTCTTTGTTAGGGTGCCCTAACTCTCGAAGAGCAACCGCAAAGGAGCCCCGCAGATGAGCCGAATCCCCGTCCACCCCGTGCTGCTGGCGATCGGCATCGGCCTCGCCGCGATCGCCGCCACCGGCTGCGGATCGAGCGGCGAGGCCCCGGCGGGCGCCAAGCGGATGTCGTTCGCGATCACCGACGCCGGCTGCGAGCCGAACACGGCGAAGGCGCCGGCCGGGCCGATCGTCTTCGAGGTCGAAAACACCGGCACCTCGAAGGTGAGCGAGTTCGAGGTGCTGGACGGGGACACGATCGTCGGCGAGGTCGAGAACCTCTCCGACGGCCTCTCGAGAAGCTTCTCGCTGACCCTGGAGCGGGGCGAGTACACGCTCTACTGCCCGGGCGGCTCCGAGGAGCGCGGCACGCTGACCGTCTCCGGTGAGCTGCAGGCGAACGACAGCCCGCAGGTCGAGGCGGCGATCGCCGACTACCGCTCCCACCTGGAGAAGAACACCGGCGAGCTGGTCGCGGCGACCGAACCGTTCACCGCGGCGGTGATCGCCGGCGACGTCGAGCGGGCGAAGCGGCTCTACCCGGCGGCGCGCGTCCCCTACGAGCGGATCGAGCCGGTGGCCGAGTCCTTCGGCGACCTCGACCCGCGCATCGACGCGCGCGAGAACGACGTCCCGGCCGACGAATTCGAAGGCTTCCACAAGATCGAGCAGGCGCTCTGGGTGGACGGCACGACCGCCGGCATGGCGCCGGTCGCCAGGAAGCTGCTGGCCGACGTGAAGGAGCTGCGGCGCAAGGTGAAGACGGTCGAACTGCAGGCGGTGCAGATCGCCAACGGCGCCAACGAGCTGCTCGGCGAGGTCTCGGCCTCGAAGATCACCGGCGAGGAGGAGCGCTACTCGCACCTCGACCTGGTCGACTTCGAGGCCAACGTCGAAGGCTCCGAGGCCGCCTTCGACGCGGTCGAGCCGCTGGTCGCGAAGCGGGACCCGGAGCTGGTCAAGCGGATCGAAGCCGACTTCGACGCCGTCTACGCGGCGCTGAAGCCCTACCGCCGCGGGAACGGCTTCGTCCCCTACGCGGAGCTGAGCGAAGCCGATACGCGCGAGCTGGCGCAGAGGATCGACGCGCTGGCCGAGCGCTTGTCGGAAGTCCCGGCCCTGCTCGTAACGGGGTAGGCCGGCGGGTCCTGTCGCGGGGTAGGGCACCCCGTCCTCGCCGGACGGGGAACCCAACCCCGCACCACCCGCCGGACAACGTCATAGGCTGAATTGGTGACTCACCAAACGGCAGATCGCGCCGATCAGCTGCTCCGGGAGCTCGGATTTGAGGCGTGGCGGCCGGGGCAGAAGGAGGCCGTGGAGGCGGCGCTGGGCGGCCTCGACTCGCTGATCGTGATGCCGACCGGCGGCGGCAAGAGCCTCTGCTACCAGCTCCCTGGGCTGGCGACCGAGGACCTGACGATCGTGGTCAGCCCGCTGATCGCGCTGATGAACGACCAGTGGACGCGGCTGAGCGCCGCGGGTCACCCGGTCGCGATGGTCACCTCGGCGATGGCCGACGAGGCGGTCCGCCGCTCGCTCGACCAGGTGCGCGGCGGCGAGGCGCGGATCGTCTACTGCTCGCCGGAGCGCTTCGCCTCGACCGTATTCCTCGAGGCGCTCGCCCGGCGGCGGGTCGACCTGCTCGCGGTCGACGAGGCGCACTGCGTCTCGGAGTGGGGCCACGACTTTCGCCCCGACTACCTGCGCCTGCCGCAGATCGCCGAGCGGCTCGGGCGGCCGACCGTGATGGCCTGCACGGCGACCGCGACCGAGGCGGTGGCGCGTGAGATCGCCGCCCGCTTCGCGATGCGCGACCCGCTTCAGGTCCGCTCCGGCTTCGACCGGCCCAACCTCTCCTTCGACGTGGTGCGGCTGGAGGGCAAGGGGTCGAAGGCGCGGCGGCTGGCGCTGCTCGAGGCGGGGCTGGCCGACCCG
>Ga0210144_1000717_pt1 | contig 15693 bp, 15 predicted proteins | sample Muzzi_PWA_D2_FD_185532 | JGI IMG/M metagenome (GOLD analysis project Ga0210144, IMG submission 185532) | Wetland microbial communities from San Francisco Bay, California, USA, that impact long-term carbon sequestration - Muzzi_PWA_D2 (SPAdes) | ecosystem: Environmental > Aquatic > Marine >...
CTGGCGCGTCTGCACCGCCATGACCACCTCCTCCAGAGAGGCATTGCCGGCACGCTCCCCGAGACCATTGATGGTGCACTCGACCTGGCGTGCACCATTCAGCACGGCGGACAGCGAGTTGCCTACCGCGAGACCAAGGTCGTTGTGACAATGCACCGAGAATACGGCCTTGTCCGAATTCGGCACCCGTTCGATCAGGTTCCTGATCAGTTCGCCGAACTGGTGCGGCAGGTTGTAGCCGACCGTGTCCGGGATGTTGATGGTGCGTGCGCCTGCATCGATCACCGCTTCAATCACCCGGCACAGGAAATCGGCCTCTGAACGACCGGCATCCTCCGGGGAGAATTCGACGTTGTCAGTGAAACCGCGTGCGCGCTTCACGGCACGGACCGCCTGCTCGATCACCTGTTCAGGCTGCATGCGCAGTTTCATCTGCATGTGGATCGGCGAGGTCGCAATAAAGGTATGAATGCGCGCCGAGACCGCCGGTTTCAGCGCCTCGCCGGCACGGTCGATATCCCTGTCCAGGGCGCGCGCCAGACCGCACACTGTACTGCCGGATACCGCCCTGGCCACGGCCTGCACGGCATCGAAATCGCCCGGACTGGCAATCGGGAAGCCGGCCTCGATAACGTCCACATGCATGCGCTCCAGCGCCTTGGCGATGCGTACCTTTTCATCCCTTGTCATGGATGCGCCGGGGCTCTGCTCCCCGTCGCGCAGGGTGGTGTCGAATATGATCAATTTCTCGGGTTTACTCATGATCCTGCTCCCGCGGCCCCGCCCCGGGGGGTGGCTGGCCTGTCTTGCCAGCATATCAAAAACCGCCTTGCGGCTGCTGGCCTGGTAAAAAAGATTGGTTGCGTTTCGCCTCGCCAGGCAGGGATTATCTGCCCGAAGGCAGCAGTCGCAGGAGGGACAGCAGCAGGCATGCCGCCGGGTGGCCGGCAGCGGGGACAGTGCTTGCGCTGTTGAGTGACAGGCTCATGGTTCCAAGACTATATGCAGGCGCCCCGTAATTGCAAGTCCCGCTCCCCCGGGCGGTTCACTCGTCCAGTTTGCGGGAGCGGCGCGCACGGCGGATTCCAACCAGTGTGTAGACGATCCCGGAGATGGCATAGATCAGGAACCCCGAGAACAGCACCTTGGGCGGATCGATCGAGGCAAAGGCATAAAGCATGACCACCGCCAGCAAGGCCAGCACGGACACACGGTTCTTGACATTGAACTCCTTGAAGCTGAAATAGCGGATATTACTGACCATCAACATGCCGGAGGCAATGGTGATTATGAACACCAGATAGGTGAGATCACTGCCGGGAACACCAAGATCGGTTGCCGCCCATACCAGCCCGGCCAGCAGGCCGGCCGACGACGGGCTTGGCAGGCCCCGGAAATATTTCTTTTCAGCGGTGGCAATCTGGGCATTGAAACGTGCCAGTCGCAGCGCCGCGCTGGCGGTATATATGAATGCAGCGAGCCAGCCAAGCTTGGCCCAGCCGACACTGACCATGTACTGCAGCGACCATTCGTACATCACCAGTGCCGGCGCCAGGCCGAAGCACACCATGTCGGACAGGCTGTCGTACTGTACGCCGAACTCGCTCTGCGTATTGGTCAGCCGCGCCACCCTGCCATCGGTCCCGTCCATGATCATGGCCACGAAAATAGCCACCGCCGCCGCCTCGAAACGTCCGTTCATGGCTGCAACAATGGAATAAAATCCGGCAAACAGGCCGGCCGTGGTGATCATGTTGGGCAGCAGGTATATGCCGCGTCGCTTGCGCTGTCCGGCAATACCGGCTTCCAGGGGTTCCGGACTCTGGCTACTGCTCATGTGGCGGTGCGCACCAGCCGGGCGATGGCGTCTGTCCCGGCGTGCAACTGACTGCCGACGGTGACGGCCGGCACACTGTTCTCCGGCATATAAATATCCACCTTGCCGCCAAGATGGATGAAACCACAACGCCTGCCCTGGCCGATGCGTTCGCCAAAGCGAACGTAGCATTGCGGTTTGCTGTTCAGGCGCCCCTTGCTCATCATCAGCACGATATCATCACCCTCATCGGTTTGCAGCCACACGCCGTGAGGATTGCCGGAGCGATCAGACGGTGCGGGCGGTTCCAGCACCTTGCCCTCGATCGGACTGCGTGTGGTGAACACACTGAACGGCGACATGGCAATACCTACATGCACGCTGGCGCGTTTCAGGTACGGGTCCGTGGCGGTTTCCACCACGGTGACACGCCCGTCCGCCGGGCTCAGGATACTCATGGGTGATGACGGCACCTCGCGTTCCGGGTCACGGAACAGCGCCAGGACCACGCCGACCACAACCCAGAACACCAGCGACTCGCGCCAGCCGATAAAGTGCATCACCCCTGTTGCTGCAAATATGGCCAGCAACAGGGGTGCCAGGCCCTGACGGGCGATGACTGAATGGTTATTCACGGCCAGACTCTCCCGGTCGTGCAGCTGTCAGCAGACAGCACTCAGTTGATGCTCTTGTCGACGATCTTGCTCTCGCTGATCCAGGACATCATGCCGCGCAGCTTGTCGCCGACGATCTCGATCGGATGTTCGCGACCCAGACGGCGCTTGGCCTTGAGTGTGGCGGCACCGGCCTGGTTCTCGAGGATGAACTCGCGGGCAAACTCCCCGTTCTGGATCTCGTCAAGTATGCGACGCATTTCACGCTTGGTCTCGGCCGTTACCACGCGCGGACCTCGGGTCAGATCGCCGTACTCGGCGGTATTCGAGATCGAGTAGCGCATATTGGCAATACCGCCCTCGTACATCAGGTCGACAATCAGCTTCAGCTCGTGAAGGCACTCGAAGTAGGCCATCTCCGGAGCGTAACCGGCCTCGACCAGTGTCTCGAATCCGGCCTGTACCAGCGCGGTGGCACCGCCACACAACACGGCCTGCTCGCCGAACAGGTCGGTCTCGGTTTCTTCCCTGAATGTCGTTTCGATGATGCCGGCACGACCACCGCCGTTGGCGGAAGCATAGGACAGCGCGATGTCCCTGGAATGGCCGCTGGCGTCCTGGTAAACAGCGATCAGGCTGGGCACGCCGGCGCCGGCCTTGTAGGTGGAGCGTACCAGGTGACCGGGTCCCTTGGGCGCAATCATGATCACGTCGAGATCGGCGCGCGGCTCGATCTGCTGGAAATGGATATTGAAGCCGTGCGCAAATGCCAGCGCCGCCCCCTGCCTGATGTTCGGGGCAATGCTGTCACGATAGAGTTTCGCCTGGTGCTCGTCCGGCGCCAGCACCATCACCACGTCGGCACCCTTGACGGCCTCGTCAATCGGCCTGACGGTGAGTCCGGACTTCTTTGCCTTGGCCTCCGAGATCGAACCCGGCCGCAGCCCGACCGTCACATCGACACCGGATTCCTTCAGGTTGTTGGCATGGGCATGGCCCTGCGAACCGTAACCGATAATGGTCACCTTCAGCCCGCGAATGATGGAAAGATCAGCGTCTTTGTCGTAATAGATATTCATCGTCATTACCTGTGCTGTTGCCTGCCGGATGCCCGGCCGGCCTGGAAAGGAAAACCCTATATCTTGAGAGAGCGGTCACCACGCCCGATACCGGATACGCCCGAGCGCACCACCTCGATGATCAGGCCCGGCTCCAGCGCCTGCACGAAGGCATCGAGCTTTTCACCGGCGCCGGTCATTTCAACAGTATAGGTCTCGTCTGTCACATCGATTATCCGGCCACGGAAAATATCGGAAACCCGCTTGAGTTCGTTACGGTATTCGCCCTGCGCGCGCAGCTTGATCAGCATCATCTCCCGTTCTAAGTGCGGACCGTCCGTCATGTCCATCAGCTTGACCACGTCGATCAGCTTGTTGAGCTGCTTGGTGATCTGTTCAATGACCTCGTCGGTGCCACTGGTGACCAGTGTCATGCGCGACAGCGAGGGATCCTCGGTCGGCGCCACGGCCAGCGACTCGATATTATAGCCGCGTGCGGAAAACAGGCCGGCGACACGCGACAGCGCACCGGCCTCGTTCTCCATCAGGATGGAAATTATGTGACGCATGTTCAGACCAGGATCATCTCGTTCTGCCCGCCACCGGCCGGAATCATCGGATAGACATTTTCTTCCCGGTCGGTGAGGAAATCCATGAACACCAGCCGGTCCTTCAGCTGCAAGGCTTCGATCAGCGCGCCCTCGACATCGCCGGGGCTGGTGATCTGCATGCCGACATGGCCGTAGCTCTCGGCCAGCTTGACGAAGTCCGGCAGCGATTCCATATAGGACATGGCATAGCGCTTCTGGTAGAAGAACTCCTGCCACTGCCGCACCATCCCGAGATAGCCGTTGTTCAGATTGACAATCTTGATCGGCAACGAGTACTGGCGACAGGTGGACAATTCCTGGATACACATCTGGATACTGCCCTCGCCGGTCACGCACGCCACCGTCGCGTCGGGCCAGGCTATTTGCACACCCATGGCCGCCGGCAGACCAAAGCCCATGGTGCCGAGCCCGCCCGAGTTTATCCAGCGCCGCGGCTTGTCGAACTTGTAGAACTGCGCGGCCCACATCTGGTGCTGGCCGACATCGGACGTGACGTAGGCATCGCCACCGGTCAACTTGTACAGCGTCTCGATCACGTACTGGGGCTTGATCAGCCCGCTGTTGCCGTCGTACTTAAGGCAGTCGCGCAAACGCCATTCATCGATTTGCCGCCACCACTCTTTCAGCGCAGCCTCGTCCGGCTCCACCCTGCTGCCGGACAGTTCCTGCAACATGGCCTTCAGCACGTTGTCCACGCAGCCCACGATCGGGATATCGACCTTGACATTCTTGGAAATGCTCGCCGGGTCGATGTCGATGTGGACGATGCGCGCATGCGGACAGAACTTTTCGATATTGCCGGTCACGCGATCATCAAAGCGCGCACCCACCGCAATCAGCACGTCGCAGTGGTGCATGGCCATGTTGGCCTCGTAGGTACCGTGCATACCCAGCATACCGACGAACTGCCGGTCGGTCGCCGGGTAGCCCCCCAGCCCCATCAGGGTGTTGGTCACCGGGAAATTCAGTGCGCGCGCCAGCGCGGTCAGTGATTCCGCCGCGTTGCCCAGTATCACGCCGCCGCCGGTGTAGAGTATCGGGCGTTTCGCCCCCAGCATCAGTCTGACGGCGCGCTTGATCTGGCCTGCATGGCCGACGTGCACCGGGTTATAGGAGCGCATGACGACACTGTCGGGATAACTGTATTCCGCCTTCTGCGCCGTGATGTCCTTGGGAATATCCACCACAACGGGGCCAGGACGCCCGGTGGTTGCGACGTAAAATGCCTTTTTGATGGTCTCTGCCAGCCTGGTCACGTCCTTCACGAGGAAATTGTGTTTCACGCACGGCCGCGTGATGCCGATGTTGTCGGCCTCCTGAAAGGCATCATTGCCGATCAGGTGCGTGGGCACCTGGCCCGTGAACACCACCATCGGGATGGAATCCATGTGGGCGGTGGCGATACCCGTCACTGCGTTGGTGGCACCCGGTCCCGAGGTCACCAGCACCACGCCCGGCTTGCCGGTAGCGCGAGCATAGCCATCAGCGGCATGTGTTGCCGCCTGTTCGTGACGCACCAGAATATGTTTGACCTTGTCCTGCGTGTACAGTGCGTCATAGATGTGCAGCACCGCACCACCAGGGTAGCCGAACACGAAGTCGACGCCCTCGTCCTGCAGTGAACGCACAAATATTTCCGCACCGGTCAGTTCCACCTGCATCTCCCGACAGCAGCAGCCTCTGGCGAGCAGGAAAAAAAAAGCCCGCATTACGGGCCTGCCGGTCGCCATCCTGAATCCGGAAAAAGTACTGATATCCAAGACAAAGGTCAAGAGAATGACCGTACGGCCGATAGCCACGGACAAGGCCTCGATCAAGTTGATTTTGTGACACGGTCATTGGCCCGGCCGGCCCTGGAGGCCTAGTATCCCTATAGATAAATGTTATGGGTGACCCGCTATGAAGTCGTTTTCGCCAGCAGCCTTACCTAAGCTGATGTTTCCACTTGTCTTGATGACAGCCCTGGCTGGCTGCCCGCAGATCGGCACGGCAGAAATCTACAAGTGGGTGGACGAGCACAATCAGACCCAGTACACCCAGATGCCGCCGCCGGTTGGCATTGCCGCGGTGCGCATCGAGTCAGCAGCCGTACCTGTCGGGGAGTCTCACAGCGACGGCCACGGCCTCCAGGAACGACTGAAGGCCAGCGAGGAACAACAGAAAGAGGCCGACGAGGCCTCGGCCAGGACCGCCAAAAAGGCCGAGATCGCGCGTATCATCAAGGAAAACTGCGCGGCCGCACGCAACAATCTCGAACAGCTTAACAGGAGCGGCCAGATCCGCTATCGTGACAGCGATGGCAGGGTGCTGCGCCTGAGCGACGAGGACCGCGCCCTGCGCATCGAGGAAGCCAGGACGCAGATCAAGGAGTTCTGCAAGGGGTAGGACGGGCATGCCGTTTCTCAGGATTCAGACCAACAAACCGCTGGAACCCGATGCCGCCACGGCGCTGGCCCGCACGGCCTCCGCCCGGGTCGCCGACATTCTGGGCAAGCCCGAGCGCTATGTCATGGTGTCGGTGGAACACAACCCCGCCATGCAGTTTGCCGGCAGCGACGCGCCACTGGCCTACCTGGAGCTGAAAAGCATCGGTCTCCCGGAACCCATCACTGCCAGCGCCTCCCGGACACTCTGTGAACTGGTCAACGCGGCCACCGGTATTGATCCCGAGCGCGTCTACATCGAGTTCAGTGACGTGCCCCGCAAGATGTGGGGCTGGAACAACAGCACCTTCTGATGCGGCTGTTCTGGCTGATGGTATTGCTGGCCGTTGCCGCCGCAGTCTTTCTCTATTTCATCCCGGATCACGGCCGGCAGCTTGGCGAACGGCTGCCTCGCCCCGAATTCACCCACACTACCGACCACCTCTACCAGTGGCGCAATGCACAGGGCGAGTGGCAGGTCACCGACACTCCGCCACCCGCGGGCATCGAGTATCAGCAGCGCGACTACCGGGATGACGTGAATGTCCTGCCGGTGCCGCCCGGGGTAGCACACACGCCCTGAGCGCGTTTACTTTGCAGGCCGGGCCGTTACAATCGGCAACCTGTCCCATGCAAAGTGAAACAGTCCCATGCGCCTGTCCCGGTACCCGTTATCCACCCTGAAGGAAACCCCGGCCGATGCCGAGGTCATCAGCCACCAGCTCATGCTGCGTGCCGGCATGCTGCGCAAGCAGGCCGCCGGTGTGTACAGCTGGCTGCCGCTCGGATTGCGCGTGCTGCGCAAGGTCGAGGCCATCGTGCGCGAGGAGATGGACCGCGCCGGGGCACTGGAAGTGCTGATGCCCGCGGTGCAGCCGGCGGAACTGTGGCAGGAGTCCGGCCGCTGGGAACAGTACGGTCCGGAACTGCTGCGTCTGACCGACCGGCACCAGCGCGAGTTCTGCATCGGCCCCACACACGAAGAGATCATCACTGACATCGCGCGGCGCGAACTGAAAAGCTACCGGCAGCTGCCGGTCAACTACTACCAGATCCAGACCAAGTTCCGCGACGAGATCCGGCCGCGCTTCGGCGTTATGCGCGCGCGCGAGTTCCTGATGAAAGACGCCTACTCCTTTCACGTCGACCAGGCATCACTGGAACAGACCTATCAGGTGATGTACGACACCTACACGCGCATCTTCACCCGTACCGGCCTGCAGTTCCGCGCCGTACGTGCCGACAGCGGCGCCATCGGCGGCAATGTATCGCAGGAATTCCACGTGCTGGCCGATTCCGGCGAGGACGCCATAGCGTTCTCATCGGAGGGTGATTTCGCCGGCAACGTGGAAACCGTGCCGGCCCCTGCACCGGCCGGCCCGCGCCCGGCGCCGGCGGCCGCACTCGAGACGGTCAACACCCCCGGCGCGCACAGCATCGAGGACGTGTGCGCCCTGCTGGAGACCAGCCCGCGCCAGTGCGTGAAAACCCTGCTGGTACAGGGTAACGAAACCGACGTCGTGGCACTGGTGCTGCGCGGCGATCACGAACTGAACGCGATCAAGGCCGAGAAACATTCCGCCGTACAGGCGCCCCTGGTGTTTGCCTCCGATGCCCAGATACGCCGGGCCACCGGTTGTCCGGCCGGCTCGCTGGGTCCGGTCGGCGCAACCATCCCGGTCATTGTCGATCAGGCCGCCGCGCATCTGGCCGATTTCGTGTGCGGCGCCAATACCGATGGCAAACACCTCACCGGCGTCAACTGGGGTCGCGACCTGCCGGAGCCGGAAATCGCCGACCTGCGTAACGTGGTGGACGGCGACCCCAGCCCGGATGGCCACGGCACACTGTCGCTGGCGCGCGGCATCGAGGTTGGCCATATCTTCCAGCTCGGCACCAAATACAGCGCCGCCATGAAGGCCGGCGTGCTGGACGAACAGGGCAGGGAAATCCCGATGATCATGGGCTGTTACGGCATCGGCGTATCACGAATCGTCGCGGCCGCCATCGAACAGAACCACGACGACCAGGGCATTATCTGGCCGGATGCCATCGCTCCGTTCCAGGTCGCCCTGCTGCCAATGAACATGAAGAAGTCGCAGCGCGTGCGCGAGGCCACCGAACAGCTCTACCGGGATTTGCTGGATGCCGGCCTCGAGGTCCTCCTCGATGACCGTCCGGTGCGCCCCGGTGTCATGTTCTCGGACATGGAACTGATCGGCATTCCGCACCGCGTGGTGGTGGGCGAGAAGAACCTCGACAACGGACAGGTGGAGTACCGCGCACGCACCGACAGCGCCAGCCAGGATATCCCGATTGATGCTATCATCCCGTTTCTCAAGGGTAAATTTGCCGGCTAGCGCGCCGATAAGGGGAACATGGATGACACCCGGTCAAGGCTGAACCTGTCGGCAGCCAGCCTGCTGCTGGCCGTGCTGTGTAGCAGCCCGTGCCTGCAGGCCGCCACCCAGGAACGGCCCGACGCTGACATGCGCCGCACGCTGATCGAGGCAATCAACTCCAGCGAGAGTTTCGAGGACCGGTTTGACGCCGAGGTCTGGCTGACCGACATGTCCAGTCGCATGGCCGGGCGCGTGGAAGACCCGCGGGAACGGCTGAAGCTTCTCAAACTGGTCCATTCCGAGGCGCGCCGCGCCAACCTGGACCCGGAACTGGTGCTGGCACTGATCAATGTGGAAAGCAACTTCGACCGCTTCGCGATCTCCAGTGCCGGCGCGCAGGGACTGATGCAGGTCATGCCGTTCTGGCTCGACGAGATCGGCCGTCCGGACGATAACCTGTTCGATATTGCGACCAACCTGCGTTTGGGCTGCACCATCCTGAATATCTACCTCAAACGCGAACAGGGCAACCTGCACAAGGCCCTGGCGCGCTACAACGGCAGCGTAGGCAAGCACTGGTACCCGCAACGCGTGTTCAGGGCCCTGCGCACCACCTGGTACAAGCAGTAATACACGGGCCTGCACGCCCGAGGCCCCATGCAAGGTACAGGTGTGACTGGTCTGCTGGGTATCGTGGCACTGGGAATCGGCACCGCCTTGCTGTTCCTCGGCGGTCCGGACTATGAATCACCACGCGTCTTTGGCCAGTTCTGGAACAACGGTCACCTGCTCTATTTCGCCCTGCTCACCAGCCTGATGCTGCAGTTACCCCGCATGCGTCGACTGCGTGTCGCGCAGCAATGGGGCATCATCCTGGCATTCACGCTGCTTGCCGGCGGGATGATCGAGCTACTGCAGCAGCTCGTCCAGCGCAGCGCAGAGCCCGGCGACCTGGTGCGTGATATTGCCGGCAGCCTGCTGGCACTGGCCTTCGCCCCGGCCACGCGTGCCATCGCTAACCGTACCGGTCTGCGTACACTGCAACTGGCCGTCGTGGCTGGCTGTGTCTGGCTGCTGCTGCCGCTGGCGAGGAGCCTGCTCGACGAAGCCATTGCACTCTGGCAGTTCCCGAGACTGGCCGGCTTCGAGACCCCGTTCGAGATCGATCGCTGGGGACAGCGGCCGGACCTGGCCGTCGTGCCGGCCCCGGCGGGCGCCAGTGGCAGCAGCCTGCTGATCCCGCTCACCACGGCCCGTTACTCCGGTGCCGGGCTGCGCTACTTTCCAGGCGACTGGCGCGGCTATCGCCGTTTGCTGATCGATTTCTACAACCCCGACAAGGCACCCCTGCGACTGACCTGCCGGATCCACGACCTGGCCCATACCCGGGGTCCACATGAATACAGCGATCGTTACAACGGCCAGTTCGAACTGCAGCGTGGCTGGAACCGGATCAGCATCGACCTGCGGGAGGTGGCCGGGGCCCCGGACGGACGCGCCATGGACATGGCGCATATCCGCGGCGCAGGCTGCTTCGCCACGTCATTGCCGGCGCCCCGCCGGCTGTATGCCGACAACCTCAGACTGGAACGCTAGCCGCGCTCGAACAGCGCTATCGACTCGACATGCGCGGTGTGCGGAAACATGTCCATGACGCCGGCCCCGCGCAGGGTGTAACCCAGTTCATTAACCAGCCGGCCGGCATCCCGGGCCAGTGAGCCGGGATGGCAGGACACGTAGACGATGCGTTGCGGACGGATATTGCCCAGCACGTCCAGCACCTGTGCGGCGCCGCTGCGCGGCGGATCCAGCAGTACCTTGCTGAACGCCTGTCCCGCCCATGCGGCGTTGCGCTGGTCATCGAACAGGTTGGCCACGCAGAATTCCACGTTTTCGAGCCGGTTCAGCCTGGCATTGTCCCTGGCGCGATCGACCAGCCCGGCCTCGCCTTCCACGCCGACCACCCGGCCGGCCAGAGTCGCCAGCGGCAGGGTGAAGTTACCCAGGCCGCAAAACAGGTCAAGCACCGTATCGCCGGCATCGGGTTTCAGCATGGCCAGCACGCGCCGGATCATCTGCCGGTTGATCGCAGCGTTGATCTGGGTGAAATCGTTCGGCCGGAAACGCAGCTCGACCGGCGGGTCTTCAATCCGGTAGGACAGCACCGAGTCCACCGGCTCCAGTGCCTGCACACTGTCCGGACCAGCGCCCTGCAGATAGACATGCAGACCGCTGTCATGCGCAAAGGCGCGCAGGCGCCCGATATCCGTTTCACTTAACGGGTCCAGGTGACGGAACACCAGCGCCGTGGTCTCATTGCCTGCCGCGACCTCGAGCTGCGGGATGCGTGCCCTGCCCTCCAGCTGCCCGATGAGTCCAGCCAGCTGCGGCAGCCGCTCGCCGATCGAGGGATGCAGCACCTCGCAGCGCTGCAGGTCGGCCACGTAGGGGGCACGGCGCTCGCGGAAACCGATCAGCACGCGCCCCTTCTTGAGGACATGTTTCACACCCAGCCGGGCCTTGCTGCGGTAACCCCAGACCGGCCCGGTCAGTGGCTCCAGCACCTGCGCCGGGCTGACCTCCCCGATACGCTGCAGGTTTTCCAGCAATACCTGCTGCCTGGCAGCAACCTGTGCAACCGGCGCAAGGTGCTGCAGGTTACAACCGCCGCAGACACCAAAGTGGGCACACCTCGGCACCACGCGGTCCACGGAGGCATCCCGCACTGCGGTGACGCGGGCCTCATCGTAGGTTTTATGCGTCGCGAGGTACTCGAAACCGACTGTTTCACCCGGCAAGGCCCCGTCGATGAATACCGTCTTGCCTTCGATGCGGGCCACGCCGCGCCCGTCATGGGATATCGACTCGATGGTCGCGGAGGCAACCGGCGGCGGCAGACGTGGCCTGCGGGAGCGTTTGCTCATGGCTTGCGTACACTGGCAGCGGACATGACCGGAACAACCCGGCAACTACATGCGCCAGTTATCCAGGAATTCCTGCAGGTGCGGCTTGTTCTCGGCAGCCAGCTCGCCGCGCACCTGCTCACACAACTGCCCGTAGCGTTGCGTGCTGATGTGGCCGCGAATCAGTTCAAAGCGCTGGAATACCAGCCAGGTATTCAGCACGTCGGTCTCGCAATAATTGCGGATACCTGCGATGTCACCGGCCAGGAAACTGTCCCAGACATGTGCGCCGCTGAGTCCCATCTTGCCCGGAAAGCCCAGCAGCGTCGCGATCTCGTCCAGCCGCGCGGTGGCGCGCGGCTGGTAGCCTGCCAGCACATCCATGACATCGGTATGCCGCTCGTGGTAGCGACTGAGATAATTGTTCCACTTGAAGTCGCGATCCTCCCTCCCGGTGTCCCAGTAGCGTGGCGCGGCAACACCGTGCAACAGGCTGCGGTAGTGGATCACCGGCAGGTCGAAGCCCGAGCCGTTCCAGGATACCAGCGTCGGTGTAAAGCGCTCGATGCCGTCAAAGAACCGTGCCAGTAATTCCTGCTCGGGGGAATCCGGCTCGCCCAGTGACCAGACCTTGAAGCGGTCCGGCGTGTGCAGTACGACCGAGATGGCGATAATGCGCTGCAGGTAGTGCCGCAGGAATTCGGATCCACCGGTTTCCTCGGCGCGCTTGTGGAACATGACCCGACCGACATCCTCGTCATCGAGCCCGTCGAGTCCATACAGGCGCCGGCCGGCCTGCACGTCCGGCACGGTCTCGATGTCGAAAACAAATATATTCATGAACCGGGCAGCGGCCTATTTTTGCTTCCAGCCGCCACCGGCATCCATGTACCACCAGCCACGCGGGGCATTGTCCACCCAGCGCCGCGCAAAGGTCGCGCGAATTTCAGCTTCCCACTCGGGGTGCCCGTTGGCGCGCGCGATCTCGGCATACAGGGCCTCGCGGTCGCTGTTTTCCTGCGCTACGAGTCCCTTCGCGGAATTCCGCTCGGCCAGCGGTACCAGTTTCTGGTCACGCATTGCAATGCGTCCGTCATCGGTCATGCCGATAGCACCGCTGGCATAGTAAGGTGACAGCGCGCGATGGCGCGTTTCCATGCTGGCGGTCAACTGGCGGATGGCCGGCGTATTGACCGACAGGTCCGCTGCGGCATAGGCCGGCTTGACCAGCCGCTCCAGCAACATACCGAGCAGTTGTTGCGCCGGGGCAAGCGAACCCTGCGGTTCCGGCGGTTTTTCCGGCCGGGCCGGAACGTTGCCGTAGACGTCGAGGATGATGCGGTCGGCCGCCTTCTCCGCGGCCTCGGCCGGGAAGTAGACATTGATGGTCACACAGGCAGTGACCAGAATAAGTAGTAACAATGACGCGGGAATGCGCAATGATTTCATGTCTTGATCTCTCCGTTGAACAGGCCAGCTATAAACAGTTAACGTAACGGGCGGCGACAGGTTAACACAGACCCGGGGCGTTATTTCACGACCGCGCTCTGACTGTGTGTGACCGCGATGACCTGGGCCACCAGCTGGTCCCAGTTCACCCGGTCCGAATAGCCGATCACATCCAGTCGCGGTGGCAGGAAGCGGCCCTTGACGATGTAGTAGCCCTGCTGAGCCGGCTCGACCCCGCTCATTTCGCATACGCCGTTGGCCAGCCGGCAGTGCAGCCCCAGCCGGTCATAGGGAAAATCTTCCAGGAAGCCGAGGAAACTGCGTGACAGTGCCCCGCTGACACCCCCGCCACCGATATTGGAGATGGAATCCACGGCCTTCTGGCTGATACGGTGACGCGAGCGGTCACCGGGCGGCGTGGCAAAGCCGGCTTCAAAGGCCACCGGCAACCACGACTCCATGTCGAGCCCTTCGACCTGACCGTCCAGCCGGCCCTCGATACGCCCGAATGAAAAGGTTCGCGTCAGCGGCTCCAGGTCGATGTTGCGGACCTGCGCATCCAGGCGCAATCGCGGCACCGGGCCGAACGGGTCGGCCAGCCGCACGTCGCGCAGGGTCACCTCACCGTCGAACACCCGCACCAGCAGCACACCACCTACCGACAACTCGCCATCCGCATAGCGAACGGACGGGATCACCCCGGACAGCTTGCCGCCGAATTTCGGCCAGTCCAGTGCCTCCGTCAGCAGTGACATCGACACCGGAGTGAGGATGCCATCGACTACCCAGCGCAATCCCGCACCGGCCGGCCGTTCCAGTTGCAGACTGTCCAGCTGCAGCATCCCGTCCAGCACCGGCAACTGCGCGGGCTCCAGCAGCCGTACACTGTCGGCGGTGGATGCAAACGCCAGTGCGGCAGGCCCCAGTGCCAGCCGGTACACCTGGCCACTGTCCCATGCCAGGCGGGACTCTCTGGCCGGGCCCGCTGCCGACCAGTCGAGATGACCGCTCAATCCGGCAAAGCCGAAGCGCTGTTCCGTGTCCTGCACCCCGACCTGTTGTAACCCGACCGTGATCGCCCGGGGCAGGCCTGCCTGCAACTGCAGCTCCGCCTGGAGTGTGCCATCGGTCTCCAGCTGCCCGCCGGCGCTGCCGTGCAACCAGGGTTGCAGGTAGCCGGTGTAGCAGGCCGGCAGCCGGCAGCTCCGTACCGTGGCGTGCAACTGCTCGAGCAGTTGCGTCGCCGCCAGTTGCAGACGCCCGGCGGCCGCCACCTCGAGCACCCCGGGATGCCGGTAATCAAGCGTATTGAGTTCGATCTCCCGGGAAGCCGGCGACCAGTCGAATGTTGACTGCAGCGACAGGGGCTGTGTGCCGACCTCGACGTAGACCGGCTCGACATACAACGCCCCGTCCTGCAGGGCGCTGTCCAGCTCCACCTGCCAATGCTGTCCGCGTAGCTGTGCCTGCGCCATCACCTGCAGGTCCAGGTCTTCACCGGCGAGGGTGCCAGCGGCATTGGAAAATGACGGGCTGGTGAGATGCGCGGATACGTGCACAGTGCGCACATCCGCGCCGCTTCCCTGCGCACGGGCATCGATATCCAGCCGGCCGTCAGCCTCCACCGGCGCTGCTTCGTAACCCTGCCTGCGCGCCTCTTGCAGTACGGACGAGAGTGCCAGCTGGCGTGCATCGAGACTGGCAGTCCAGCCTGTATCGGCATACGTGGCATGCAGCGACAACTTACCGTCGAACTGCCGCAATCCCTGCAACGCAACCTGCAACTGCCCGTCAGCCAGCCGGTAACGCAGCGTGACCGCGACCTGTTGCGCACCCAGCCGCCCGGATCTGGCCCGCAGACTGCCCTGCTTGCAGCTGACCTCTGCGCCGTCGTACTTCAGCACCGGGCAGTCGAGCGTCACGCTATCCAGCCTTCCCAGCGGTTCTGGAAACTCTGCCCGGGCGGCCTGCAGGGTGACGCGGAACGCGCCGCTATCGATCCAGTCCAGCTGCAGGGCAAGGTCGGTGGCGGACCAGCCGGAACCGCTCACATCGCCGAGCTGCAGTTGCAGCTGTTCAATTGCGGCAGCGGGCAGGCTGGCCAGCGCCAGCAGCAGCGCCGGGATCAGGGTGAGAACGGCGCGTGTGCCGGGGATGTGCATTGTCAGTCGGGAAACACTCCGGTGGACAGGTAGCGGTCACCGCGGTCGCAGATAATGACGACGATCACGGCGTTGTTGACCTGTGTTGACAATTCCAGCGCAGCCGCCACCGCACCACCCGAGGATATGCCGGCAAAGATGCCTTCCCGTGCCGCCAGCGCCAGCGTGGTGGCCTCGGCATCTGCCTGGGTCACCTCCAGCGTCCGGTCCACGGCCGCTGCATTGAAGATGGCCGGCAGGTAGGCCTGCGGCCAGCGCCGGATACCGGGGATGGCCGATCCCTCGGCGGGAGTCACGCCAACAATCTCGACGGCC
>Ga0210144_1000719_pt1 | contig 15683 bp, 10 predicted proteins | sample Muzzi_PWA_D2_FD_185532 | JGI IMG/M metagenome (GOLD analysis project Ga0210144, IMG submission 185532) | Wetland microbial communities from San Francisco Bay, California, USA, that impact long-term carbon sequestration - Muzzi_PWA_D2 (SPAdes) | ecosystem: Environmental > Aquatic > Marine >...
CGCCCCTGAAACCAGCCGATAACCTTGCCCTCGGCGATCTGGGTGGCAACCCTGTCATACAGGCCGTCATGATTCTGGAAGGATTCAACGCTGCAACCCGCCTCTTGCAACTGTTCACCATACCTGTCCAGCACCACCCGAATCGCGCTGTTACTGAATTGCGGCCCCCAGTAGGAGTGATCCATGATGAATCCACGCTCTGCGCCCGCGTCGGTGCCGTGCCAGGCCATGAATGCCGCGCCGATCGCCCCGCCCGCATCGCCGGCCGCTGACTGTATATATACCCTTTTATAAGGCGTGTTCCGATACACCTTGCCGTTTGCGACCGAGTTCATGGCGCAGCCACCGGACAGCGCAAGGCAATCTATCCGGTGCCGCGCATGCAGAGTATTCAGCAGGTGAAAGAAAGCCTCCTCGTACATGGCCTGTACCGAACGGGCGATATCGAAATGCTGCTGATCAAGCTTCTGGTCGGCCCGCCGGGCCGGACCGAGCAGGGCCTCCAGGGATTCCGAGTACAGGTTGCCGACGGCAGGCGCACCATTATCCCATTCGTACTCGACCTTCTCCCGGTGATGCCTGAAGAACTCCAGTTCAAGCCGGTAGCTGCCGTCGTCACGCAGCGCAACAATCTTGCGCATTTCCTCCATTCTTTCCGGACGACCGTAGGGCGCCAGGCCCATGACCTTGTATTCATCGCCGTAGTGCGGAAATCCCAGGTACTGGGTCAGCGCCTGGTAGAAAATGCCTAGCGAATGCGGGAAGTAGACACGTTCCTCCACATCGATACCGGTCCCCCTGCCAACGCCCCAGGCGCCGCTTGCGAAATCACCGAAACCGTCTACCGAAACCGCAATCGCCTCGTCGAAGGGCGACACGTGAAATGCAGAGGAAAGATGGGCAAGGTGGTGTTCCACGGCGACAGTACTGCCATTGAAAGCCTGACCCCTGAATTCCCTCAGCAACTGGTCCTCTACACTTTCACGCTCGCGCTTGTTGCGCACACGGTCAAGCACCATCCTGAAATCCGGGCGGTGCGCGAGCGTAAAGCCGATCTTCTTCCAGAGGTTCGCCTTCGAGTCCTGGTTGATTGCAATGATGTCGACATCAGCCAGTGTGATACCCGCGCTCTCCAGGCAATAGCGAACCGCTTCGGTGGGCAGGCCTGCCCAGTGCTTGATGCGCCGGAAGCGTTCCTCCTCTGCGGCGGCGATCAGTTTTCCGTCCGCAACCAGGGCAGCCGACGAATCGCCGTGATAGGCGTTGATGCCCAAGATAAACATTCAACATCTCCTCGAATCCGTATCGACAGCACAGCACCGGGCATATGTACGGTGCTTGCCTGCCGAACGGCAGCGGCTATGCTGGATTGCCGCAGGTTGCGGGACCGGGGTTTTCAAACCATGCACTTATCGGTCATTCTTTTCGTATTGTGCCTTCCTGTATTCATACAACTTGGCATCCACCAGGAACCGGTACCAGAAGCCCTGTAAAAAGTGAAAAATCAGGCCTTCCTTTCCGTCCAGGAAGCCCAGCCGAATAAAATACCGGTACAGATAGTACAGCAATGGCCGCACAAACAACGGGGCTCTGGAATAGACGTTATCCTTGACCCACCTTCTCGAATGCGCCTGCGGGCCAGCCAGTTCGCCAGCGATCACCCCCGCCGTCCGCCTGTCCCTGCCAATGATATCCAGCACCTCGCGGGAAGCATACTTGTTGTGCTTATCGGTCCAGAAGGTCAGATCTTTATTGTTTTTATCGATAATATCCTTTTTTATTTCAATGGCTTCCCCGGATTCCAGCACGATATGCTCGTCCATCCACAGGGTCTCGCAACGGCCAACCCCGCGCCGGAACAGGCGCAACAGCCAGGTGGGATAGTAGCCGCCGTGTCGAATCCAGCGTCCCATGAAATACACCCGGCGGCGGATGTAGACACCGGAAACATTGGCCGGCGGTGCGGCCAGAAAATCACGTATCGCCGCCGCCAGGTCCGGCATGATCTCCTCGTCGGCGTCCATGCGCATGACCCAGTCCGTATCGATACCGGCATGATCCAGCCCCCAGTTGAACTGGTCGGCGTAGGTCGTCCACGGATTCTGCAGCACAGTCGCACCCATCGCTTCGGCGATCCCGACCGTCCCGTCCGCACTGAACGAATCCACGATGAATACTTTTGCGCCTACTGGCCTGATTGATTCCAGGCACTTGGCAAGGTTCTTTTCCTCGTTAGACGTGAGGATAAGTACGGACAGTGTATCCATTCATTATTTTCTCATGAACCAGTAACCGCATCTTGGAGATTGGTCAATGGCAGACCATTCGCAGCCGCCATTGCAATATCCATTGTCTTCACGGTTCATCCTGCCTTGGTATCTTACTTGTCATCGGCACTAAGATATTGAGATACAATAAATAAATCCAGCGACTGGCCTGCACCATACGGTATTTCACCGTTGCCATCCCCGGGAAAGTTTCATCATCTGATGCCCATCTTCAGGAACAGCTGCAGATATTGCATGACAGCCACTCTGGACAGAGTGGCAACAACAACCATGATCGCACGGGTCCGGCTATCTGCACCAATATCAATACACGCGTAGTTGCTGCCATTTTGCTCTGGAACATGTGGCGATATTCACTTCCCTTGACTATTTACCATAATAATACACAGGTGATTATGGCGCATTTGATTTCAGAGAAAGTACATTTGGTCTGGCTATAGAATGCTTGCGGGGCAACCCAGGAATGCAGTCCCTGTATGAAAAAATCTGGAACTTCCAACATTTTGCCTGCTTCAGAATTACCCACGCCGACCAGTTTAACTATTTCAAATACAATAAGTTATAATTAACCAACCGCCTTGGGTAGCACTGAAAAGTGCTACTCGTGCCATGCTCTTGAACACAGGCTGTTTTCCTCATTGAGGATTTGATCAGCTTAAAGGATTGTCAAGACACTGCCGTAACGTCCGTATCCCTGTATTCTCGATGTTTCTAGAATTTGAACTTGTGGGCAAGCCAGCGAGGCAATACCAGTGAATCACAGCGGCCCGTCTTCCTGAGTTTCAACGCCAGAGCGGGCATGACTCAATGGGGTAGCGCTGGTTCCGATTCCTATCATATCAGGCTGCAAAATCATGCTCTTGCGGAAATCGATACACCGGGTAGTGCATTACGCAGTTGAATACTGCATTCGTGAAATGAGACGACAGATCCAACCGCTGTCGCCCCATATGGCAGTTCATCTGTTTACCGCCACAGATCTTGAAACAGGCGTATTGTAATTTACTGGAAGCGTCTGTCATGGCAACCTGATACAAACAGCCGACACCGGGAAACTCGGGGATGCCCACAGGTATATGGCCATTTCGCATGTCACTATCAATTATTAACACTCTGCGATTCATCACCAGCCACCCTCTCAACAAAGAGAACAAGGCAGCGTCTGTCTTGCGCTATCTGAAATGGCAGATAGGCAGTCGCCTGGTACCCGGCGCAATAGTGTATGACTGGGTTAACGGTTCAAGGTTTATCGTCCGGAAGGGAGAAACCGGTTTGACCGGTAATATATATACCGGACTCCATGAGTTCCCGGAAATGGCCTATATACTTCATGTACTGCGCGATGACGAACTTTTTATAGATGTCGGTGCAAATGTTGGCTCCTATACAATTCTCGCCTGCGCAGCAGTTGGCGCCCGGGGGTATGCATTCGAGCCAGTCCCGGACACCTACCAGCGGCTGGTCGAGAATATACGCATCAATCACCTGGAAAATAAAGTGAAGTGCGTCAACAAGGGCGTTGGTGCAGTCCAGGGACGTATAACATTTACTACTGACTGCGACACAATGAATCATGCGCTTGCTCCTGAAGAACAGGGAGAACATTCAATCGATGTTGAAGTAACTACCCTGGATTTCGAACTGGATGGGCAGTCACCGTCCGTGGTCAAGATTGATGTAGAAGGGTACGAGACACCGGTTCTGGAAGGCGCGACTAGACTTCTGAAAAATGAACAACTGCACTCTGTCATCATGGAGCTTAACGGAAGTGGCAATCGATATGGCTTCGATGAAGCAATGATACTGGAATTAATGTCTGATCATGGCTTCAGGACATATTCATACGAACCACTATACAGACGACTGTACCTCCTTGATGGCAAGAACCTGAATTCCGGCAACACACTGTTTATTCGCGACGACGCGCTTGTTGCCGATAGGCTGGCGGACGCGCCCAGAACATTTGTCAATGGCAGGCTCCTCTAGTGCCAGACTGTCTGTTCTGAGGCCGGCAGGAAACAGCATTATGGAGCCTGACGTTAAAGAAAATGCCGCGAGACTCAGACTGGCGATCGTAGCGACCCATCCGATACAGTATCAGACACCTTTATGGCACCGACTGGCGCAATGCCCCATGCTGGAGGTAATGGTGTTTTATGCCACCTCACATGGCAGCGTTGATACATTCGATCCTTTATATGGAAGGTCATTCTCCTGGGATGTACCTTTGCTTGAAGGATACGAATACGAATTCATGAAAAGCATGCGGATACCCGGATTGCCGGGCCCAACCGCCTGTTACTATCCTGCAGGACTGGGACGCAAATTCGCCGAGGGGAAATTTGATGCCGTGCTGATACATGGCTATATGAATGGCGCGTCATGGGCCGGATACCTCGCGGCCCGTCGGTGTGGCCTGCCGATATTACTGCGCGGTGATTCGCACCTGGTGGGACGCAAACTTACGGGGCTGCGCGCCCGCGTAAAAACCATGGTATTGAGACATTTTCTCCACCACATTTCGTGTTTTCTCGCGATTGGCGACTGGAATTTCCAATACTGGATACACTACGGTGTACCTGAACATAAAATCCGCAAGAGTCTTTTTGCGGTGGATAATGCCCGCTTCCGGGAAGCGAAGCAGCATGGCGGCGCTGAAATCAACCGCCTGCGAAATACATGGGGAGTCCGGCCAGAAGACATCGTCTTTGTATTCTCGGGTAATCTGCAATCGCACAAAGGGGTCGACGTATTAATCAGGGCCTTTATTGAACTGAGTACACATCGAACCGATGTACACCTGGTCATAATAGGACAAGGGCCAGCCGAAACGGAGTTGAAAGAACTTGCGGGTGCTGCAGACAGAATTCACTGGCCGGGCTTTGTGAATCAATCGGGAATGCCTCTACACCTTGCGGCGGCCGATATATTCGTACTTCCCTCATATGTGGAACCATGGGGGCTGGTAGTTAATGAAGCAATGGCTTGTGGCCTGCCCTGCATTGTCAGCGATGTTGTAGGAGCGGGTCCTAGTCTTGTTTCGGGTCCGAATACGGGTCTTATATTCCCCGCTGGAGATGCAAGTGCGCTATGCTCATCGCTTGTGAACGCCTGTGATCCAGATATACGGGCAGTCTGGTCAGCGAATATTCCTGAAATTATGGCACTAGCGTCTTATGATGATAATGTGTCGGTTATTGCAAACTGTGTCAGAGACTCCTGTAACAGGAAACATGACGAAACATCATAATCGGCATAACTACAGCTTTGATGGGAGATGCTACATGCCCTGAATCATACTAACGGATCAGAATTTTAAAATAGGGCAAAACACCCATGCATATGCTCTTTTCGTTGCAAGACATCAGAACTGAATGCACCTAATACGCGACTGGTTTCGTAGTTCTATGCAGCAAGTAACACCAGAGTAAATAGTTTGTTTGTGAGTTATTTCATATGAAAGTCTTGTTTGTCGGGATGTGGCCGCTCGAAACCATCGGCGGTGATAACATGGAAGCCCATATCGTCGCAGCCATGGAGGAACTGGGTGTAGTCGTACATACCTTTCCCATGTACGGCACGAGCAGAACCGCGAATCGCGTGCGCAAGTACCTAGAGCTGGCAATGACAGATATGCACTGGATCAGCTCAACCCCTGTTGAACGATCGCTAATAAAAACTGCAAAAGCGTTCTGTCCTGATCTCGTTATGGTACTTCTGGGCAATTACACTCCGCCATCAACCATTCAGAAGGTCAGAAATGCAGCGCAAGCACCGGTCGTGTGTTGGTGCCAGGATCATATGGGAAGCATGGGAAGACAGTATATCATCGGGTCTCATTTCGACTACCTGTTTGCCAAAGATCAGGTGATGGTCGACAGGTTCAGGCGATATACGACAATGCGTGAGGTGCATTATCTGGCGGAAGCATGCAATCCGCTTGTGCATACTCCCGCCTCCCTGAACGAGGATGATATGCGACGCTTCAATTGTGAGGTTACCACGGCAGGTTCACTCTACTATTTTCGCGCCGAGATTCTTGCCGCGCTATCAACCTTTGATCTCAAGATTTGGGGCGCGGTTCCTAAATACCATGTTGATACACTGAGACAGTTCTGCACCGGGGAACCCGTTTTCATGCGCGACAAAGCAGCATGTTTTAATGCCGCAAAAATTGTCATCAACACCCTGTTTCCTCTTGAAATGAAAGGGCTTAATGCTCGAGCATTCGAAATTGCTGGTTGTGGAGGCTTTCAGTTAATATCGGAGTCAGATGTGCTTGCACAGCATTTTATCCCAGGCAAGGAGATAGAAACTTACGGAAATATTGACGAATTGCAACATAAGGTTCGTTACTATCTTGCTCATGACTCTGAGCGCCGGGCGATTTCAGATGCCGGTCGCCGGCGAGCACATGCTGAGCATACCTACATACACAGGTTGAAAGAAATGTTTGACATTATTGGCCTCAAATTACCAGCCAGTGAAGCAGGCGCAGACAGCGTCAACGTTCAATAAAGCCATCCTGAAGATCTAATTGAAACCTCGCGTAAAACCCATGGTTATCTTGAAATGACAATGGTGGTAGAGGAGATCATATTTTGACCGGCAGGATCGAGGGCAAACAAAAAGCAGTCTGGATACTTGGTCTGAACCACTCGGGCACAACTATTGTCTGGAAAGCATTCAGGAAAGATGCTCGTTTTTTGTGCTTTGACGAGCCTCTTACGCCCGATATTGGCTTACATTTTCCACGCAATAATATCAAACTGACTTTCGATGAGTATATCAATCTCTTCGGCAATGATCCGGATATATTCTGGGGTCTATATGCATCTATCGACCACCTGCAAGAACTTGATCATGAATTTACTGTTGAACAGGAGCATTATCTGAGGACTTTACTAGGACAGGCTGACAATGTCGTCGTTGACGAGACACATCTGCATCTCCACCTTCCATCGATAAAACATATTTCTCCAGACGACTATGTCGTTCACCTCTATCGCTGCGCCAGTGGCTTCGTTACCTCTCATCTTCGGCCAAACTGGTCCAGAGACGGCTCTATCCAGCGTCGTGTCGTTCGTTGGCTACGGCACGAGGTTGATAAGAAGTTATTCTGGAGTCGCACGGATTTTCCACCAGGAATGCGGAGAGATGATGTAATTGGAAACCACCCCCAGTCCAAGTTTGGCCTTATGCTTGCAGAGGCCGGGTACGACTCAAACCGTATAATGAATTCGACGGCATTGGTTCGCCTGCTTGCCTACTGGCACTACCATTATCACTACCTCGAACGCGAAGGTCCGAAGCTGTTCGGTAATAAATTCATGTCATTGCACTACGAAAATTTTGCAACCAGTCCGGCGGAATCCATGAGCGACATGTATGAATGGCTCAATTTATCTCTACCGGCTGGTATACACTATTCAGATGTTCATGCACCAAGGCCTCCATTTAAACTAAATAACCCTCGATGGACTGAGGCTGCCAGAATTGCAGGCTTCTCTGTTGAGGAACTTGAAACTCTATTATGACTACACCTACAACTGTGCGAGTACCCGCCCAACCGGTACAGCCGGTCAAATCACTACGCACACACTGGTTGCAAGGTGCGGGCGTAGGCGTGCTTTTACAGGGTATCGGATTGGTGTTCGGATTTGCCACGAACGTATTCGTGGCGAGGCTGCTTGGCCCGCACGGGCTTGGGCAATACAGCTATGTTCTCGCGATTGTAGCCGTGCTCTCAGTAATGGCCACACTCGGGTTACCAACTGTGATTGCCAGACTGTTGGCAACCTATCAGAGCAAGGGAGAATGGGCGCAGGCACGCGGAATCCTGAAGTGGTCAAATCTGGTTATTGGTTCAACAGGGTTGCTGCTGGGACTTGGCCTTGTAGCAGGCGGCATGCTTCTGGACAGAAACAGTCAATTACAGCTTTACCTCCTGGCCGCCCCGCTCGTGGTGGTGCTGGCATGGACAAATATTCGCCAGCGTGCATTGCAGGGTCTTCACCGCCCCCTTGCGGCGCAACTCCCTGAACAGTTCATCAAACATTCGGTGTTCCTTTCCGTTGGCGTAATACTGTGGATTTCCGGTTACCAGTTCATCATGCGACCCAACGGCGTGATGGCAGTCTGGCTCCTCGCGAGCACTGCAAGCCTGCTGTTTGGTGCCGCGTTGCTGCGCCGGCTCAGTCCTCCTGCTTTGCGTACGGCAGATTCAAGCTACGAACCCCGGGCATGGCTGACCATTGCCTTGCCAATATTATTTACAGATGTACTAGGCGTGGTACTAGGGAACACCGATACGATAATCCTCGGCTGGCTTCGTTCACTCGAGGAGGTCGGCCTCTACCAGGTCGCGTTTCGACTTTCTATCATGATGCTGGTCCTGCTGGGTGCCTCCAACTGGGTACTTACTCCCTGGTTTGCACGATTCCACGCCACCAGCGAGAAAGAAAGATTGCAGAGCGTAGTGACCAGGACCACGCGTGCCATATTTGCGGCAACCCTTGTTCTCTACCTCGTGGCAGCCCTGTGGGGTAAAACATTGCTGGGAGTCTTTTTCGGTGAAAAGTTTGTCGAATCCTACCCGATACTGCTGATTCTCGGCGCCGGCCAACTGATCAACGTGGCCTGCGGGCCGGCGTATAACCTGCTCGCCATGACCGGCGGGCAACGTGAACTGGCGTGGAGTACAGCCGCTGCCGTAATGCTGAATATCTTGCTCTGCCTGCTGCTGATACCCGGCTTTGGCCTGACTGGTGCAGCCATAAGTGTAGCGATTACAACCAGTGCGTATAACGTGCTGCTGGCTATCATCGCAATGCGGCGCTGCGGTATCGCCGCAACAGTTTTTGGATAAGACCAGCCCTGACCTTCCGGCTTCGCCTCCCCGCCCCCAATACGTGATACGTGCTGTTATGTCAGGCAGTAACCGCTAATAACCTGAAAGGTACCGACCTGATGAGTGTTCTATCGAGGGGTAATTTCAGCGGCATCATCGCATTTTGTCTGTGTTTCTTTCTTGCTGCGGAAGTCCCTGTTGCACAGGGTGCAGTCACCTTGTACGGCCAGCGATTCTATCAAGGTCCAGTATTGGCTGTTCCCGGCCAGCCATTGATGTTGCCCGGATATAATCTTGACGCTGAAGACATGGTTGTCTACCAGGCTGTAGAGGGCCCCGGAAAAGAAGCGTTACCGCCGGCTGCTTTGCCAGTGGAAACAGGCCCTCTATCAGGAATCGCCAGGATAATCAGCAGCTCGGATGCACCCTTTTCACTGACTGTGCTGTGGCCCGAGGAAGCCGACCCGGACAGGGCCTATATCATCCGGGTGCGCGACAGGGCCGGCGAATGGAGCAATGGCATCAGGGTCAACGATGCCAGACCCTTGTGGATAACGCCTGCATTCGCCTACGAATCAGCGCAAATCGGTACTCTTCCCCGGTATATAAAGGTTGTTGGAAGAAACCTTTCCCCGGCTCATGGTGCGCAAACACAGGTCAAACTGGTCCATGCTTCAGCGCCTGCCACAGAGTATCTGCTCGTTGCAGGGAACGATAACGACCCCGGCACCGTGGTGGAACAGTATGTCGCCAGGGTGATGCTGCCGCCGTCACTGAAACAGGGACAGTACCGGATCCTGGTCAGCAGGGACGGGCAAGGCTGGATCGCGCTCAGGGGGCAGATGCTTATCATATACCCGGATCCTGAATTGGCGGGGGAATTCAGGGTTTCAGATTATGGCTGCCGCCCTGATGACGGGCGTGATGATTCGACTTGTATCAGGCAGGCAGTGGTAGCTGCGGGTCACCATGTCAAAGGCAGCGCAGCTGTTTTACTCGGTGAGGGCGAATGGACTCTTGGTCAGCGCAAGCCCGCGAGTATTGTGCTCCCGCCGGGCGTTAGCCTCAGGGGTTCAGATGCGCAGCGTACTGTACTGACAAGGGTAGCATTGGAGAATAATAGCATCACACCATTGAATCCACATCCCTGGTTCGTGTTGCAGGGTCTGAATTCTGTCAGCGACATCACCTTCAGGGATGAGACCGTCTATCACGTGGCGGTGAACCAGGGTCCCGTGCTGCAACTGGGCAGCCGGCAGCAGCACGACACGGTCTCCGGTATATTCATTGGAAACAATATATTTGACAAACCATACCGCGCCATCACGGATGCGGGAGTGCCGATTGCCCGGTTGTTCATATTCCACAATGAATTCGGTGCGTTTGAGAACGCCCTCTTCCTGGACGGTGGACCTGCCGACAGCCCGGTTCCTTTCCATGTTGATGATTCCGTCATTGTTGATAATGTCTTCAAACCGGGCAGCTATATGGACGTTTCAAAACGACGCGGGACCATTGCCAGCCAGATTGGTGCCTCCAGGAGGCTCGACTTCAGCGGCAATGTTGCAGATGGCCGGTCAACGGACTACTTCCAGGATCCCGAACATGACCCCAGGGGCTGGCGCGCTGCCTTTTTTTGGCACATGCGGAACAATCATGAAATGCTGCTGGTTTCACAGAACACTGCAAGCTGCACCGGGGACAAACTGGCGGACGGAGAATTCCTTGCCTTTGACAACAATCACAACAGCTTCGGATTTTCTCATGCGCAATGGGTCGTCTCCAGCACGGAAGACTCGGTAACGGTGTCCGGGCCCATGCTGGACCGCCATGAAGGGAGAAAACTGCCGGAAGGGTACTTCCGGGAGCACTGGGTGCAAGTAGCTGACGGAATAGGCATTGGGCAGGTCAGGCGTATCGTTGCCTACAAGAAACTGAAGGACCGTGTCAGAATCACCATCACCCCGCCGTGGGATGTACAACCGGCACAGGACAGCCGCATCGCGATTGGCCTTGAGTTCTGGCAGATACTCGTGCTCGACAACCAGATGGATCACCGCAAGCCGCCGTGCCTGAAAAACAACCGGCGGGATGCAATCAATGCTCCTTTTGGTGCCGGGGCGATCGGCTTGTGGGCACAGGCTGCGGATTCCGTCATAGCGGGCAACCGTCAAATGGATTCCAACGGGATAACGCTGCATCCCTTCTACAGCGAAGCAGGCGCGGAATGTCCTGATTGTACTGTCTCCTCATTGTTGCAGTATTTCGTGGAAGTACGCGATAACCGGGTGGAGGGTGAATATCAATGGAATTCCGACTGCAGCTGGTCCGGGATCACCATATCCTACGGTGCATCGCAGACTGATAATCCTCCCCCGCCTGCGATTGCCTATGGCCTGGTCATAGCAGGTAATACCGTGATTCATGCAGACGGGTTCTCAGGCGGAGCCATTTCAATCGCCCCATCCTGGTGGCAGGGCCCGAAGTCCCGTCCCGCCCCGCTCATCAGAAACACCCTGATCAATAACAACCTGATCAGCGAAATAAGGGGGATATTCTTTGATACACGCTGCGACAGAAGGATTGCTTCCCGATCTGCCATCATGATAGGTTCACCGACAATAGAGAATACACTGCTCGCTGCCAATCTGTGTGAGAACTCGGGCAGAGACCCCTTGATCGACAAGGGCACACGTACTGTTTTTGCACAGCCGACCAGGAACTCCAGAAACTGTGAAAACCATCGTAAGTAACCGGATATTGCCAGGTTCAAACCACCATGGCGACTAACGAGTCATCTCTCGTGCCTGCAAGCAGATCAGAGGTTGTGCTTAACGATGTTGTCAGTCCCAACCTGAGGACTCGCGAGAACAGGGCGATACGGCCGCGGCACAGGAGACACTCCACTGCTGCGTATTTCACTATTAACCTGGTCTTCATAGTCATTGTGTTTATGCTGTCACTTGCTGGCCAGGATGAGGGTCACAACCCTGCCCTCTATCTCGTGCTTCTGATGGCCCTGCTGTCTTCTCCCCTCCTGTTTGTCCAAAGCCTCACCGGCCCCTACCTGGTACTGGTGATATCCACCCCGTTCTTTTTTACGATGTTTGGACTGGGCGACCTGGTTGGCTACGTATCCGATACAGCCTCACTATATGTAACCGGTTCCCACACCCTGATAAGCAAGGGCGAACTGGGCGTACTTGCTGGCATTCTCTCCCTGTTCATCGGTTATACCGCTGCCGTGGGTACGCTGAGGCGCAAATCCGCGCGCTGGCTCGTTGCCGAATGGCCGGCCAAGAAGACTTTTCTCGTCGGACTGGCCTTTTTCACAGCCGGCATGATTGCCACATTCATTTTCCAGGTGCGCTGGAGTGTGTCCCAGGTTGATTCAACCCACACAGAAAGCGCCCTGTTTGTAAATTCCCTGGTACTGGGTCGCATGGTGGGGGAACTGGGCGAGATATTGCTGGCCTATGTCCTGGTAAAAACCAGGAGCAAGGCGATCACAATATTCATTCTTGGGTTAATAGCATTCAAGCTGCCACTTGGAATTATCCTGAATTCCAAATATATCGGTGTTTCGTTTATTGTGATCTACGTGGTCGTGGCATGGATCTTCAGGAAAAGACTTCCCTGGAAGATCATGCTGGTCGGTGGACTTGCCATATCGCTAATGTTCCCGCTGGCTTACACCTACCGGGCCTACATGGGCAAATACTACGTAAGCGTTGGCGAAACGCTGGAAGATATATCGGGCAACCTCAGCAAAGCCCTCTCGGAGGAGGTTACCGAACAACAGGAAAGAGGCCTGATGGATGCTGCCCTGAGCGGACTGACATCCGTTGCAGAACGCGCAAACATGAAGCCGACAGTTGAACTGATCATGGCGAGGGCAGGCAAGGATATACCCTACAAGAACGGTTACACCCTAACCCCGCTCCTGTATGTGCTGATTCCACGGATGATTCTTCCGGACAAGCCGGATGTCCCGGTCGGACAGATATTCAACAGGGATTTCAAGATTTCACTGAGTCCTGATACGTGGATTTCCACCTCGTTCATCGGCGAGTTTTACTGGAACTTCTCCTGGATCGGAATCATTGCGGGTATGCTGGTCGTCGGATATACGTACGGTGCAGTTGGGAGCATAACGAGCCTGGAAACGCGGACCAACGTGGTCAGGATATTAATTATATTGATAACGATAGCTACCCTGGTGTTCAAGTTCCAGACCGGCATCGCCCAGCAGTATTCCATATTCATCAGATCGCTCTTCATAGTCGTGTTCCTGCATATGCTGCTTCGCGAACGAAAACAGCGGAGCAGAACTGTATTGAAGAATGCAAACAGATACCAGTGACAGACTGTACCTGCACATTCTCTTCAACTCGCTAGAGTGCACCACAGAGCCTGTTAATATTATCGGCTATCAATTCCCCATTAGGTAACGACCGCGTCAATGTTGCTGCCATGCCGGAACTCGAAACGGTCATCCTAGTGATACCACGAGATCCCTCTTTGGTAGGGCGTCGTATAACGCACAGTGACCTCGGCCATGACCTGGGTCAAATCCGACCGATGCATGGATCCTGAATCATGCTGCGCCGCCACGTCCTCCCTGGCGCATGCACGAATACTGCCCGCATATTCCGGACCGTTGCTCTCGCCTGTCATCGACAAGCGCACGCGTCGCTCAGTCTCTGTGTACCCAATCCGGACACTGTCCGGCATCGTGCAGCCAGCTATAGGTTTTTAGCATCATTGCCGCGATATGCTGCCAGGCATATTCCCTTTCCACCCAGTCACGCCCGTTCCGGCCCATGCTGACCAGTTCCTTTTGCGGGCTGGCCATTGCCTGCCTCAGGGCTTCCCTGATTGCACCCTGATCCGGCGCCACCTGCCAGCCACATTTGCGCGCAGCCAGTTCGGTCCATGGTGTACCGGTCGTGGTGACAACCGGCAGACCGTGTGCCAGCGCCTCGGCAACCACCATCCCGAAGTTTTCCGAGTGCGACGGCAACACAAACAACGAAGCACCCGATAGCAATGCCGTCTTCTGCTCTCCCCGCAGCTCTCCGGCAAACCGGACATTCACACCGCCGCAAACCCCGGCTGCAAGCCTTTGCATGTCCCGCGCATAATCATCGGCCAGCGGACCTGCTATCACCAGTTCCCAGTCCGGAAACTGCCTGCACAGCACGGACCAGGCATGAATAAGCATGTCAATGCCCTTGACCGGATTAATACGACCCAGAAATACCACCTGCCGTCTGCGTGGCGCACCGGGATCGATATCCGGCATATCGACACCGTTCGGAATGACTGCCACGGGCGCACGCAATTCAAGCCTGCGCACATTTTCATATTCCTCTTTCGAGGTTACATGGAAACAATTGCAACGCTGCAGCGCCGGTTTCTGGACCAGCCTCCAGAACGGTTTCTTCACCAGCCCCTTGTAGCCCATGCTCCAGGCAGACATGGATCCGCGTGGACTGCAGACGATCTTCACCGGAGCATTGCGGTCGAGCACGACAGGAAAAACATTATTGGCAAAACGCCAGATCCCATGTCCATGCAGGATACCACCCAGCCTGGCCCTGCGCCTGACCTCGCGCATGAATTGCGCGGACACCCCCAGGTGATTGTCGAGCCACCCCGTACTGAACGCCAGCGGCACCCGGTAGGGCCACTCCCCTGGCTGCTGCCCCGGCGTCAGCACGGTAACATCGTGCCCGGCACGATAGAGTTCATCGGCAAGTCGTGCTATGGAATAGCTCGGTCCGGCCGATAGATTGTGCATACTTCCGACAATCTGTACGATGCGCATGATCTGTCTCGTTTGCGATTAATGCGGATCACAAACCGTGTCTGCCCCCCCCGGGGGACAAACGCAGCACTTGTCCGGCCGAACCCAGGCGTCGTGAATACGTGTACAAGATAATCATTATCAACCGGTATTTCCATCCGGACATGTCAGCGACCAGCCAGATGGCAACGGACCTGGCCTTTTCCCTGGCTGAATCGGCAGTAAGGGTATGTATACTCACCAGTCGTCTCGCCTACGAAGACCCGCACGCACAACTGCCAGCCCGGGAATCCGTCAGGGGAGTCGGAATTCACAGGGTGTGGACAACACGCTTTGGCAGGGGAAATCTTGCCGGCCGTGCGATCGACTATGCTTCGTTCTATCTGTCCGCATTTATCACCCTGATGAAGCTGGCACACAGGAACGATATCATCATCGCCAAGACCGACCCGCCACTGATTTCAGTTGTCGCATGGATGAGCGCCAGGATCAAGCGGGCCCGCCTGGTAAACTGGCTGCAGGATATTTTTCCGGAAGTCGCCATGGGGCTGGGTGTCATTGCATGGAGACCACTGATCGCACCATTACGCTGGCTGCGCAATTTGTCACTGAGAGGTGCCGTGATGAATGTCGCAATCGGCCAGCTTATGTATCAGCGACTGATCAGCCTCGGCGTCAAACCGGAATCAGTCACTGTCATCCAGAACTGGGCGGACGGGGAGTTGATAAGGCCGGT
>Ga0210144_1000721_pt1 | contig 15664 bp, 14 predicted proteins | sample Muzzi_PWA_D2_FD_185532 | JGI IMG/M metagenome (GOLD analysis project Ga0210144, IMG submission 185532) | Wetland microbial communities from San Francisco Bay, California, USA, that impact long-term carbon sequestration - Muzzi_PWA_D2 (SPAdes) | ecosystem: Environmental > Aquatic > Marine >...
GCTCGGTCGACGACGGGACGCCCGCGGCGCTCGAACGGGCGGCCGAACTGTATCGCGGGGATCTGCTCGACGGCATTGGCATCCACGACCCGGCCTTCGAGGCGTGGCTGCGCGACGAGCGCCGGCGCCTGCGCGATCGGGCCTGCGATGCGCTCTCCAGGTTACTCGATCACGAGACGGCGGAAGGGTCCGAGCGTGCGCTCGCCACGGCCCGGCGGATTCTGGCGCTCGACCCCCTACGGGAAGCGGCCCACCGCGCGGCGATGCGGCTCCAAGCCGCCAGGGGCGAGCGGACGCTGGCCCTCAAGCAGTATCGGGCCTGCCGCGACCTGTTGTCTGCCGAGCTGGGAATTCCGCCGGAGCCCGAGACCGAGGCCCTCGCGGCTGAGATTCGCGACGGCGCAGTCCGCGCGGGGGATGCGGTCGATCCTGCGCCTGCCCGACGTGCGCCGGCGGCGAGCATGTTGTCGCTTTCGGAAAAACCCTCCATTGCCGTCCTACCGTTCACCAACCTGTCCGGCGATCCCGAGCAGGAGTTCTTCTCGGACGGCATTACCGAGGACATCATCACGGCGCTGTCCAAGCTGTCGAAGCTTTTCGTCGTCGCGCGAACTTCGACCTTCACCTACAAAGGCCGGGCGATCGACATCAGAGAGGTCGGTCGGGAGCAAGGAGTCCGATACGTCCTCGAAGGGAGTGTCCAGCGCGGCAGCGATCGCTTGCGAATTACGGCGCAGCTGGTCGATGCCACGACCGGGCACCATATCTGGGCGCAACGCTATGACAGGACGATGCAGGACGTCTTCGCGTTGCAGGACGAGATCACTCGAGAGGTGACATCGGCCCTCCAAGTCGAGCTGACGGAAGGCGAGCAGGCTCGCCTCTGGGCCAGCGGCACGCGGAATCTCGAGGCTTGGGAGGCCGCCATACAAGTTCCGGAGCTGCTGCACAGTCACCGCCGGGCCGACGTGCTTCCGGCCCGCCGGCTCGCAAAGCGGGCTTTGCAGTTGGATGAGAACTATGCCAGCGCCTGGGCCATGCTGGGCTGGTCCTATTGGAACGAGGCCTTCAACGGTTGGACGGATGATCCGGATGCGGCGCTCGGCCTGGCTTTGGAGGCGATGGAGCGGGCCCGCGCAATCGACGATTCGGATCCCGATACCCTGGCTCTGCTTGCCTTTCTCCATCTTTCACTGAGGCGGTTTGACGAGGCCAGCAGTTTGATCGAAACCGCGATGGCGTTGGGACCCAACAATTCGTTCGCGCCGGCCGTTGCGGCCAATGTCGCGCTGTTCTGCAACCGACCGCGCGACATGGTTCCGCTGCTCAAAAGGGCCAGGCGGCTCTGCCCGATCTATCCGGCCTGGTATGTCGGTGACCTGGCCTTCGCCTACTTGCTCATGGACCGCCACCGGGAGGCGATCGAAATCGCCACGGAGGCAACCGGAATCGATCCGGATTACATCTATTCCTACCAAGCCCTCGCAATCGCGCACGCCGAGCTGGGGCAGGCCGAAGAGGCCCACGCAGCGGCCGCGAACATTCTCCGGATTGAACCCAAATGGACAATCAGGGCATTCGGCGAATGCCAGCCGTACCGCGACGAAGCTGTGCGAGATCGGATGATTGGAGGTCTGCGCAAGGCAGGCCTACCGGAGTGAACCGACTCCGTCATCAGGGGCCTTACGGTCGACTGTTGGGCGCGTGTGTCATGTCGGGCTTCGTGGCAGACTGAGGGCTCCCTATCCTCCGCCGGGTCGTCCGGAAACAGCCAGACCCAGGCTCGATACCGTGGACGGCAGCGGGCCCGAATATTTGGCTCGTTGGCCATGACGTTCAGCAGCCATATGGAAAGCTCTGCCGATATGCGCCGCCCGGTCGGACCGTGGCGGCACGCGAGTCCGGTTGCCGGTCGGCGACTGCGGACTGCCTGACCCAGCGGCGCGCGCTCGGCCATGCGGCGGGGAGGGCGCCGAGCCCCGGGTCGATCCCGCGTGACCGGGATCGACGATAGGCCGTGTGGCCGGGCCCCGGCATCGTTTCCGACCGAGCGGCCACGTTGCGGTGATCGCCCATGACGCGCCGTCGCGACGGTGAACCGGGGGCGCGCGCTGCGTCGGCCGGGGCCGCGCGCCGCGGCCGTCTTCCGACGCGGGCCATTCTTGCGGAAAGCAAGGAACGCTGGGTCAAATATTTGAAAGAGAGAACTGTACATTGAACCTTATTTTTCTAAATTTTTATGTTTAATTACTTAAATTTCGAAACGATATAATTTGATATCTTGCGAAATTAATGTATTATTACTTTCGACTTCTGGTTGTCATCACGCGGAGATACATGGATGATCCGGTCCTTCTTGCTCGATGAGAGCGGCGCTACCGCCATCGAATACGGCCTTATCGCGGCTCTGGTCTCGATTGCGGCGATTGCCGCGCTCACGTCGATCGGCAACTCGCTGCGAACGCTGTACGACTCCACCGGCAATGCCATGTCGAACGCGGTCGGCGGTTGATGGCCGCGGTCTTCCTCAAGAGCGTGTCCAAGGTCTCCTGCATCGGATGGGGTGAGATCGGCGTCCGTGCACGCAACTGGTTCGTGCCCGGCTTCGCGGCTGCGCGACGCCAGCCGGGCCAGGATCGCCCGACGAGCATTGCGGGGCTGATCGGCTTTTAAGATTAAGAATGGACCGGAGGTTTCACCTCCGGCCGGTTGGGCTCTTCGAAATGACAGTGAGATTGCTCAGAGCCGCGGATTGCCACCGCGGCTCCCGGCCTGTTCTTGCAGCTTTCAGATCGCCGTGACCTCTCGCCGCGAACGACCGATGCGGGTTCTTTCCCGCGCCCGTTACGACAACCCGCGATGTCCGAAACGGGTCATTCCCGGACATCGACCCGAATCGCTCGCCACGTCCGGTTTCGGGGGCAAATCAGCCATGCCGACCTCACCTTCGGAACGTCCGGAAATAGCCACAACCCGACATTCGCGGCATCCTTCGACGGCACAGACCCGGGTGCGGCGTTCGGCTATTCTCCTTTTGCAGGGAGGGATCTATGGAGCGCCGCCTCGCGACCATACTCGCTGCTGACGTAGCAGGTTAATTGCACCTCATGGGCGAAGACGAGGCGGGAACTGAATCACTAGCGGCTCACCATCACTGATGATAACATTAATAATGGGTGTTTGATTTTTTTGACTGTCGACATGAGGGAGGGTTAGCCATGTGGAAAGCAAGACTCTTTCCGGTCGTTTCGATTGTTGCAGCAATCGCGGTTGGGACGCTCGCAGTTCAGAATCTCAGTGCTGGCGAAAATCCGCCGAAAGCGAAAACCACGCTCCTTTTGGAACAGAAGCTGGAGGGCTTGCCGGGATATAAAGTGCAAATCGTTTTCATCGACGGTCCGCCAGGATGGGTCGGTTCGAAACACTATCATCCCGGCAACTTATTTGGTTACGTGTTCGAGGGTACCTACCATGTTAACTTCGAAGATATGACCTCTCGGACAATACGGGCGGGCGAGGTATTTTACGAGAGTCCGAACTCCGTAATGCGCTCCAGGAATGCGAGCTCAACCGAAGGGACAAAGGAGATTGTGTTTCAGGTATTGCCCGAGGACCAACCCGGGGTAATTAGTGTGGAGTAGCAAAAACAGCTGCCTGTCATGCCAAGCGCATTTCTGCATGCGTTTACATGAATAATACTTTGCACGGTTGCTCGCGGGAGCTATGAATCACCTCGTGTATGGGCGATCTATCGGGAGGTCGGCTCGCTCAAATATTTCGGCCAACCGATTTCGATCTTCGGGCCTGACGAATTGGCGCAGCAACCAAAATGACCGTAGGTGAAATCCCGGATAGCTATCAAATAGTCTGTCTAACACCTTAGCTGCCTCATCCGACCGGCCCAGTTCATTATAGGCCGCGGCCCAGACGGCAAACCCGCCATCGCTGATCGGCCCGCCGCGGAAAGAGTTTTCCTCCAACGTAGCTATAACCGCTTCGTACTTACCTAAAGTAAAGTTGGCTATGCCCAAGTACGTTCGATAGGGGCTACCGAATTCAGGATTCAAGCGGATAGCTGTATTAATTGGGTCGATCGCTTCCTCGGCGCGACCCGCCCACACTAGAAGGTTACCAAGTAGGGCGTGGGCATCTGCATTGCTTGGTGCTGACACCAGTGTCTTGTCTAATATCCTGATGGCCTTGTCGGTCTTACCCGTAACATGAAAAGCGGACGCCATTGCTACTTGCGACATCTCCAATTGCTCGTCTATCTCCCAAGCCTTCCGTGCCCACCGCAATGCCTCTTTTGCCTCCTCAACGGGTGAAGGGCTATATCCACCCATAACGGCGATAGAGTAAGTCCGAGATAGCCCCGCGTAGCCTCCCGGAAAGTTGTGCGCTTGCTCAACAACGCGTTCGAACAACTCGCGCGACTTTAACAGATGGTCAATGTCCGTGGCGTAGGTGGATAACAGTGTCTCGGCGTTCAGAAAGAGAGTGTAGCTTTCTGGACTCAGTCCGTATATCTCATCCAAACGATAGGATTCTCCCGGTTTTAGCTTCACGGAAAGCGCCAAAACCACTTTCTTCGCGATTTCATCCTGCAAAGAAAAAATGTCACCCAGGTTACCGTCATACCGCTCGGCCCACTGAGTACTACCAGTCAATGCGTCGATGAGTTGGGTGTTAATACGCACTTTGTCACCCTCGTGCCTCACGCTGCCTTCGAGAATATAGCGGACGCCTAATTCTTCGGCGACTTGCCCAATATTGACCGAGTTATCCGTGTAGTTGGCGGTGGAGTTCCTCGCAATCACGAAGAGCCCGGAGACATTCGACAAATCCGTGATCAGATCGCTGGTCAGACCCTCCGCGAAGTAGTCTTGCTCGGGATTACCGCTCATGTTTTCGAAGGGAAGCACAGCTATCGATGGCTTCGTTGGCAGCGGGAAGGCCATGCGCTCGGGACGCGCGGCTTCCACGTTCGGCGCCCAAGGCCGCCACCAGACAGCCGCAACGACCACCACCGCCAAGGCCAAACCGCCCGCTGCAACCGCACCCAACCGCCATCGGAGTCGGCTCAGCCGTCTTTCCCCGATGACAATACCTACCGCCGCGGGCGCTAAGAGCACCCGGTAGACCGGAACCGGGGTTTCGATGTTCTTGACCTTCTGTTCGCCGATGAACTCGTAGCCCACGTCGAGCTTGTTGCGGACCTCATGGAAGACCTTGCGCGGGATGCAGATGCCGCCCGGCTCGGCCAGGCCCTCGAGGCGCGCCGCCACGTTCACGCCGTCGCCGAGGATGTCGTCACCGTCAATGATGATGTCGCCCGTGTTGATGCCAACGCGGTAGCGGATGCGACGATCCTCTGGCACCTCGGCTTCACGCTCCGCCATCGCCCGTTGGATTGCGACGGCACACTGGACGGCGTCGACCACGCTCGCAAACTCCACCAGCAGACCGTCACCCATCGTCTTGACGATGCGGCCGTTGTGCTCTGCGAGCCTGGGATCGATCAGGTCCTTGCGGTTGGCCTTTTGGCGCGCAATCGTGCCGCTCTCGTCGGCCTCCATGAGGCGCGAGTAGGCCACCATGTCAGCAGCCAGGATTGCCGCGAGCCGTCGTTCTTCGCGCTCCGGTGCCACGGGAGTATCACCCTTCGCCAAATGCGCGTTGGTTTCACTTTATGGAGGGCGGCTCCGCGTGTCTACAGGACCCGACGGTCAATGTCTCAAGTGGGCCATTCCCAGTCGTTGAGAGCAGGCCGCGGTTACGTCCGGAGTTGGCCCCTAATCGGCCGTCACCCTTTCAAATCCAGACCCTGGCGCTGGGAAGTCCGGTTCTGAGTGAATAGCGGTCATACCCTGGACCTGGAGAGAACGGCCGGTCCTAGCCAGAAGCGGGCATTCCGACGAAGCGATATGCGGCTAAGTCTAGCCACAAGGCGACACGTGCATGGACGCACAAGTTCACGACGCGCATACTCGCGTGGGTGAGCCGCGGCGATCATTGTTTTCTCCGGGGGGGGGCCGGTGCGGTTCGGTCTACTGATCTTGGTAGGGGTGAGGTAGATGGCGGAAAAACCGGCTTGGCGAATTGCAGGGGATTGGTTCGACAATTGCAGCTGTGCCGTTGCCTGTCCCTGCACCTTTGCCGAACCGCCCGATAACGGATTCTGCGAGGCCGTCCTCTTCTGGCACATCGTTGAGGGCCGCTACAGAGACGTAGTGCTCGACGATATCAGCTTCGTGCGGGTGGCTCGGTGGGAAGGTGACCTCTGGGCAAGGAACGCTTACGGCGGAGGCGGAATGTACATCGACGAGCGTGCCGACGGCGACCAGGTGCAGGCGGTGCTCACCATACTGAGCGGAAAGGCCGGCGGGTTTCCGGCCCTGTGGGCGAGCATGTTCCCGGAGGGACGCAAGGTGCTCGGAGTGGAGCGCGCCGCGATCAGTTACGAGATAGCTCCGGACCAGTCCTACTGGGGGGTAGAGATTGCGGGCAAGATCAAGGCCTGGGCGAAGGCGCTGGTCGGGCCCACCAGCAATCCCGGCGAGTATCCCAGGATGATGAATGCCCCCGGGTCTGAGACCGGGCCAGGGCCTCAGCTGGTGACGTGGGGCAAATCCACTGTGTGCTCGGTTGACGCCTTCGGCTTCAGCTTTGAGTGGACGGTCAGCTCGGCCAAGCACATTCCGTTCGACTGGAGTGGGCCTTGAGCCACTTGGGCTCCGGCAAGGTTGTCACTGCGCTCCAGTCAATTATAAACCAATCTTTATTGCATCTATACGACACCAGATTCGCAGCGGTGTTCCCGTCGATAGTTCGCGGTCCGATGTCGGAATTGGGTCAAAAGAAGATGTTGCCCGACACCGCCTATTATGTCTGGCTTCGAGGATAAAGCGAAAGTGCCGGCCTCAAGGCATCTCCGCATTTGCGAGTTCGGTCAGTTGCAGACGGGCCCTGATGTCGCCACGAAAGGCAGGTATCCCGAGGAGAATTTCGTGCGTTTGCTGGCGTAGGTCTGTAACTAGCCGTTATTGGGTGCTTTGCTCTCGAAAGCGGCAGCCGGACGCTCGTTTTGAGTGGTTGACGGCAGATTTTAAAGTTCCCTTCTCTGACACGTGCCGGTAGGATTTCGTTAAACAGCGCCGTAAGGTATCCCACATGTCAGAGCCCTATACGATTGACCAATATGTGAGGGACCTTCGGAAAATCGTGACGGAAACGGATGACGAGGAAAAGATCATCAGTCGGGTTGGACCTCTGGCGCAGCGTTTAGCTGTTGAGAGGACTTGGCTGGAGAAAAAACACTACGAGACCAATGTCGATCAGGGCTTCGGCGTTCATCTTCTCCATGAAGAACCAGATCATTCCTTGGCCGTATTAGTTGTGAATTGGCTTCCTGGGCGTGGTGCGCCGCCCCACAATCATGGGACATGGGCCGTAGTGGCCGGTGTAGAGGGGTCTGAGCGCAATATTCGGTATCGGCGGATGGATGACGGAAGCCGTCCAGGCTTTGCGACCTTGGAAGTCAAGCATGACTTCAGTGCCGGTGCCGGTGAATTGATTGGCATGAAGACTGGCGGCATACACGCAGTTCAAAATGAGACAGATGAGGTGACAATTTCACTCCATACTTACGGTAAGCACGTCAACCACACTAACCGCTCGCAGTTCAATCTTGAGACGAAAGAAGTAAAGGAGTTCGTTGTCAGGGTTGATTAAATCCTTCTTGAGTTTCTTATTCCCGCACTCATAGAAAATTTTAAGTCATGACCGGTCTGGGTCATTTCCGGACATGGATCGAGACCGTCGTCTATGTTCGGTTTCGGGGATAAAGCGGCCGTCCCGCCGGCAGGGATTCTACGTCCGGAAATAGCCAAAGGCGGACTTGCAAATCCCCGTTAAAGGCCTGAGCCGCTGGCAACCTGCTGGCAATTATTCCGAGTGATATCGTGCGCGGGATCGGCAATTGACGAATCGCTCTCGCTCGAATCGATTTCCGCTGGCTTGACCCTGGTTTGGGTTTGCTGTATACGGCGCGCATGATGGTACGCGTCTATACAGCCTAGCGAGCTTTCCCAAGCCCCGGCCCGAGGGGCCGGGCGTCGACGCGCGCCAACATCCCCCCGCTCTCATATTTTCTGACTGTTCTCGAGTCGACGCGCGTCCGCTCATGGTGTTTTGGCCATGCGCAATGTGAATGCCTTATGGACGGACGAAGGAATTACCCGATGTCGACCAAAGAATTTGATCGGTTCTTTCAGGCCACGAAGGCGGGCGCCTTTGTGCGGGCGCTGGAGTTGGCGAATAAGTCGGACTGCCGGGATCGCCAAGACATGGGGCCGAGAAACGCCAAGACGGCCGTTCGTCCTGGGCAAGACCGCCACTTGGCGGTTCGGCGTTTCTTGCTGAGCCCGGCCTGGGGCTACGGCCTGGTCCTTCTTGCGATCGCCCGCTATTTCGATCTTATCTGAGTATGATCGCGTGTCGTTACTTCCGTGCCGTGCGACGCGGACTCGGGCGTGTCCCATCGTGGCCCAGGCCACGAAGCAACCTGGCCGGACTGGTCAGCGGCGGGCTCGAAGCCCTGGCGCTTCCGACCGGCCGAATGAAACGGGACGCTTCGCGAGTCCCCAAGGTCCGCTTTGGGTCGCAAACGGCCGGCCGCCGACGGCACGCGCCACGTCCGATATCGGGGCTAATCAGACATACCGCTTCAGCCGAGGGGATGCCCGGAAACAGCCATGACCGGAGATTTCGTCGTGGCTATGCGGATATGCTGGGCCCCGTTCGAGCGTTGCTGCCTCCCACGTCTATACCCTATGCCCGACGCGGGGATGTTCGAAGGATGGTGGCACGGAAATCCTATGGCCTATGGCCCGCCATTCGACTGTCCGGCGATTTCCTGCGCCGCCCGGACGCCGGACTGGTACGCCCCGTGGCAGGTGCCTTGCCCGCCATAGACGGTGGCCTCACCGGCAAAGAACAGGCGTTCATCGACTGAGCGCTGCAGATTGGCGCGCTGGTGTGCTTGCCCGGGTCGCGCGCAGGCCCAGGTTCCCCGGGTCCAGGGTTCTGTGCTCCAGGCCGTTACGATGGAGCGGCTGACGTGTTTGCGGATATCGTGGCCGAAGACATCGGCGATCCTGTCGACGGCGAAGTCATGACAGGCCTGCTGGCCCTGTTTCTCGAGCCAGACGCCGTGACGACCGCCAACAAACACGACGGCGGCGTTGAGCCCCATGACGCTCGCTTCGATCTTCGCCGAATTGCCGTCGTCGTTCCAGGTGCAGTAACGACCGCGACCCTCCGGACCGAAGACGTCCGCGTCGAAATAGATGCCCATCTTGTTCTCCGTGCCCATGGGCAGATCGTGGATCGCCTCCGCTTTCCAATCCGGCAGGCCCGGGGTAAAACGGATTTCGCCGGATGCCAAAATGCTCGTCGATACCGTGATCAGGGCCGTGCGTCCCGTGACGGCCCCCTTGGGCGTCTCTACCGTCACACCCTGGCCCGACCAATCGATCCGCTCGGCGCGGGCATTGAGTGACACCGCAACATCCGCGCCCCATGCCGCGACCAGATTGCCATAGCCATGCAGAACCGCAAAACCGAGCTCGCCGACGGCGCTGGCGAGGTCGGCGGTCGAAACGAGATCGACGTCCTTCCCCCAAGCCGACGCTATGCCACACAGAAGGGGCGCCGCATAGTCGTCGTCCATATCGATCACTTCGGTGATGGCCACATCCCGGCCTTGTTCGACAGCGGCCGCAATCGCCTTGTAGCTGTCTTCATGGTAACGGAGGCAGGCGGCGCGTTGATCGTCGTCCAGGGACGCGCCGTTTCGCTGAAACCTGAGATTCGTCTCTTCGAGCAAATCGCTCGTGTCCTTACCCAACGTGATGCCCAGCGCATCAGCGATGGCAGTGAAAGGATTGGTCGGCCCCCCGACCAGATAGGCGCACCCCAGATCGAACCATACGCCGGGAGCGATCTCCTCGGAGTACGCGCGCCCACCGATGCGATGCGATCCCTCGACCACCGTGTATGTCAGGCCGAGCCGGGTCAGCTCCCTGGCCGCCGACAGGCCGGCCGACCCCGCACCGATGATGATGACGTCCGTATCCGAGGGCATGCCTTGCCTCCCTAAAAGGTTGCTGCATTGCGAGCATGCATTGCGCAGACCTAGCAAGAACAAAAACGCATTTCAATCATAGAGGATTTAAGAAATCGAGACGCCCACTCGGGTCATTTCCGGTCGCCTGCCGTGAGCGCCCGCAAAGTCCGGTTTTTGGGGGCAAAGCGGTCGTGCCGGCGTGCCCTCCGGAATGTCCTGAACTAGCCACAAGCCGACCTTGCGCCTAGTGATTTGCGGCGAGGTTAGGACTTTGCCGGCCTAATGTTCTGGTTCATGCGGAAGAGATTGTTGGGGTCGTATTTGGTTTTCAGTGCCACCAGGCGGTCATACTTGGCCTGGCCATAAGAGGCGCGCACCCGCTCGGCTCCCTCATCGGCCTCTTGGCCGAGGTAATTCACGTAGACGCCTTTCGAGGCATACGGCTGCAGGGCGTTCCAGGTCTCGCGCGCCCAGGCGATGTTGGCTTCGTCATGCTCCGCTCTATCCCAAGCACCCAGGATCAATAGGTTGTGGGGCACATCCCGATGAGCGAAGGCCGTTTCATCGCGGCCGATGCGGGCCATGGCGCCGCCGAAGCACTCGATGAAAAGCTTACTGTTGGGCGAGGGCATCGAGGCACGACAGGCTACAAGGGCCTCGATGGCCTCGTCGGGCAAACGCTCGAGGAAACTGGATTTCCAGTAGTTGCGGAGACCCGGCGGTGCGCTCTCGTCGAATAGGGTCTGCACCTGCCGGTAGGGCATGGGACCAAGGGTATCCATCATCGGCGGACCGAATTCGCGCATCGGCTGGAGCACTCGCGCGCCTTCGTCGAGGCCGCCGTTGTAGACAAAGACCAAGGCCAGGACCGGCGCCCCGTCCGGTGCCGTGACCAGGCCGGCCAATGCCCCCAATTCGTCGGGTGTGTCGGCCAAAAAGTCGCGGAAGGCGGCCAAGCTCTTCTGAGCCTCAGCCAAGGGATAGAGCAGCATGCCGGCCAAGAACGGGCCGATCTCATGCAGCGCGAATTCGAAGGAGACCACCACGCCGAAGTTGCCACCGCCGCCGCGCAAGCCCCAATAGAGGTCAGGGTTTTCCTCCGCGCTGGCGGCGACCAGATTCCCGGCGGCGGTCACCATGTCAAACGAGATTACATTGTCGCAAGCTAGACCGTGCTTGCCCTGCAACCAGCCAATGCCGCCACCGAGAGTCAGGCCGGCAACGCCGGTCGAGCTGATCAGGCCACCAGTGGAGCCGAGGCCGAAGGCTTGGGTTTCGGCATCGAAGTCGCTCCATGTGGCGCCGCCTTCGGCATAGGCGCGCTTGGCTTTTGGATCGACCCTGACGGAATTCATGGCCGAGAGGTCGAGCATCAGCCCGCCGTCGCAAACCGCGTTGCCTGCCACGTTGTGGCCGCCGCCGCGCACCGACAGCAGTAAGCCGTTGGCGCCGGCAAATTTCACTCCCTCCATAACGTCGGCGACGCCGGCGCAGCGCAGAACGACTGCCGGCTTCCTGTCTATCATGGCGTTGTATAGAGTGCGCGCCTCGTCGTAACCGGCTTCGCCCGGCCGAAGCGCCGGCCCCCGCAATTCGGATTTCAAAGCTTCGAGTGCCGCCTCATCAACCAGCACTTGTCCGCCGTCCAAGGCGGCCAGCGAGATGTCTGCCATCGTCTCCCCCAATACGCCTGTTGCCACCCTGCACGAGCACGGCTTCTGCGAGGTTCAAACTAACATAATTGGAGAGAAATCCTAGAGGGCCTCGTAGCGGCCCAGCCGGGGCGGGACACTCTGACCAAGCGAAACCTTGGCGCCGGTCAATCTCTGTGATTGGGCAGATTTCAACGGGCTCGCGAGAAAGCGACCATTTCTCCTTTGGGTCAAACGCGGCCGTGCGCCGCGAGTGTCCGCCACGTCGGGCTATGGGGGTAAAGCGGTCGTGCCGAAGCCACCTCAAGCATGTCCGGAATGAACCAAAAGTCGCGATGCGGCGAGGCTCTACAGTTTGAGTCCGGCCTTCCGAAATCCATCGCGCCAAAGATCAGACTCACGCTGGCGGGCGCAGATGGTGATCTGCATTTCCGCAAAGCGGTGCGGGTCAAACCTGCCCGCGGCCCTTTCAGTGGCATCTTCGAGACAGTGTTGCGCCTCGAGGCTTGCGCCAAGTTGCCCACAACAGGCGGCATAAACGACGAGGACTTGCGCTGGCGCCTCGGACCGGTCCTCGTATGTCGCGAGGCACTGTTTGTAGTCACCCATCATGTAATAGATGTCGGTGAGGCATTCGCTGACCACGAAAGCACTGAACGGGTTGAGCCTCCGCACCTGTCGGACTATCTCAAGGGCTTCGTCAAAGCGTCCGAAAAACGCCAAATGCCATGCCCGGAGGAGCATGATTTCGCTGTCGTGCGGGTTCATGGACGTCGCGATCTCGATATGGCGGAGCCCGCGGTCCTTGTTGCCGCCGGGCGTGAAGCCGAAAGACATACTTGCCGCCATGTGGACAAACGGGTCCCGGTCGTCGAGTTCGAGGGCCCGTTTCGCGATGGCCCGGCTTTTCGGGCCGAGTTCCTCTGGCGTCAGGCCCATCGATGCGCTGAAAACCTGATAGGCATATTGCAGCGCCAGCCAAGCTTGCGCGGCAGCGTACGTCGGATCGATGGCGGCGGCTTCCTCGACCAGCCTGAAGCCTTCGTTCACGTTGCCGCGCCACCATGCCGCCCGCCCATTCAAAAGACGGTCGTAAGCGGTCAGGTTTTCCGGCGGAAGGCTCCGGGTGCGCGCCTCGGCGGCAGCCGTCAGGTTGACGCCCAGTTCGGCGGCAATGGCCGAGACGATATCATCCTGAACGGCAAACACATCCTCCAGTTCACGGTCGTACCGCTTCGCCCAAAGCTGTTTGCCTTCCGTCGTTTCCGTCAGCTGGGAAGAGACTCGAATGCGATTGCCCGACCTCCGCACGCTGCCCTCGACAAGGTACTCCACGCCTAATTCCTCGCCGACCTGGCGGGTCAACGGGAACCGACCTTTGTAGTGAAAGGCGGAATTTCGAGCGATCACCGCGACGGAGTGAAACCGGCCCATTGCCGCAATGAGGTCTTCGGTTAGGCCGTCGGCGAAATAGTCCTGTTCGGGATCGTCGGACAGGTTGACGAGGGGCAACACCGCCAGGGACAGCACTTTCCCACGCTCTGATGAAATTGAACCAGGCCCATTCACGGGTTGGTTTCCATCGCACCGAAGGCGCTCGTCCCGCAGCCATTCGTCGAAGGCAGGGTCGTTGATGTGCAGCCCTTCGAGAAGCTCGTCTCCAGAAGAACGGCTTTCGACAGCCACATGCTCCGGGTCTAGCGAGACGGCATCGTCGCCAATGCGCAGTGCCTCCGCTAGACCGTTGCCGAGGTCCCGACGTAAACCGCTTAGCGCTTGACGAAGTGACCCCCGAGCCTGTTCGTCGCCCCGGTCGGACCACAGCAATGTTGCCAACTGTTCGCGGCTCCTGGGCTTCCCGGGGGGCAACGCGAGATAGGCCAGAAGCGCCCGTGCTTTGCGCGATTTGATCGTGATCTCGTTGCCGAGGGCGTCCTCGGCGCGAAACCGGCCAAATAGCCTCAATCTCAGCATCTGCGACCCAACCTGGCCCTTTCCACCGGGCAACGATCATCAAAGACCGGCGAGTATAGAGGCATTGTAACAAAGTATCACTTGCAACTGGATGGGAAATCGGCAGATCGGCGAGCGGGTGATGCAAGTCTGAGTTGGGTCATTTCCGGACATCCACTAAGAGCGCCCGCCACGTCCGGTTTCGGGGGCAAAGCGGACGTGCTGGGCCAGCCGCCAGGATGTCCGGAAATAACCAGAACCGGGAAAAACTGGTTTCGCGATCGAATCTGTCGACCGACCAATAAACGAATGACGGATTGACGATGCCGAGTCACAATTCGACCGTAGTGGACGGGGCCGCGTGCCCCAAGGATGACAAACCACTCAGCCCATGACAGGTGTGGTTCCGTCCAGTCTTGCTTTTCTCTGGCTCAGCCTGGTCCCGGTGCAGGCGGAAGCGCCGGACGACGCGATGATTGTCCAGATGGCCCAGCATCTGGTGCAGGAACAGTACATGTTCGGCGGACTGGGCCACTATCATATCGAATTCGACGTGGCTTACCTCTATCCACAGTCGCGGCCCAACTACTGGGCCGTCGTTGGCGGGTTCGTCTCGGACCAGACCGAACGCAACACCTACGTCGCCGCAGTGAGACTGATTTGCCCGGAGGTCGACGACGTGGCCTGCTGGCGCCTCGAGAAGCTGGCGATCAACGATACGATCATCTTCGATCAGGGCGAGCCGCTATGACGGCCGTCGCGCTGCCCCTTGGGGGAGTCTCGGACGCCTTAGGCCGCGATTGACTCGGGCCAGAGCAAGGTCCCCCGGTGCTCGAAAGCGATCCGCTGGGCGTCTCGCCGGCGACGGTCACCCGAGCCGCACCGCAGTATTGAGGAGGGCGGCGAGACGAACGTGTGGCTGGCCACGCTACTGGACGGCGGCCCCTCTGGGCAGTTCTTTCGCGACCAGCAGCCGATCTGCTGGTAACGCGCGGAGGTCACGCGCGACGGCTCAGTCCTGCCGATATAGCATGACAGTCTCATCCTCGTCGCTATCCCACCAGCTCCGCTCTAAAACGAAACCATGGCGATCATAAAACGCCCGGGCCGGCGCATTGCCTTGCAAGACATGCAACCGGACGGGCCGCAAGCCGCGTGCCAACATGGCCGTGAGCAGCCTCAGCCTAATTCCGGCGCGCTGATAGGCCGGCAGAACGAATAGCTGATCCAGGAACGGCCCGATCGAGGCCACAAATCCGATTGGGAGGCCGGCATCGGCTGGGCCGGAAGCCAACGCGATCTGTCCCCAATCCCATTCAGGAAATTTGTCCGCGTACCAATCGCCTACGGCGGCCAGGCTATAGCGCCAGCCGCGATAGGCGTAAGCGACCCGGGCAGCCTCCCAATGTATCGCCGCGATCGCCTCAAGGTCGCTGACCTTAAGCGGTCGGGTCAAGGGATGGATGCTAGCCGAGTCGGACATCGGAGGAACTTTCGAACCATAGTTCGGTCTCACGCACTGCTTTTGTCAAATGCAATATCGAGGTCCGGGGCGAGTCGAAAGCGGCTGTTCGTCGAGGGCACCTCCCACGTCCGGCCACAGGGGCAAGCCGGACAGCGTCCGGGAATAGCCACAAACCGACATCCGGGCATGGCGATTAGACTTGTTTAGTCGCACTCCCTAGAGTCCGACTCAAGTCAAGGACGATCCGGGGGCGTCCCCGTGACATGGGAGGAGAGGCGCATGTTTACATCGATCGCAAGCAAATCACTCGTCGTAACCGGTGGCAGCAAGGGCATCGGAAAGGGCATCGCTCAGGTTTTCGCAGCCGAAGGTGCCAAGGTACTACTGACCGGCCGCCATGCGGAAACGGGCAATGCGGTAGTGGATGAGATCACAGCCGTCGGCGGTACCGCGGCGTTTTTTGAATGC
>Ga0210144_1000722_pt1 | contig 15660 bp, 15 predicted proteins | sample Muzzi_PWA_D2_FD_185532 | JGI IMG/M metagenome (GOLD analysis project Ga0210144, IMG submission 185532) | Wetland microbial communities from San Francisco Bay, California, USA, that impact long-term carbon sequestration - Muzzi_PWA_D2 (SPAdes) | ecosystem: Environmental > Aquatic > Marine >...
ACCGGACGTGAGGCTGTAGGCGATGACGGGAAAAACCGTCGGGTCCATCCGCTTCACGTCAAAGCCGGTGCCGGCCGGCAGTGAGGGAATCAATCGGGCGATCTCCGATTCCGCCTGTAGCATGGCGGCGACCATGTCCTGACCCCAGTCGAAGTTGACCGAGATGTCGGCGCTGCCGCGGCTGGAGGTGGAACGGACGCTGCGCACGCCGGGAATGGCCCGCAGCGCCTGCTCGACAGGGTAGGTAACCTCAAGCGCCATGCGCTCGGCGGGCCGGTCTCCCGCCTCCACGTCTACCCGGAGGCGCGGGAAACTCACCTCGGGGAACAACGCCACCGGCAATCCCCAGCCGCTGGCGAGCCCGCCGATCGACAGGACGGCCATCAGGAACAGGATGGAGCGGACGTGATGGTGCGTCCAGGCGTAAAAACTCATGGTTTCGCTGCTTCGGTCACGGCCATGCCGTTCTGCAGCTCGTAGTTCCCCACAACCACCACGCGCTGGCCCTGCTGTAGATCATGACCACGCACGCTCACCATTCCGGCGTTCTGGAATCCCAGGGACACGGTGTGTTTAACCGCCCGATCATGCTCGACGGTGTACAGGGCGTATCCCCCCTCATCGGGAATCACCGCCTCACGCGGGACCAGCAGCGCATTTTCCGAAGCGATAGTCAGTTGCCCACGCACGTACTGGTCCAGCAGCAGACCGGCATCGGGGGGCAGGGACACGAAAACATCGACCAGTCGGGTATCGGGATTCACCCGCCGGGTTACCAGTCGCAGTTTCCCGTTTGTCGCGGCCGGGGAGCCCCGGTCGGGAGCAAACAGGGAGACCGCCTGGTCAACCTTCAGATAGGTGACTTCCTCCGGCTCGATGCCCAGCTTGACCTCGAACCGGTTCTCGACCGCCAGCTCCACCAGTGGTCCGCCGGCCGCTACGATCTGTCCCTCCTGCACATCCACCTTGCTGACAATACCGTCCACGTCCGCGACCAGGTTCCGCCGGGATGCGACCCCCCGCTTCTCCAGGTTCGCAAGTGTGATCTTTGCCGACTGGAGGTCCTGCTGCGCCTGAAACTGCTCCTGTTTGGTGGCCAGGCGCTGGTCGAAACGCTGCTGGACCTGCTGCAACTGCTTGCTCGCTGCCGCGACGCCGTGGTTCGCCTCCTCCCACTGCAACCTTGTGTCCGGACTGGGTTCCACCTCCACCAGGGAAGCGTCTGGGGACACCTGCTGCCCCGCCACCGCCAACACGTGCACCACCCGGCACTCAAAGGGCACCGAGATCACCCGCACTTCACCGGGCTGCGAGATCACCGTGCCATAGGCGGTGAGCGTCTGTTGAATGGTCCCTTGCGTGATCGCCACGGTGCGCACCGATACCACCGGAGCATCGTCTGCGGCGGGCTGACCGGGGGCTTCCTCCGTGGCAGGTGTTGACTGCGACCCCGGATCGCCGGCCTGCCTCCAGAAGTAGCCGGCACACAAAGCCGCAATTACCGCAACGATCAACAGGCTGTAGCCACTGCGGAATTTCATGGCAATGACTCCAGGGAGCCTGTCCGGGTAATGGGGGCCGTGGCGAGAAAGCGGTACGGCGAGAACAGATGGATGCAAATTCGGGGAGAAGAGCGGGGACTATTTGACGGGGATATACGTCCATAAGGACCGTCGTGGTGTTTTAGCTGCAGGTTCATCATTGCTCGGGCAGACTCCTGGTCGAAAGACGGGGCGCGGACGAAGGTAACTCATCAGGCAGGTACTGCCCGGCGGCGATCTCCAGCGCAATCCGGTTCTGCACCAGTTGCTGCTTCAGCTTCAGCAGGTCGAGCCGCCGCTGCGCCAGGTTGCCGACCGCCGTGTAGTAGCTGAGGACATCGGCGTTGCCCTGTTCCAGGGCATCGCGGTAGGTGCTGACCAGCGTCTCCAGCACGGGAATGGCGGATTCGGCGGCGGCAATTTGCTCCATCAGCGACTGGATGTCGGCCAGACTCATGGCGATCTGCGATCGCGCTTCGAAGAGGCGGTTGAGGTATTCGTCATAGAGTTTCTGGCGGGTGGCCTGCTCGGTGGCGATGCCGCCCTGATTGCGGTCAAAGATCGGCAGGTCGATGCTGACGCCGAAGCCCGTTGTGTCGACATTGCTGGTGTCGCTGGCGCGATTGAAACCGAGGTTGATCTTCGGGAACTGGGCCAGTACGGCCGCCCGTAGCGTTTCCTCCTGGCTCTCGTAGCCGCGTTTCAGCGCCAGCAGGTCAAGCCGCCGGTCCTCGAGCGCTTCCATGAGTTGCTGCTCCGACGGGAGGCGTACCGTGGAGGGTAATATCACGCCCGCCTGGGGTCGCACGGAGGCGTTCGGTGGCAGGCCCAGGGACTGGTTCAGGACCAGCTGCTGGTGGCGCAGATCCTGACGCAAACCCAGCAGAACGGCATGGGCATCCTGGCTGGCGGCTTCCGCGGCGGCCAGGTCAATCACGGTCTTCTCATGCTGCTCCACGGCCCGTCGCAGGATTTCCAGATTCTCAGCCAGGTTGTGATCGACGAGCCCCGCCTGGGCTGCCTGCGCCTGCAGCGCCAGCAGGTCGAACAGCGCCGTCCTGGCGGTCTGCGCCACCTGCCATTCCTGCCAGGCCACATCCAGATCGACGGAGTCCAACTCCGCCGCGGCCGCCGTTTGCCTGGCCCCGCGGGTGATCAGCGCGGTGACATCCCAGTTGAGCCCGATGCTGTGACCGTTGACGGTGTTCGCGTCATTGCCGCCGGTGGGAATATCCAGCGCCGCGCTCAATTGCGGGTTAGGCAGTATACCGGCCGTCAGCAGTTGCGCCGAAGCCAGGGCGCGGCGGTCACGCTCGGCCCGCAGCGAGGGGTTGACCAGCACCGCGAGCACCGCCGCCTCATCCGGCGACAGGCCGTCGCGGTAATTCAGCTCAAGGGGTTGCAGCAGCGGATGTCGGATGTCCCGCGCCCGGACGCGCAGCACCTCATCGGGAGGGACCGCCAGCTCGCGGTTCACCACCTCGGGCTTGAGCGACATCGGCAGGTAGGGTTGGCAACCCGTCACGCAAGCAAGGGATAACAGCAGGAAGCGGGACCATGGTTTCATCATGTTGTTCGACATCATACCACCGCTGCTGGTGAGCGAATGGCGGCACCAGCTTGCTCCGCAACTCAGCAGACCTGGAGCAGTTCGTGGAGCCGGGACTGGGAATGTGCGGCGATACAACAGAGCTGAAGCAACTGCGGAAGCAGGTCATGGGTGTACAACGACTTGATGACATGGATCACGGCCACCGCGACGGACGGCACGCTGGAGTCCGGAATCCCGGTGCGGGAGAAGCGGGTATTGGTGGCATATTCCTCCGGGAACAGAACGCTTTTGGGTCCCCGGCGGCTGGTGGAGAAGAGCAGGAAATGCAGGAACACGAACACCGCTTAATTTATTTGCGTTGAAGAATTTCTCTGCGTTCTCTGCGTCTTTGCGGTGAACACAGCGTTTATGAATCAGGGAGCTTTACCACGGTGCGGCCGCGAATCCGTCCTGCCAGTATCTCCAGCGCCGTATTCGGTAGTTCGTCGAAGCCAATTTCACTACTCATCTTGTCAAGCTCATCCGGGTCCAGATCCCGTGTCAGCCGAGCCCATGCGGCCCCGCGTTTCTTCATTGGCGACATGACCGAGCTGATGCCGTAGAGCGTGATGCCACGCAGGATGAAGGGGGCCACCGAGGCCGGCAGCTCCATGGAGTCTGCCAGGCCACAGGCCGTTACAGCCCCGCCGTAGCTGATGTGGCTCAATACGTTCGCCAGGATGTTGCCGCCGGCGACATCGATGGCGCCGATCCAGTGCTCCCTGCCCAGGGGGCGGGCCATGCCGGTTAACTCATGTCGGTCGAAGATCTCGGCGGCACCCAGACCGGTGAGATAGTCCTTCTCCTCCGGCCGTCCGGTGGCTGCAATGACCCGATAGCCCCGTTTGGCCAGCAGCGAAACCGCGAAGCTGCCGACGCCGCCGGTGGCTCCAGTGACCAGAATGTCTCCTGACTCCGGTTCGATGCCGTGATCCTCGAGCGCCATGACACACTGCATGGCGGTGTATCCGGCGGTGCCGATGATCATGGCCTGTCTGGAGGTCAGTCCTTCGGGCAGGTGCAACAGCCAATCGCCGTTGACCCGCGCCATGCCGGCATAACCGCCGTAATGGATCTCACCGATACCGAAGCCGGTCAGGACAACGGCGTCACCGGTCTTGAAACCGGGGTGTTCGGAGTGGACAACGATGCCGGAGAGATCAATGCCGGGAATCATCGGGAAACGCCGGATGATCGGTGCCTTGCCGGTCAATGCCAGGCCGTCCTTGTAATTGAGCCCCGAATACTCGACCTTGATTGTGACATCACCCGGCATCAGGTCGTTCTCGCTCAACCGCTTGCATTCGGTAGTCTGGCCGGCATCGGTCCTGGATACCAGATAGGCAGGAAAGGTGTCAGCCATTGCGCAACTCCAGCCAGATTTTGACTGAAACCATCTGTGTTTGCCGAGTTTGACCCTGTGGTTCCGTGTGTTTATTAAACCTGTACACTATAATGACTCATTACATTTTCAATCAATCGATCAGGGAAATATCTTGGCTTCTAATGAAGGAAGGGCCTACTTCGCACTGAGTGGCTATCATTTCAATCCCGATGACATCACTCGCCTGCTTGGCATAGAACCCACCGCAGTCGACGCTTCCGGTGCAAACAGCGGATTGGACAAACCCGTGATCAGTTCGTGGGAGTTATCTACGGAAACGATAACTGATGATATAGACGTTTATGAATTGACGAACGTACTGGTCAAGCAAATTGAACCGGTCAAGGAAAAGATCCTTGAAGTGATAAAAAGCCATAATTTATCTCCCCGAATTGGCGTGGTCCTGGTTTTGTCAGTCGATAAAAGCGAAACCGCACCCGATGTTGGCTTCGGCGCCAGAACGATTCGTTTTCTGGCAGAAATTGGCGCTTTTATTAATGTGGACTACCGGCTTTCTGAACGTATCTAAGCTGCAAACCAGATCAGTATGGTTCTTGAAGGTGCGCTCATCCGCGAGGCACCTGGTCCAGGCGCAAGTGACCTGGCCGCATTCAATTGCAGTCCAGAATGTTTCAGGCAGTGTGGCTGGCAGGCAGGATGAAAGTGGCGACGAATTGATACAGGGTCAATACCCGGTACAACGGCATCTGTTCTCCAGCCCGTACCAGGGCTTTCTGCTTTTTCCCGGGTTTGCCGAATTAATCAGACCTGGTGGCCGCGCGACCTTGCAGGTACGCGCGGCTGATTGTATCAGGGCTTCTTGGGGGTGCTGTATGGTACTTCTTTCTGGAAAGATTCCCAGATGGTCTCATAGCCGACGTAGCCCTTTTCATTAGGTTCTTTCTGACGGGTAGTCAGAAAACGTGATTTGCCCTCCGGAACCTTGGGCCTGGTTTTTGGTGCATCGCTCATAACTTTAACTCCTGAGTGGTTGAAATGGGAGGAATATAAATCGTTATGTCAGCCACTCCCACTTGACTGACGTAGATAACAAAATCCAGCGTCCTGCTGTTTCCTGACGCATCTGCCAGCGCTAATCGCACGTGCTAGCGCACCTGGCCTTACTGATTTGCTCCTCGCAATGCTTTAAACAGAGTGGCTGAAGGGCATGCGGAAAGCACTCGATAATCAATTCAAAATCATCAGCCGTTTCGTCGGCAAGCGAAGTATCTTTTGTTAACTCAGCCAGCACGTTTCGGGCAGTAGACCTGTTTACCTTGCATAGTACTGTCAGGTGAATAGGGAGTTGCTGCTCCAGGCAAACTGTCAATGCAGTCTCGTAAGATCTTATGGCCTCTTCCAGGCGCTCTGCGTTTTCTTCTGATTCAGCCAGATTATGCAGTACTGCTCCACAATTGTTATGACTTGCAGCCAGCTCGAAAGCGTTATTATCAGCATCGAATTCTGCGATGGCATTTTTATAGGCGACAACAGACTTTTGAAAAGTACGGTTACCTTTTAAAAGTCTGCCATACGTATGGAAAGTAGCGCCAAGTTGATGCATGGCTGCCGCCCATTCTTCAGGTGTCTCTTTTCTAGACCATACCAATAACGCATCAGTATAAGCGTCAATGGATTCTTTCAGCCATTTCGTGTTATCCAGTTGCCGGCCCAAAGCCTGCTTTGCGGTTGCCAGGTTATTTTGTGTTGCCGCCCAGTCGTGGGGCGACTCTTCCTGGTTAAACTCTTCCAGCGCATTGTTGAAACACTGAATGGCCTTTTCATACAATTCAACATCTCTTTGCTGTTGCCCCTGTGCCGCAACAATATTGCCAAGACTATTCTGGGTTTCAGCCCAGGCTAATGCATCCTTGTCGCGATATTCATCTGTCAGCGCCACCTCAAGCGCCTCACGCGCACTGTCAAGAATATTGGCACTGAAACGATGCTGTTCAAAGTTCCCCCGTGTATAAAGAAAATTATCCGCAGTGGTTACCCTGGTATCCGGAGCAGCAACGTCTGCCATCTCTTCGCCAAGCAGCTCTATAGACTTTGCGATTGCAAGTTCCAGGGCCCTGTTGGCCGGGAAGAATATGTAAGTATTCGAGAATTTCATTTTGCCCGGCTGAGAATTTCATTTATATCCGGGTCGGCGTCAACAGCGCCGCCAAGGTCGATTTCTTCATCGGTAGCTTCACGTATAGTCAACACTTCCAGTCTGAATATTACTTCCCTGCCACACAGTGGATTATTTCCGTCGACGGTTAATGTTTTGTCATCGAAACGAGTGACGATAAAGTTTCTGGGCTCACCCTTTTCATTTTCCATGGTGATGGTCAAACCGATCTCTCGATATTCTTCAGGAACATTTTCGATGTGGTCGGTAAACACAAGAGATTCGTCTCTCTCACCATACAGCAGCCTGGTATCTACAGGTACTTCGATGATATCGCCGACTTTTTTACCATCCAGTTGCTTTGTCACCTGCTCGGACATTATGTCATTCACGCCATGAACATAACCCAGAGGATAATCAACGGTAACAAGTACGTCACCGGTTTTTTTGTCGATGACCTTATAATTCAGTTCAACAAATTTTTCGTTCTGTATTGTATCTGACATGACCAGCAAAGCCTGTTTAGAACAGCGTAGCACCAAATATTTTTACCTTGTCGTTTTCATAACCGAGCACCAGCCTGCCCAGCCATTCACCCTCTTTCTTGGTGTGCCGCTGTTTATATAAAACCGTTACATATTCGCCACGTCGTATTATGCCAAGATAATCGTAATTTTCAGACAGGTTTTTTGTCAATTCACTTCTTGCAAACTGTTTGCCCATCTCGATTTCATTTGCGCCCATCAGCATGGCAGCAGCGAAATTCCGGGTAAAAGCGCCGTAGTTTTGTTCATTCGAGTATTTAACAAGGTCAGCCCACATCGGGTTCGCCAGCGCCAGAATCTCTTCATCTGTTTGTTCAGTAATATTCATCATTCTATTGTTCGTTTAAAACATCTGTTAACGGGACTATCGATCGTAAAAAGGCTGCATGCCATATACCAGGAAAAAAAAAGACCAACAAACGATATGCTGGCCTTTTTTTAACGATAAGTAAAAATTATTGTTAATTTTTACTCAGCTCACCCCTATTCATTACCAACCAGGTGGTAAAGGGGTGCTTTCTCCATAGTGTACTCACCAGTTTTGCGATCACGATGGGAAACTGTCAACACGTGCCAGTTTTCATCATCCAGTTTCATCGCATCACCACGGTAGTAGTAACCGGGCCAACGCGTTTCCTTACGGAACAAGGTATGCTGGAACACGCTTTCAGAAGTACGGACACGGTGATTTAATTCCCATGCGCGCAACAGCTCGTGTATGTCTTGTGCCGCAATCCTCTCCATGTCTTCCTCAAGAGTTTTAAGCTTCTTGAGACCGATCTGGAGCAGTTTTTCGTTAGTCATATAGTTAACGCCAAAACCGCCGCAATACTCATCCATCAGTTTCTGCAAACGATCCAGACCCTGTCTTGGATTGATGAAGCTTGGATTAACCGAACCCGCAACGACTTCATTGCTATAAATTTTATACGTTTCCAATGGCTTGTAGATTTTGGCTTTAAGGTCTGCAATCTGCTTGTCAGAAACCCGAATGCCCTCGGCCTTGCCTTCATCAATATATTTACAGGCAGCCTTGGCAGCCAGACGACCTTCAGTAAAAGAACCCGATGAGAATGCGTGCGGTGTACCACCTACCGCATCACCCGCACCGAACAGACCCTCAACTGTGGTCATACGGTTATAGCCCCAGTAGTACTCAGGAGGAGAAACATCTTCCGGACCTGAGCACCATGCGCCACAACCCGTTGCGTGCGAACCCATCACGTATGGCTCAGAAGTCGTTAATTCAGGGTTTTCGTATTTCGGATCAACGTCTGTTGCCGCCCAAAGTACAGCCTGACCAACGGTCATGCCCAGGAAGTTGTGCCAGCCGATCTCCTCAAGATGAGGATCCTGGAACGCTTCCATGGTAACCATGTGGATAGGACCACGACCGGCATTCACTTCAGAGATAAAGGCATGGTTACGTAAACAGGTCGGTATTGGCTTGTGAGACAGGTGCTGACCTTCCGTATCCAGATATTCCTTACCGACCATTTCTGTCAGCGCCGGGAACCACTTGGATTCGTACTCTTCACCCAGACCATTTTGAGTATACGTCTTGAGGTGCAGGAAGTAGGCGCCCACCGGGCCGTAACCATCTTTGAACCGGGCCAGTACGATACGGTTCTCCATTTGTGTCATCTTCGCGCCGGCTTCAATCATCAGGCCGTATGCAGATCCGGACGACCATGGGGCGTACCAGACACGACCGGCGCCTTCACCGACTGACCGTGGCTTGAAGATGTTGGAAGCACCACCGGCACCGCATATAACGGTCTTGGACTTGAATACGTGGTAATTACCCGTACGCACATTGAATCCAACAGCACCCGCGACGCGGTTCTCTTTGGCATCATCCATTAGCAGATGGGTTACGCAGATACGGTTGAATACCTTGTCTGCTGATTTTTTGGCTGCTTCTGCAACAATCGGCTTGTATGATTCACCGTGAATCATGATCTGCCAGCGCCCTTCGCGCATGTAGGTACCTTTCTTGTGATCTTTCATCAACGGCAGGCCCCACTCTTCAAACTGGTGAACAGTAGAGTCAACGTGACGCGCCATATCAAAGGCAAGATCCTCACGAACCATACCCATCAGATCCATGCGCGCATAACGGACGTGATCCTCCGGATTGTTTTCGCCGAAGCGTGTACCCATGTAACAGTTGATCGCATAAAGACCCTGGGCTACAGCACCGGAACGATCGATGTTTGCTTTTTCAGCAATGACAATTTTCTTGTCCTTGCCCCAGTATCTTGCTTCAAATGCGGCACCGGTACCACCGAGGCCCGCACCTGCGACCAGGATGTCGATATCGTCTTCAATAATAGTTTTGTAGCCCATTAGTAGTACACCCCTTCTCTCATTTTCAGACCATTTGACTCAAGTGTGTGCAAGCCACCTTCATCCAGGCGGATATACTTGGGCTCGTTAAACAATAGTTCACTGTCACGCATTTCATTACTGGGCGCTGCTTCTTTAGAAAGCTGGGGAATCGCTGTGCCCCAGGGTTTGGTTGTGATTGGCGCTAAAAGCTCCATGTCTTTTTTGCCATTGCGGAACTTGATGCGCCACGCAATCGTGCCTTTTTCTTCATCACGGTCCACGCGTACCGAGTGACCCAGTGGAGCGAAATCGGCATAGCCACGCACATCAATCGCGTGGTGAGGACAGGCTTTTACACAGGAATAACATTCCCAGCACATGTTGGGTTCGAGGTTGTAAGCACGACGAAGTGTTTTATCGATGTGCATGATGTCAGACGGACAGATATCAACGCACTGGCCACAACCATCACAACGAGTCATATATACAAAGGTTGGCATAATATATTCTCTCTATTCCTAGATAACGTTAATTAATAATGTTAGTAGTGGTTTGCTGACTCACGATTAATACCTTGCCCCATGTAAGCCGGGTTCTTGCCCATATATTCCGGGATATCCGGGAATTTTGCCTGTACTGCAGGATCTGTCAGGTCGTACTCGGCAGGTAAATTCTCTCTTGAACCATCAGCCCTGGTAACACGTTTTTGGAAGGCGGCGGCAGGTTTAAAGAACATATGGGCGAACTTCGACCACAGTACGCTGCCGAAAAGTGTTGTGCTTGACATGATGAACAACACGAAGAAAAGGGTTGACCAGCCGGTAATGCCCTGTGACTGCGTGAACGACCAGATCAATCCGAACGTCGCGGTAGCAAGCAGCGAGACAATAAATAAATCCGCACGTTCCAGGCGATACCAGGTAAGGCCCTCTGCAGACACATCAACTCGAATAAAAAACCAGAACCAGTAGCCGCCGACGGCCAGCATCAGGGCACCGATATGCCAGAGTAGTGGCAGAATCACAGGTGCAGAGGCCTCTGGTGTTGCGTATCCAAAAATCAGAATGGCGGTAGTCACGACGAAAATAACGAAGCCATACATGGTCAAAAGATGGGAAAGTCTGCGTTTTACATTGCAGAACTCACCAGATGTCAACACTTCATCAAGCAGCACCTGAATGGCAATTGTTGCCTTTTCACCAGTGCTCACAGACCGTTTCGCGTTCTTTTGCGCTTTTTTCGCATTCTCGAAAAAGTACTGAGCACTTTTCTTGTGCATCATATCAAGTACAGTCCCGCCTATAACCATCAGGACCATCAAAATTATATATGCCTGCATTACCGCGGCTGGTATAGACGCCGAAAGCTCGGAAAAGGGATTGCTAGTGAACATTAAATTATCCTCATTTTGTCATCTCAAAACTGTTACCCGATTGTTGCGGACCAGGCTACCCACCGTATGACCACTTCACGCCCGGGCGCTGACCCGACGCCGATATGAGGCAGTCCCAATGAACAGACAGGTGCCGCGTAGGATATCACACGCCGGCAATTTCCTGTTTGGTGGCGAACACTAAATTAATTTATACCGTCATCGTAAAACTGGTGCCGAAACACCAGGTGCCAATCTGAAATAGCGCTGCTTTAACAGGGCAATCACCGTCTGTGTTAATGACCACACTGGTAGAGAAGCGGTGTATCGGATGTCACGAGCACTTCGAGCTCATGAGGTAACCGGCAGCCAGGGGTTTTGGCATTCACGGCCAGTCGTATCCGCCGTTCGTCGGTGAACGAAGTCGCTGTCATTCGAGTTGCTCTTTGAACACGATTCTCTTCTACTCAGACAGCCGATGATTGCCTGCTGGTGGCACTCAAGCCAGCCGGCAGGGGCAATTACGAGCAGGTGAAAGGGTTATATGACATCGGTCATTGCACGAACAGATCATCCGCAATATTACTTTATTATAATATCATACAGTTCGGTCGAATAGTAGCACCATACGTTGCACGCAAGGGGGTAATGCAGGATACAGACAAGGCCGGGTGGAGCGGGCTACGGCGCCTACTCTCGACCCTCCCGGCTTGTATGTGCGGCAGCATAACCTGACCATGGGAGGTTAAAATACTGATGCGGCTAGTCGAGTTCTCCGGTACCAGGAGAGTAGGCGAGATGTGAAGTCGTTGTCGTGTGCAATTACTGAATCTTGCTGATTCTTAAGGATCGAGTTAGCAGCCGGTTAAAGGCAAGGACCGGAACAGGCATGTACAAATGAATGCAGGGGTCTTGCAGCGGACACGTGTTCGATTCGCGCCGCCGCCAGTATATATAAAGGTTATAGAGTCAAGCGCTGGCCTGGTCAGCCGTGCGCTCGGGTAATAAATGCGGACTACAGGTGTGTTAACCGTTCGACAAGGAGCAAGGATCGGGATGACGGCGGTCGGATTGATCAGTGACGTGCATGCCAAGGCCGCGCCGGTACGCGAGGCGCTGGCGATTTTCGCACGCGAGAATGTGCAGTACATCTTCTGCGCCGGCGATATCGCGGGTTACCACGAAGAGCTGAAGGAAACCATCGCGCTGCTCGCCCATAATGGCGTACGGGCGGTGCGCGGTAATCACGACGTGCGCTACATCGAGGCACGGGGTACCGCTAACGCAGACCCGGCCACGGAGTATTTACGGCAATTGCCCACGGCCATCGACACGGTGATCGAGGGCAGACGCCTGTACATGGTGCACGCGGAACCGCCGGATGTCTGTGGAGGCGGAGGCATTCGCCTGCTGGACCCGCAGGGCATCGTGCGACCGGACCGCGCCGCCTGGTGGCAGCACCAGCTGGCGGACTGTATCTGCGACGTACTGGTCGTCGGACACACCCATCAGGTGTTCGCCGAGCGGCTCGGCGCGCTGCTGGTGGTGAATCCGGGCAGTACCGCATTCAATCACTCCTGCGCTGTGCTGCACCTGCCCGAGATGAACATGCGACTGTTCGCGCTCTCCGGGCGGCCTCTCAAGCCATACTGGAACTGGAGCGAGCACTTGCGGGACAAGGCGTAGCACGCCGTGTGTGATGGGGCCAGGACGCTTCATCACACATCAAGTTCCCGGTCTCACCTTCTCCCTGCGGCAGAGGCTCTTGCGCTCCTGGCCCGGATGCCGCCTGTCAACGCTGGCAGCGTGTGTGGGGCCTGCAAAACAGGGACCGTCGACAGCAGGGAGGCTGTCGCCGAGCGTACAGGGAGGTATTCACCGCGTGTCCCTGTTTTGCAGGCCCCGCTCACGCCAATCCGTCTGCATGTGCCTGGCCGAGTTTGAGGGGTAATCAGGAAGGATATTGTTCTACCGGGGCATGATAACGAGAAACGGCAAGAAGATACCACTCTAAGGATCTAATGTAATATGACATTTTAACTGGCGACAGCGCCGCCCGGTGAGAAATGCGGGCTAGTACCCGCTGCGCTGTTTCAGCGTCAGTGTATTGCCCTGCTGGCTGAAGTCCAGCTGATTCAGGAAGCTCATTCCGAGCAGGATATCTTTCCCGCTGAAGCCGGGGTTGATGCTGGCGCGGACCGGGCCTACCCGGAGATCGCCGAGCCGGATTTCATCCAGCATGGTTTGCCAGGCCCTGATCGCACCGTTGGCGGTTTGGTAAACCAGGGGTTGGCCTTTTTCAAGCCCCAGCCTTTCGGCTATCGGCAGCGGGATGGAGACATCGGTGGCGCCTGTGTCCAGCATGAATTCGGCCGGCTGGCCGTTGATCAGGCCGCTGGCGACATAATGTCCAAACCGGTTGCGTTTCAGTTGCACTTCCGGCAAGCCCGTGGTTGAGGTGGCCGTCAGCACCTGCCGGTTGGGGTTGTGTTGCCGATCCAGCTGGCTGTTGAAAAACCAGGTCAGCAACATCAGTAGCAGCAACCACGCGGCGGTAATCATCCATTTCCCGAGTCGTTGCGGTCCGAGCTCTCTTTTCTGTGGCGCGTTCATGCAATCATTATACAGGTCGGGATATCCTGTGGTTTCAACACGGATTATTAGAGCCTGTTAACACGTGTATTCAATGACCTCCTGATAAATCGCAAGTACCGGCTACTGTACTCATCCTGCAAAAAGCGCCTTGCTGTCCATTTCCGATTCATCATGGGTGAGAGTCTGGATTTCCGGAAGGAACACCCGCATTCACGTCAGTCGATGGACTCCGCTTGCAACACAGTCGCAGCGGCAGGTTGCTATGACGCACAACGTCTCCCCAACTCAGTATACCCAGCACGTCGTCCAGTCCCTCCAACTGACCGTTCCGGGTGATTAGCGCGACATCCGTGTCCGTGGCGCGCATGCGCCCCACCACCTCGAGCACCACATCCTCCTGATTCACCACGATCCACCTTGTCACCATCTTGTCGGTGAGGTCTGCTTCCAGCTCACCGAGACGCACCAGGCGATCAATGCGACCCCAGGGCAATATGCCTCGCACCTCCCCGGCTTCGGTCATCATGAGGTGGGAACGGCGACCGCCCCGCCAGGGTAGCTGCCGGCGAAGTTCCGCCAGTTCCTGACCTCGTTCGACACGGATGGTGGGGGTGCTCAGTGCATCACCCGCAGTCCGCAGCATGTAGGCATGCGTGTGCAGGGAATCGGGAATGTAGCGCCCGCGCCGCGTGAGCTTCATGGAGTAGATGCTGTCCGCCATGATCAGCCGGCGCACCCCATAGGCGATCGACACCGAGACCAGCAGTGGAACGATGACGTTATAGTCGCGCGTCATTTCGAAGATGATCACGATCGCGGTGACCACGGCGCCTGTTGCCGCGCCCATCATGCCGGCCATGCCGATGACCGCGGCGCCCTGGGGATCGAGTGGCAGCCCCGGAAACAACCCGAAGACGAGCACAGCGTATGCACCCCCGAGCACTGCGCCGAGAAACAGCGCGGGAGAGAATACCCCGCCGGAGGCGCCCGAACCCAGCGACAGCGAGGTCGCCAGCAGCTTCGCGCAGAACAGCAGCAGCAGCACGTAAGGATCAATGAGCGAGCCCGTGAGCACATCGCGAATCGTGGCATAGCCCACGCCTTCAATATAGTATTGCCCCAAATACTGCATAGAGAGGTACATCAACAAACCCACAAGCAACATGCCCAGCGCGTGGCGGGTGTAGTAGTTGCCGGGAATCCGCTCGAAAACATCCTCGAGAGTATAGATGGCGCGGATAAAGAGCGCGGACGCAACACCCAGGATCACACCCAGGACAGCATAGGCGGCAAATTCCACCGGCTGCATCAGGTGAACGGCAGGCAGTGCCAGGGCCGGTATATCAAAGGACGGATGCACCCCGAAGAAGGTCTGACCAAAGAAAGTGCCGGCCCCGGTGGCGATCGCGACGGGCACCAGGGTACGTGCACTGATTTCCGGCAACAGCAACTCCACGGCGAACAGCAAGCCGCCGATCGGCGTGTTGAACGTGGCCGCGATGCCCGCCGCGGCGCCACCGGCGATCAGAGTGATGCGCTGCCATTCCGGCATCCGGATGTACTGCCCGACCGTGGAGCCGAACGCGGCACCGATCTGAATAATGGGGCCTTCCCGGCCGACGGCGGCGCCCGAGCCGATGGAAACGGACGACGCCACTGCCTTGATCAACGCCACCACCGGGCGGATTACGCCGCGACGGTAGTAGATCGCATCGATCACTTCGGGCACCCCGTGACCCTTGGCTTCCGGCGCGAACGTCTTCACCAGGAAGGCGACAATCAGCGCTCCGGCCACGGGAACAAGCACGATCCCTGCACCCCAGGGACCCGGGGGCGTATGCACGTTGGCGTCGTATGCGAAGGACCACACGCCGAGGAAGAAAAGATTGTGAATAAGGCCGATCAGGGCACGAAAAACAACCGCACCCAACCCTGCCACCAGACCAACCACCAGCGCCAGAATGGCCAGACGAAACGGTGACTCATCTGCTCGCCACGGCCGAGCCATGGCGCCACGGTGCACAGGCAGCGTCCTGGCAGCGTTTTTGTGGTAGCGGGTGAATCGCTGTAAAAACATGGGTCAGATGCGCTTTGTTAGCAAAGTTGATAGCTGTCCTTCCCGAAAACTCATTAGACACACTATCAAGCCGCCAACCGTTCTCAATGATGATGCAGGCCGCCGGCT
>Ga0210144_1000723_pt1 | contig 15659 bp, 14 predicted proteins | sample Muzzi_PWA_D2_FD_185532 | JGI IMG/M metagenome (GOLD analysis project Ga0210144, IMG submission 185532) | Wetland microbial communities from San Francisco Bay, California, USA, that impact long-term carbon sequestration - Muzzi_PWA_D2 (SPAdes) | ecosystem: Environmental > Aquatic > Marine >...
CGAGCGGGGCGATGTAGTCGACCAGGCTCTTGTCACCGGGCAGCCTGGCCGAGCCGGCGGTGATCGCCGGCATCGCCTCGACGAGCAGGAAGCCCGCGACCCCGGCGAGCAGCGCGAGGATGCTGACCGCGGCTGCCGTCGCGGTGTTGGAGAAGATCCGGTCGCCCCAGCGGCGCCTGCCGCCCGAAGCGCTGGCGAGGAGCTGGCCGGCGTTGGTCGTGGTGTCGGCTCGCGCCGCCGCGGCTCAGCCCCCCTCAGAACGCAGGGGGCCCCGCCGCGCGCGGCGGGGCCCCTGTGTTCGCGTCAGCTCCAAGCTGCCTGCCTAGGAGCCGGTTTGGATCGCTTCTACCGCAGGCATGATCTTTTCCCGCAGCGCTTCGGAGAGCGGCGCGGAGCCGGCGTTTTCGGCCGCCGCTTCCTGGCCTTCGGGGCTGATCACGTATTCGAGATAGCCCTTGACCAGCGCGGCTTCGTCGGAGGAGCCGTACTTCGTGCACGCCAGCAGATAGGAGGTGAGCACGATCGGGTAGGTCCCCGACGCTTCGGTCTTGCGGTCGAGCTCGAACGGGAGCATGTACGGGCTCTTGCTCAGTTCCTTGTCCTGGGGCGACTCCTCGAGGATCTTCGCCGCGGCTTCGGCGCTCGGTTCGACGTATTCGCTGCCGACCTTGATCGTCGCGATCCCGAGCTCGCCGGCCTGGCTCTCGTCGGCGTAGCCGATCGCGCCTTCGCCGGCGTTGACCGCCTCGACCACGCCCGAGGTGCCCTGCGCGGCCTCGCCGCCCTTCACCGGCCAGTTGCCGTCGACCGGGTAGGTCCAGATCTTCGGAGCGACCTTGGACAGGTAGTCGACGAAGTTCTCGGTCGTCCCGGACTCGTCGGAGCGGTTGACCGGCGTGATGCGCGTGCTGGGCAGTTCGACGCCGGGGTTGTGATCGGCGATCGCCGCGTCGTCCCAGCTGGTGATTTCCTGGTTGAAGATCCTCGCCAGCGTTTCCGGGTCGAGTTGCAGCGATTCGATGCCCTTCAAGTTGTAGACGACCGCGATCGGCGAGATGTAGTCCGGGATCTCGATCAGCTTGCCCGGCTTGCAGCGATCGATCGCGCCCTGAAGCTCGCCTTCTTCTTCCTCCAGCGCCGCGTCGGTGCCGCCGTAGGCGGTGCCGCCGGCGACGAACTGCTCGCGGCCTCCACCCGAGCCGACCGGGTCATAGGAGATCGTCGCGTTTTCGTTTTCGCTCTCGAAGTTCGCGATCCACGCTTCCTGGGCGGCCTCCTGGGCGCTGGAACCGGCGCCCGCGATCTGCCCGGAGAGCTCGCCAGACGAACCACCGCTATCGCTGCCGCCGCAGGCGGCAACGCCGACCGCGAGGACGGCCAGGGAGGCAATGACTGCCAACCATCTCGAGGGACTCACATGAACTCCTTCTGTCGTTTGGCACGCAAGGCGGACCTGGGCGGCCGCTCGCGCTCACACTCTCAGCGGGCTGGCGACAGCTTGTTACCCGTCTGTATCGCGGATGTGAAAAGGATGTGAATGAGTTGTGAACTGGCTCAGGAGGCGGTGATCTGCTCGACCGCGGGCGTGGAGGCGGGCTCGGACGGGAGCCGCTCGGCGGCCGCCAGCTCGCCCGCCGCGACCGGCTCGGGGTCGAACCGGTAGCCGACGCCGAAATGGGTGTGGATGTAGCCCCAGCCGGGCGAGGCCTTCTCCAGCTTCTGGCGCAGCTTGCGGATGAAGACGTCGACCGAGCGGTCGCCGTGAGCCATCGCGTAGCCCCAGACCCGCTGGTATATCGCCTCCCGCTCCAGCACCTGGCCGCTGGCGTCGGCGAGCAGCTGCAGCAGCTCGAACTCGCGCCGGGTCAGGTCGAGGCTGACGCCGCCGACGAAGGCCTGGAAGCGGTCGGAGCGGATCTCCAGCTCGCCGGCGAGGACCGGGCCCGCCTCGGCCTGCGGGCGGGCGCGGCGGCGGCGGCGCGAGACGGCTTCGATCCGGGCAATCGCCTCTTCGGGGTGGCAGGGCTTGGTGATCCAGTCGTCGACCCCGAGGCGCAGGCCGCGCACCCGCTGGGCGACGGTCGAGCGAGCGGCGCAGACGATCACGCCCAGGTCGGGCAGCATCCCGCAGACCCGCTCCAGGTAGCCCCAGGCGTCGTCGCCGAGCACCGCCGGGTCGACCAGCAGCGCGTTCAGCTTCATCGCCACCAGCTCCTCGGTCGGGATCGCGCTGGCAATGGTGCGCTGTTGCCAGCCGGCCGCCTCGGTGCGCTTTGCGAGCACCGTGACGAAGCCGCTGTCGTCGTCGATTACCGCGAGCCTGATCGTCTGCTGTGGGTTCAAGTTGGGCGGGCGCCGCATCGGATGACAGGTGCGCCTTGGCGCCTTGCCTTGGAGACGACTCCATTGTATGCAGTCCCCCCGGCGGCCAGGATGTCGAAATCCCTGCTTTCACGGGTTTTTTACAGGGCAAAGCGCGTAATTTGCGGGAACTGGGCGCGGCGGGCTTATCGGGATGTTCACAGCAGCCCCGCCGATCGCCACCAAGATGAGGCCCCTACGAGACTCCTCTCTCGTCGCGAACGGCCCGCCTGCCCCGGGCCGTTTGCATTTCGAGCACCCCCGGCCGACGGGCCGAAAAGTGGAGCCGGGATGGACATTTCGGCCCATCGGCCCCCAAACCTCCCCGCTCGACCTTGGAAGCTAGAACGTTGCGGGACGAAGCCCGGTGGCGATGATGAGCAGAACGATGACTCCCACCGCGTAGCGGAAATACACAAATGGGGCGTAGGACGAGGTGCGGACGAGGCGGAGCAGGAAGGCAATCGCCAGGTAGCCGGAGATCGCGGCGGCGATCGTGCCGACGATCATCGGGCCCACGACGCCGCTGGGGAGGCCTTCGTGCACGGCGCTCGCCCCCTTGTAGATGGCGGCGCCGGCAACCACCGGGATCAGCAGCAGGAAGGAGAAGCGGGCGGCGCTGTCGCGGTCGAGGCCCAGGTAGCGGGCGGCGGTGATCGTTATCCCGGAGCGCGAGGTCCCCGGCGCCAGGGCGAGGACCTGGGCCAGGCCGATGTACCAGCCGTCCCTGATCGTCGAGCGCTCCAGCGAGCGGCGTTGCGGCAACCGGTCCGCGTAGAGCAGCAGGGCGCCGAAGAAGATCAGCTGCAGGGCGACCATCCACGGCTCGCCCAGCGTGTCTTCGAAGAAGCTGGCGCCGATCCCGCCGGCCAGCGCCGCCGGGACAGTGCCGACGGCGATCGCCACCGAGAGCCGCTGAACCGGCGTCTCGATCGCCCGCCGCCGCACGACCTCGAGGAAGCCGCGGATCAGGCCGACCACCTCGTAGCGGAAGTAGCCGATCGCGGCGGCCAGCGTGCCGACGTGCAGGGCGACGTCGAAGGTCTTGTTGAAGTGGGGATGGTTGAGCAGGAACGTGTAGTCCTGCAGCCACGGCACGAGGATCAGGTGGCCGGAGGAGGAGATCGGCAGGAACTCGGTGAGCCCCTGGACGATCCCCAGCAGCAGCGCCTCTAGCTCGGACATTGGCCGGGCATCCTATGGGGGCGGCTAAGCGGATCCTGAAGCGGTTACGGGACCGGGCATGGACATCCCCTGCGAACCCGCAGCAACGGAGTCCGGGCGTCCCCCTGCGAAAACCCGCATAGAAGCGGCCTCCAGGGTTCTGACCGGGGTGGGCTCCAATGTTTCCTCCGGGGGACGCCCGGACTCCGTCTCGTCGTCGGGGGGTACCGCCCGTTGCGCTAAATTGCCCGGCGTGCCGAAGCTTTCGCGCCTTGGCCCCATCGCCGCCGCCCTGCTCGCGGCGCTCTCGATGCTGCTGCTCGCGGCGCCGCTGGCGCTGGCCGACAACGGGGCCGGGCTGGCCGGGCCGACGACCGACAAGACGATCACCTTCTTCTGCTTCGGCGTGATCGGCTTCTTCGCGATCCTCGTGATCGTCCTCTCGCTGATCCAGGGCAGGCTCGAGAAACGCAAGGAACGGCGGCGATACGACTTGGAGCGGTACGGCTGACGGCCCCGGAGGTCGCCAGGCGGCGTCCTCGGTCGCTCGCGTGCAGAGCACGCCACGCTTCAGCGCCGAAGGCGCGTGCGAGCGCGAAGCGCGAGATCCTTGCCTGACCACCTCCGGGCCTCGTCAGTCAAGTTTGAAGCCAGTGAGGAGGCGCTTCTCGGTCTCCCTTTCGATCTTCGCCGCCAGTTCCACCCGGCCCTCGAGCGGGGTGCCGCGGATCTTGGTGGCGAGCAGGTCGTCGACCTGGAAGATCCCGGCCGAGTTGTTGAGCTCGATCTCGATCCGCACCGGCCGCTCCTCCCCCGGCTCGATCCGCACCTCGTCGATCGCCGCGGCGGAGATCGAGTGGATTCCCTCGTGCCCGGCCTCGAGCGGGATCCGGGTGCGGCCCTGGGCCATGTCGAGCGCGTCGGCGACCCGCACCACGCCCGCCTCCAGCGTGTAGGGCTCGCCGCGGCGGCGGTGGCCGATAATCGCGTGGAGGATCTCCGAGGCGACGATCGTCCGTCTCGGCTCGCGGTAGGGACCGGCGAGCAGCCGCTCCAGGGCGCCGCCGGCGAGGAAGAGGCTGTAGGCCTCGTGGTCGGCGCGGTGGATCGACAGGCCGACGTCGTGCAGCAGGGCGCCGCCGGCGACCACCACTTCGGCGTCGCGCGCCGACAGGCCGTGATCGGCGACGACCGCCGGCTCGTCCCCGGCCTTGACCAGCAGCCGCAGCAGGCGCAGGGCGACGTTGAGGACGATCTGGGTGTGCACCCAGGAGTGGTCCGACATCCCCAGCCGCTCGGAGTTGACCTGCGCCATGTACCACCAGGCGCGCACCTGGTCGTCCTCGTTGACCGCCTTCAGAAACTGCTCCAGCTTCCGATTGCCTCTGGTCGGCGCTCTAACTCGCGCTTCCGCTATGGCTTCTTTAGGCGGCTTGCGCTTCGGGCCGTGCGGATCCGGTGCTGGGACGGCCTCGTCAGTCACGCGCGCATCGTAGGGAAGGGGTCGGGTGCCCCTCCCGGCGGCTTGTACTTTTTCCGCGGAATGGTTCGCGGACGGCCAGCGACTGTCTTCGGAAGAAGTTGAGCCGGGAGGGGCACCCGACCCCTTCCTCCCGACCGGGCTAGCCGCAGACGGGCCAGGGGCTGGAGCCGGCCTGCGTGTAGAGCAAGGCGGCGCGGTAGTCCTGCTCTGACTCGGAAGCTGCGGCGGGGTCGCCGCTGCCGCCGACCGAGGCCCAGGTGCCGTGGTCGAATTGGTACTTGCCGCGATAGCTGCCGTCGGCGGAGACGGCGCTCGGGTCGCCGCCCGACTCGCAGGCGCCGATCGCGTCGAGGGTCGCCTGGGAGACGCCGCCCGGCAGGGCGAAGGCTTCGGTGCGCTGCTTGGCCAGCTGGGCGCGGCGCGTGGCGCGGATGCGGTGGACGCCGACCCGGATCGCGCGATGGAAGCGCCTGACCGGGCGGCGCAGCGGCGCCAGCTCGACCGGGACGGCGTCGGCGACGCCGATCCGGCCTCGCCCGCCGCCGGCGCCGGGCGAGGCGAGGGCCGCCGCCGGGACCGCGAGGGCGATCAGCAGGACAGGGACGGAATATGTGCGTTTTGTGAGCAAGCGCGGGACCGTGGCGCGGTTCCGGCCGCGCATGGGTGACTGGCGTCACACAGCTCATATCTGCGTGACGATCAGCACGCCGCCAGGCACGGCTGGGCTCCGACGCAGTACCGCTGCACCGAATTGTGCAGAGAAGAACGGAGGAGGAGCGCGGGAGATTGCGGATGCCCGGAGGTGCTCCCGCTGATGGAGTCGCATCCGCATCTGATCCCAACCATCGAACGGAGACCGAAAATGAGAACCAAGGCAGGGGGACTGGCGGGAGGGGCGGCGCTGCTGGCGATCGCCGCGCTCCTCGTAGCGGGTTGCGGCAGCAGCGACAGCACGACGACGACCGAAACCACGACCGCTGCGAGCGGCGGCAAGGGCGCAACCCTCGAGATCAAGATGGGGGACTTCTACTTCGCTCCGAAAGACGCCACCGCGAAGGCAGGGCCGACGACGATCGAAGCCCCGAACGAAGGCTCGGTCGAGCACGAGCTGGTGCTGTTCAAGACGAACATGAACCCCGCCAAGCTCCCGACCGAAGCCGACGGCTCGGTCGACGAGGAGAAGCTCGACGAAGTGGCGGAAGAGGCAGGCGAGATCGCCGACGTCGAGTCCGGCGACACCAAGTCGGAAAAGTTCGATCTGACCCCGGGCAAGTACGTGATGTTCTGCAACCTGCCGGGCCACTACGCCCAGGGCATGTACGGGTCGCTGACCGTCACCAAGTAGCCCCCGTCCAAGTATTCCCCGTCCAACCAGTCCCCGGCGATATAGCGAGCGCGGTAGACGTTTGAACCGCATAGCGACCCAAACGTCGACCGCCGCTCGCTGGATCGTCTACTCCGTCAGGGCGCGGAGGGCATTGAGGATCACCGCCACGTCGATGCCCTCCTGGAGCAGGGCGCCGGCCAGCGGCGGGATGTAGCCGGCCGCGGCGAAGAGCATCGCGATGCCGCTCAGGCCGATCCCGAGGACGACGCTCTGGCGGGCGATGCCGAGGGCGCGGCGGCCGATCGTCACCGCCGCGGCGACGCGGTCGATGCGGTCGACGGTGATCACCGCGTCCGCGGTCTCCGAGGAGACGGTCGCCCCGGGGCCGCTCATCGCGATGCCGACGTCGGCGATCGCCAGCGCCGGAGCGTCGTTGACGCCGTCTCCGACCATCACCACCGGCGCCAGCTCGGGATCGGCGCGCATCTTGCGGACGACCTCCAGCTTGTCCTCGGGGCTCTGCTCGAAGTGGACGTCGTCGAGACCGGTTTCGGCGCCGATCCGCTCGGCGACCGAGCGGCGGTCGCCGGTCACCATCGCCACCCTGCGCACCCCGGCGGCGCGCAGCTCGCCGCTCAGCTCGCGGGCGTCCTCGCGGAGCCGGTCGGCCATCGTCACCACGGCGGCGAGCCGGCCGTCGACCCCGACCAGGATCTTGGCCAGGCCGGCGCCGTCGCCGCCCTCGTCGCCGTGCTCCGCCGCCTCGCCGTCGTAGCCGCGCGAGCGCAGCCAGGCGGCGCTGCCCACCGCCACCCGGTGGCCGTCGACCGTCCCTTCCATCCCCTGCCCCGGCTCCTCCACCGCGTCGGCCGGCTCGCCCAGCTCCAAGCGCCGCCGCTCGGCCTCGTGGACGAGCGCCTCGGCGAGGACGTGGGCGGAGAGCTGGTCGAGCGAGGCGGCGAGTCGCAGCACCTCCTCCTCCCCCTCCCCGTTACCGCCCAGCAAGGCGATCTCGCGCACCGCGGGGGTGCCGAGGGTCAGGGTGCCGGTCTTGTCGAGCAGCACGGTGCGCGCCTCGCCGAGCCGCTCGATCGCCGCGCCGCCCTTGACGATCACCCCGGAGCGGGCGGCGCGCGAGACGCCGGAGACGATCGCGATCGGCGCCGCGAGGATCAGCGGGCAGGGAGTCGCCACGACCAGCACCGCGACGGCGCGGACCGGGTCGCCGCTCGCCGCCCAGGCCACCGCGGCGAGCGCCAGCGTGAGCGGCAGGAAGAAGGCCGCGTAGCGGTCGGCGATGCGGACGAAGGGGGCGCGCTGCGTCTCCGCGGCGCGGACGAGGCGCACGATGTTGGCGTAGGCGCTCTCGGAGGCGAGCCTGGTCGCCTCCAGCTCGAAGGCCTCGCCGGCGTTGGCGGCGCCGCTGCGGACGATCGCCCCGCGGGCGTGGGTCACCGGCAGCGGCTCCCCGGTCAGGGCCGACTCGTCGATCACCGCCTCGGGGCTGCGAACCGCGCCGTCGACCGGGACCAGCTCGCCGGCCCGCACCAACACGGTGTCGTCCACCGCCAGCTCGCCGACCGGAACCTCCTCCCAGCCGCCCGCGGCGCGGCGGTGGGCGATCGTCGGCATCCGCTCCAGCAGCGCCGTCAGCTCGCGCCGGGCGCGGCGCGATGCCGACGCCTCCAGGGCGTTGCCGCCGGAGAGCATCAGCGCAATCACCGCCCCCGCCAGGTACTGGCCGACCGCCAGCGCCCCGGCCATCGCGACGAGGGCGATCGCGTCGACCCCGACCCGGCCGGACGCGAGGGTGCGGACGATCGAGACGGTGAGCGGGATCAGCATCGTCGCCACCGTCGCTGCCCAGACCGCGTCGCCGGCGGTCGGCGCACCGGCGACGTGCAGCGCCCCGCCTGCGACGATCAGGGTCAGCGTCACGAGCGGCAGCAGGCGGGTGCGCAGCTCGGTGCTAGGCATGCCTCGACCTCACGAAGGCGAGCCGTGCCGCTCCGACCGCCCCGGCGCAGACGCAGATCAACGCCAGGTCGGGGCGGTCGGAGCGGGCCAGGTGGTAGAGCAGTCCGATCGCCGCCGCCAGACAGGCCGCCCCGCCGAGGTAGGCGAGGCCGCGGTCCCAACCGGGCACCGCGGTGTGGCGGGCGTGCATCAGGTTGACCAGGGCGAAGACCAGCAGGAAGGTGAGCGAGCCGAAGGCGACCACGGCGACGATCCCGGGCAGCAGCGAGAAGGCCGCGCCCAGCAGGGCGATCGAGACGATCGCGGTGACCGGCAGGCCGCGCCGCTCCCCCGCCAATCCCTCCGGCAGCTCGCCGCCCACGCTGACGTCGCGGATCAGGCGGGCGGTCGAGAAGAGGGTGGCGTTGATTGCCGAGCCGGTCGAGAAGAGCGCCGCCATGGTCGCCGCCCAGAGGCCGAAGGCGCCGAGCGCCTGCTGACCGACCAGCGCGAAGGCGACCTCCTTCTGCTCGGCGAGCAGCCGGTCGGAGACCAGCATCTGCGAGGCCAGGGTGACGGCGACGTAGACCAGCGCCACCAGCGCGACCGAGAGGTAGAGGGCGCGGGGCAGGGTGCGCGGCGGGTCGTCGAGGTCGTCGTAGTCGTAGGGCAGCAGCTCGAAGCCCTCGTAGGCGACGAAGATCAGCGCCGCTCCGAGCAAGACGCCGAGCAGGCCGCGGTCGTCGAGCGGTGAGAGCCGTTCGGCGGAGACCATGCCGAGGCCGACCAGGGCGATCCCGCCGAGCACCAGCAGCTTCACCGCGACGACCAGGTCCTCGGTCAGCCCGGAGGCGGCGACGCCGCGCAGGTTGACCGCGAGGAAGGCGACCAGGACCCCGACGCCGGCGAGCCGGGCGACCGCGACGGGCGCCCCCAGCGCGTGGGCCAGGTAGTGGCCGAAGGTGAAGGCGTAGACCGCGAGCGCGAAGACGTAGCCGGCGATCAGCAGCCAGGCGACCCAGGCGGCGGCCGCCTCGTGGCCCTCCTCGCGCAGGTAGGCGAACGGGCCCCCGGAGCGGCCCGAGCGCTGGGCCAGGCGGGCATAGGCGCGAGCGGTCAGCATCGCGATCGCGCCGCCGACCAGGAACGCCGCGAAGGCGAGGTGGCCGGCGAGATCGATGGTGACGCCGAGCACGCTGAAGATGCCGCCGCCGATCATCCCGCCGATCGCCATCGCGCAAGCCTCGCGCAGCCCGAGCCGCCCGCCGCGGCGGCGCCGGGCGTGGGTGCGCGGGTGGTAGGGCGGGCGGCCGCCTGCGTCGGTGGTGCGCGGGCTGCGGTTCATGGGCTCAGCCGCAATCATCCCCGCATCGCCGGCCACTCTCCCACCTCCCGCCTGCTGCTCGCCTGCCCGGACAGGCCGGGCCTGATCGCCGCGGTCAGCGGCTTCCTCGCCGAGGCGGGCCGCAACATCGTCGACGCCGACCAGCACTCCAGCGACGAGGGTCGCTTCTTCATGCGGATGGCCTTCGACCAGGCGCCCGAGGCGGAGCGGCAGGGGCTCTACCGACGCTTCGCGCACGAGCTGGCCGAGCCGCTGCGGATGGAGCACCGCTTCGCCGAGTCCGACGAGCCGAAGCGCGTGGCGATCATGGTCTCGCGCGAAGACCACTGCCTCTCCGACCTGCTGTGGCGATGGCGCAGCGGCGAACTGGGCGCCGAGCTGGTCGCCGTCGTCTCCAACCACCCCGACCACGCCGAGCAGGTCGGCTCGCTCGGCCTTCCCTATCACCACGTCCCGATCGAGGACGGCGGCACCGACGCGGCGGAGCAGCGGGCGCTGGAGCTGCTCGAGGGCCGGGTCGACCTGCTCGTCCTCGCCCGCTACATGCAGGTCCTCTCGGCCGGCTTCCTGGAGCGGCTCGGCGCGCCGGCGATCAACATCCACCACAGCTTCCTGCCCGCCTTCGTCGGCGCCGACCCCTACGCCCGCGCCCACGAGCGCGGCGTCAAGCTGATCGGGGCCACCGCCCACTACGTCACCGAGGAGCTCGACGCGGGGCCGATCATCGACCAGGACGTGACCCGGGTCAGCCACCGCGACGAGATCGTCGACCTGATGCGGATCGGCCGCGACGTCGAGCGGCTCGTCCTCGCCCGCGCGGTCAAAGCCCACCTCGACGACCGCGTATTGCTGGACGGCTCCCGCACGATCGTCTTCTGACGGCCCCAGGCGCCGCCATGCGGCGTCCTCGGTCGCTCGCGTGCGGAGCACGCCACGCTCCAGCGCCGCAGGCGCGTGCGAGCGCGAAGCGCGAGATCCTCGCCTGGCGGCACCTGGAACCGTCGTTTGGCTGCCCAGCCAGTTCTGTAGGGTTCGAGCCATGGAGCAGGCGACGATCTCACGTCCGGCCGCGACCGGAGCAACCCCCGGGCTGCCGTCCGGCCCGAAGGGGCCGGGGATCGTGCAGGGAGTGCGCTACGCGCGCGACCCGCACGGCTTCCTCGACCGCCTGCGACGCCGCTACGGCGACGTCTTCACGATCTCCTTCCCGATCGTCGGACGCATCGTCTACGTCGCCGACCCGACCCTGGTCAAAGAGGTCTTCACCGGCTCGCCCGAGCAGATGCACGCGGGCGAGGCCAACGCGACGGTGCTCGAGCCGGCGCTGGGACCGAACTCGGTCCTCACCCTCGACGAGGCGCCGCACATGCGCCAGCGCAAGCTGCTGCTGCCGCCGTTCCACGGCGAGCAGATCCGCCGCTACGGCGAGCTGATCCGCGACGTCACGATGCGAGAGATGGAGAGCTGGCCGGTCGGCAAGCCGTTCGCGCTGCGACCGCACACGCAGCGGATCACCCTGGCGGTGATCCTGCGCGCCGTCTTCGGGGTCGAAGACGAGGCCCGCTTCGAGCGCGCCGAGCGGTTGATCGACACCTTCGCCAAGCGGGTCGACCTGGTCACCCACCTGCCCTTCCTGCAGCGCGACCTCGGCCGTTGGAGCCCCTGGGGCCGCTTCCTGCGCGCCCGCGCCGATCTCGACGCCTTCATCTACGAGGAGATCGCGCTGCGCCGCTCCGAGCGGGCGGGCGAGGGGGGCGGGGCCGGGGACGTGCTCTCGCTGCTGCTGGGCGCCCGCGACGAGGACGGCGAGCCGATGAGCGACGAGGAGCTGCGCGACGAGCTGGTCACGGTGCTGGCCGCCGGGCACGAGACCACCGCCACGGCGCTGGCCTGGGCGATGGAGCGGCTGCTGCGCAACCCCCGCGTCCTGGAGCGGCTGCGCGACTCGATCGCCGCCGGCGGGGACGACTACCTCGAGGCGACGATCAAGGAGACGCTGCGGGCGCGGCCGGTGATCGTCGACGTGGCCCGCAAGCTGACCCGGCCGCTGCGGATCGGCGGCTACGAGCTGGCGGCCGGGAGCTTCCTCTTCCCCGCCGTGGCAGCGCTCCACTACCGCGAGGACATATTCCCCGACCCCGATGAGTTCCGGCCCGAGCGCTTCCTCGAGGGCACGCCGGACAACTACGCCTGGATCCCCTTCGGCGGCGGCGTGCGCCGCTGCATCGGCGCCTCCTTCGCCGAATACGAGACGAAGATCGTCCTCCGCGCCTTCCTCGAACGAGCGGAGCTGAGCGCCCCCGACCCGCAGCCGGAGCGGGCGAAAATCCGCAACATCACCGTCGTGCCCGCCAAGGGCTGCCGGGTCAGGCTGGACCGCCCGCTGCGCTAGGGCTCTCCGCCTCGCCCTCGGCCGCCTCCCACTGCTCGTAGAGCTCGGCCACCGCCTGCTTGGCGGCGGCGTGCCGCTCGCTCGCCCGCTCGGCGCGCCCGGGACTCGACCACGCTTCCGGGTCCGACAGCTCCCCCTCCAGCCCGCGCAGCTCGGCCTCGGCCTGCTCGATCCGCTCGGCGAGGCGACCCGCCCTGCGCGCCGCCTTCTTCGCCGCCCGGCCATCGTTGCGACGGCTCGCCGAACGGGCCGGCTTGGCGGCCTGCGCCGCCGCCTCCGCCGCCGCTTCGCGTTCGTCGCGCTGGCGCTGGTAGGTCGCCCAGCCGGTCGGATGGCTGCGCAGCTCGCCGTCCTCGCAGACGAGGGTGCGCGTGCCGACCGCCTCCAGCAGGGCGCGGTCGTGGGAGACGAGGATCACGGCCCCCTCGTAGGCGAGCAGGGCGTCCTCGAGCGCCTCGCGGCTCTCGATGTCGAGATGGTTGGTCGGCTCGTCGAGGATCAGCAGGTTGGCACCGGAGGCGACCAGGATCGCCAGCGAGAGCCGCCGCTGCTCGCCGCCGGAGATCTCGCTCAGCTGCTTCTCGACGTCGCTCCCCGAGAAGAGGAAGCCACCGAGCAAGTCGCGCGCCTTCTGACCGCTGAGGCCGGTCTCGCGCTGCGCCGCGTCGAGCACCGTCCCCTCGCCCGCCGCCGTGTCGGCGTGCTGGGAGAGGTAGCCGACCGCGACGTTGTGGCCGCGCCGCACCGAGCCGGCGGCCGGCTCGCGCCGCCCCGCCAGGGTCTCGATCAGGGTCGTCTTGCCGGCGCCGTTGGGCCCGACCAGGACGACGTGCTCGCCGCGCTCAATTTCGAGCCGCGCTTCCTCCAACAGGGTGCGGCCGGGAACCTCGATCGTCCCGGCGACGAGTTTGATCACGACCCGTCCCGGCCGCTCCGGCGGTTTGAAGGAGAAGCGCAGGTTGCGATTCTCGCGCTGCTCCGCCTCGACCCCCTCGCGCTTGATCTTCTCGATCTGCTTCAGCCGCGACTGCGCCTGGCGGGCCTTGGTCGCCTTGTAGCGGAAGCGCTCGACGAAGCGCTCCATGCGGGCGATCTCCGCCTCCTGGCGCTCGATCGCCTTGCCGCGGGCGATCTGGCGCGCTGCCTGCTCCTTGCGCCAGGCGTGCCAGGGCCCGGCGAAGAAGCGCGCCCGCTTCGCCTCCAGCTCCAGCACCGAGGTGCCGACCGCCTCGAGGAACCAGCGGTCGTGGGCGACCAGGACGACCGCGGCGTCGAGCTCGACCAGGTAGCGCTCCAGCCACTCCAGCGAGGGGATGTCGAGATGGTTGGTCGGCTCGTCGAGCAGCAGCAGGTCGGGTCGGGTGGCCAGCGCCCGGGCCAGCGAGGCGCGGGTCAGCTCGCCGCCGGAGAAGGTCGACAGCGGCCGCTCGGCCTCTTCGCCGTCGAAGCCGAGGCCGCGCAGGACGGCGAGGACGCCGTCGCGCCAGCGATAGCCGCCGCCGTGCTCGAGCCGCTGCTGGGCGGCCGCGTAGGCGCTCAGCGTCTCCTCGCCGGTCTCGCCACCCGCCATCGCCGCCTCGAGCCGCTCCAGCTCGGCCTCGGTCGCGATCATCTCGGCGCGGCCGGAGAAGACGTACTCGCCGAGGGAGGCCTCTGTTTCGCGCGGTGGGCGCTGGTCGTGCAGGGCGACCCGGGCGCCGCGCTGCACGACGAGGCTGCCCGCGTCGGGCGAGAGCTCCCCCGCCAGCAGCCGCAGCAGGGTCGACTTGCCGGCGCCGTTGCGGCCGGAGAGGGTCATCCGCTCGCGCGGCTCGAGCTTGAAGGAGACCTCCTCGAACAGCAGCTCGCCGCCCATGTGGACGTCGAGGCTGGTTGCGGTCGCGATCGCCATCCCCCGAGGATGACGCACTCAGCTGGGCGCCGACTGGTCGTTTTGCCCACGCATACGGTGCTAAATCGTCCAGTCGCGCTCAGAACGCGAGAGTGAGGACGCCGCGCAGGATCATCAGGCCGCCGAAGAGGAGCGCGGCGCGGACCGCCCAGATGCGGCCGCGTTCGCGCAGCTTTGCCTTGAAGCGCTCGAGCGCCTGCGGAGTCCAGTCAGGCGCGAAGGTGTAGGCGAGCATGGGGATCTCGAGCAGCATCAGCATGATCGCGTTGAAGGCGAGGACGGTGAGGACCGTGGCCGGCACCGCCAAGTCCTCGTCGGCGATCCGGTCGAGGGCGGCGATGTAGGTGGCACCCGGCAGGGTGAGGACCGCGCCGACCGCGAAGGTCACCCGGGCCGAGCCGCGCCCCAGCTCCCGCCGCCAGCGGGGCGGCCCCTGCGGCCCCTTCGCCGCCTTGCGCGCCTTGCGGCGCTCGGCGAGGCGCCGGTCGCGGCCGCTGCCCAGCACGAAGGCGACGACCAGGGCCAGCAGCCCGAGGGCGATGTCCTCGCCCGGCCCGAGCGTTGTCTTGCCGGTGTTGGCCGCTCCCGAGCCCTGCAGCGCGAAGACGATCACCAGGCCGAGCGTGATGCTGGTCATCGCGGCGCCGAGCAGGTAGCCGAGCAGCAGCCGCTTCGGGTGGGGCAGCATCAGCATCACCGTGGTCGCGGCCAGCAGGGTCGGGTAGAGCGCGGCGAGGAAGGCGAGGAGGAAGATGCTGCCCACGGCGGGCCGACCCTACCGGGACGTGCCGTCCAGGAGCGGCCCATATGGGCACCGAATCGACGGCACGTCGGGGGGGTAGGCTGATGAGGTGGACCGCGAGACGCTGAGGGCGACCCAGGCGCCGTTGAAGGAACGGTACGAGGAGGAGCCGGCGGCCGCCGTCGTCACGCTGAAGGCGAGCGGCAGCCTCGGCGAGGGCGTCTCCTGCTCGGTCGACACCGGGCGCGTCCTGGCCGAGGCCGGGCTGCACCCTGCCTCCGGGGGCGACGGCACGCAGCTCTGCTCGGGCGACATGCTGCTCGAGGCGCTGGTCGCCTGCGCCGGGGTGACGCTGCGGGCGGTCGCGACCTCGCTCGGGATCGCGGTCGAGTCCGGCGCGGTCCGCGCCGAGGGCGAGCTCGACTTCCGCGGCACGCTGGCGGTCGACCGCGACGCCCCGGTCGGCTTCCGCACGATCCGCCTCTCCTTCGACCTCGACGCCGACGCCGACGAGGAGCAGCTCGCCACCCTGCTGAAGCTGACCGAGCGCTACTGCGTCGTCTTCCAGACCCTCAGCACCCCGCCGGAGTTGTCGGCGAGCGCTGCAACGAAGCCCTAGCGGACGGCACACCCGGACATCTAGACTTGCCCGCGTGACCGGCGCCCTCCGCATGCGCAGAGTGGCCTTCGCGACGGTCCTGCTGGCGACCTCGCTTGCGATCGTTGCGCCCTCGCCCGCCACCTCCGCTCCGGTCTTCTGGAAGAACTACCGCCAGCCGGTGAAGGTCGAACCGACCCGGATCAACGTCAACTACAGCACCGGCTTCGCCTGGGTGACGAGGCTGAACGGGTGGGAAGGCTGGGGCGGCGCCCGCGCGACCAGCCGCGGCGTCGCGCACCTCAACACCTGTAAGCCGTACTGCGCCGCGGGCAATTACAAAGCGTACCGCACCAGGGTGACGCTGTACAAGATCCGCCGCTGCGGCCGGCAGCGACGC
>Ga0210144_1000726_pt1 | contig 15590 bp, 14 predicted proteins | sample Muzzi_PWA_D2_FD_185532 | JGI IMG/M metagenome (GOLD analysis project Ga0210144, IMG submission 185532) | Wetland microbial communities from San Francisco Bay, California, USA, that impact long-term carbon sequestration - Muzzi_PWA_D2 (SPAdes) | ecosystem: Environmental > Aquatic > Marine >...
CTGCGTTCAAGGAAATGCCCCCGAAGGACGACGAACGGTAACCTGCACTACAGGCACAACATGATCTGAATCAGAGATTACCTATTAGATGCAGCAAGTCCGGATCATTAGAATCAACCTGTCCAGCAATCAGACCCGACAGACACACCGGGGAACCGGTCCAGAGCGACTACCGCCCAAGTCGAGGTCCTGCTGTGACTCCTGGCCGAAATGGAGCGGGAGGAACTGGCGTTGCTGATGCAGGAGGGAATAGTGCATCAGTTATCAGGTCCCGACCATGCGAAGGGGCTTCTGTTGACGGGGAAGGTATGCTCACCGTCGAAAAGGCGCTCAAATTCTTCCTGCGAGATTTGCCTCTCTTCGACCTCGATGCCACCTATTTGCAGCTCGTACCAGGTAGTATCCATTTTCACTTACCCCCTCATGCTGTTTTTCATCAGAGTAAGGAAATAATCCGGTAACTCGCCTCAAATGTCACTTGTACCTATGTCCAATTTCGACCAGGCAAGAGCGGTCAGGAAGTTGGGCGGGTTCCAGAACGGGCTACCAGGGTTGGACTTCAGAACAATATACCGGCTGGCGCGGATTCACTACCGTATTAATCGTGGCACATGAAGTTAATAACACGCCACGGACTCCTCCATCCTGGCGCCCCTGATGTTTTCCGGGGCGCATTTTTCGAAACATAAACGGCGACCCGAAGGTCACCGCGTTATGTCTTGAATCCACCCGGAACCAGACATCCCCGGCCGATGCGTTTATATCTGGAATGCAGAATTCCGGGCATCAGTGGCAACCTTGAACTGCGGTCGACAAACGAGGCTGCCGGCCCTCGACTGGCTTGTCAGGCGGCACCTGCACTGCGCGCCGTTTGTGATGGGTAAGTTTGTCGATGTCGAACTGTTCTAGCCTTTATCCTCACCGCCAACTGCCTGCGAAAACATGTTCTGCGAACTCGCAGTCGAAGCATTGCCTCGCGGTGAGCTACGCCATGATCGCGTGGGTGATTTGATGCCGACACTGATGCAGGATGTGAATGCTGTCGAGAGAACGCATCGGTGATACGTTAACGGGCAATCACAATGTGTGTCCCCAGCGCAGACAGGCCCACAGCCCCGTCGTATCAGTCAGGAGGGCACGGAAGGCGAACGCATCCCGCCGCCGCGATTCCTGCATGACCCCGTGGTGCTCGGCCAGCGCCTCCACGACCGCGCGGTAGCGTTCAGGCGCGACGTGATAAGCCCGGGAACGGCGGCGCCTGCAGACGATGATCCAGTGACCCCGGCGGTCGGTGTAGCCTGTGATGCGCGCCACGGCCCCAGGGCGAAGCTGAAGAGCAGGTGTCATTTCAGTCTTGTCTCAAAGGTTAACCAGACTACCCCGTCGCAAGCAGCGGGTATGCCGTTCAAAAAAATCGTTTTCTGAACGCAGCAAGCTACGGGGAATCAGACCCATTGCGATTAAAAAATCCGGGTTGTACGCCGGGCGAAAAGGAACGCGCGTGAAACCGGGAGCACTGCGTACATAGTGGTAATGCAAAAGTTGCGCCGAAGTATTGCTTTATCAGGCAATACAGCGACTTATTACATTATCGTGAATCACATTCATAAACCACGGTATGACAGTTCTGCCAGAAATGACAGGTATTCAGGAGTTCAATATGACAGAGTTGTCATGCATTGCAGGCCTGGATAATCAGAGCATCGCCTGTAGCCGTAATATATCCGGGAAAACACCGGCTTCGAGACCACTGTTACCGGCGGCAGCTTACCCACCGACTGCCATCGCCATGTCCGGGCTTCAACCTGTCGCTGCGTCAGCGCCGATGCGCCGTGCAATCAGATGATCGAGACTCAGTCGGCCAGGCCCGGAGAAGACCAGCGGCATCAGCATGACAAGATAGATCAACGGCAGCTTGAAGCCATTGTCGCAGACATTGTAGCCATTGCCGGTGTGGACGCTCACCCAGGCCACAATCGTCAGCACCGTCAGCGAAACACCGAACAGGCGGGTGCCCAGCCCGATCACCAGCGCCACGGCGCCGAGCAGTTCACTCCAGGTGGCGAGGAACCAGCTGATATCCACCGGCACGAGATTGAAGGGAAACGGAAACCGCTCCTGAATATCGGCGAACCAGTTCCCGCCGTGGAACTTCTCGACGCCGGATTCCCAGAACTCGCAGGCCAGCAGCAATCTGAGACCCAGTTGCGGCAGAAATTCACCGAGGCGGTCCAGCTGTCCGAACAGTTTGCGAGTGGCACGCAGGGCGTGCGGCTGTACGGGGTTATTCATGTCATGCTCCGTGTTCCATGCACCGCGCCGGCATCGCGAAGTTGTTCCAGCATGTCCCGTCCAGACTCGAGGAGCGTGTGTGTCTGGTCATAATTAAGTTCACGCGCAATCAGTCGCAGGGCCTCTTCGCCGGTAAGCGCTTCGTCACGCAGCACCTCCACCAGTCGCGCGGTAACGGCGTTGAGCACCGTGAAACGCACGACATCATCGTGATCGCGGCACAACAGGTAACAATGGAGCGTTCCGTCCGCCGCCCGCGGTTTGAAGCGCGGACCGATGCGATGCACCGGGTAGTGATAACAGGCCAGTCGCGCCGTCGGATTGAGTACCGGATGACCGGCGAGCAGATCGCCGTGCGGATCGAGGTCGCAAGCCCCGGTCGCGGGATCGATGGAAACGTCCAGTTCCAGCCATTCGTAATGCATAAACTCGTACAGCCAGGGGCGGTCCGGAAACAGGGGCGCGGCCTCCGACTCCATCCAGCGGAGAAACTCGCCGGGAATATCGCGAAACAACGGGGAATGGCATCGATACTCCGCAAAGAAGCGGCGTACCGTGCGACGCCAGGACCGTACTCCCAGCAGTTTTACCGTGACCGGGAAACACGCGAGCAGAAAACCCTCCAGGTTGCTGAACAGCAGTTCCTCATAGACGCGCATGCGTCGCGCCGGCACGCCCTGCGGTCGCGGCTGGCCACGCGGGTCGCGGATGCGCGCGGCGAACGCGGCTTGAAAATCACGAAAATCCCGGGGTTCAGGCGACGCGCTCATGCGGCTTCTCCCGGTGCAGGCCCTGCAAGGCGCGGATATGCCGGATCTCATCGAGCAAATCGCCCAGCGGCGGCAGGTTGAAATCACGTTCCAGCAGGGTCGGCGGCGTGCCGAGATGCGCATAGGTTCGATCCAGCAACTGCCACACCGGATCGATGACCTGCGCCCCGTGGGTATCGATGAGCAGGTCTTCGGCCTCCTGATAATGTCCGGCGACATGCATGTAAACCACGCGTTCCGCCGGCAGACTCTCGATGAATCGCCAGGGATCGAAACTGAAATTGATGCTGTTCACATAAACGTTGTTGACATCCAGATGCAGGTCGCAGTCCGCCTCGTCCAGGACATGGCGGATAAACTCACCCTCGCCCATCCTCGCCAGCGGCGGCGCGACATAATACGAGGCGTTTTCCACCGCGATGCGACGCTCCAGGATCTCCTGGGTACGCCGGATGCGACCGGCCACGTGCATTACTGCCTCTTCGACAAGGGGAATCGGCAACAGATCGTACAGATGACCCTCATCGCTGCACCAGGACAGATGTTCGGTAAACAGCGCAATGTCGTATTCATCCAGAAACTGCTTCACGCGCTTGAGAAACCCCTCATCCAGAGGCGCCGGCCCGCCCAGGGACAGGGACAGACCATGGGCGACGATGGGACGTTGCTCCGCGAAATAACGCAGGTTTTTCCGCCAGGCTCCCCCCATGTCCAGCCAGTTTTCCGGGGCGAGTTCAAGAAAATCGATGGCATCCGGAATCCCGGTCCTGAGGGCGGGAACAAGTTCCCGCCTCAGGCCGAGGCCCGCGCCACGCAAGCTGATATCAGGCATGTGCGGCGTCCTGCAGGCTTATTCCTGGCTGTCTTCAACCGGCTTGGCCTTGCTGGCGCCACACTTGCCTTCGCCGCACTTGCCATCTTTGGCTTTGGCCCGGGCTTTGGACTCGGCCTTATCGCCGCATGTGCCTTCTTTTGCTTTTGCCTTGTCCATATCTGCGCCGGCCGCCTCGCCTTTCATGGCGCCGCACTTGCCTTCGGGCATCTTCGTGTCCGCCTCGGCCACCTGGTAACCCTGCCCGAGAGTCTGCATGCCGAAGGGATTATCGCCGGCCAGTGCGATGCCGGAGGAACCCAGTGCCGCGGTAAGGGCCAGGGTAACTGCTGTTTTGGTACTATTCATGTGTTGGATCTCCTGAGGTTAAGTGTCATGTATCAGGCCCGCAACGGACCAGTTACGACGATGGTCCCGGAGAACCGGGTGACTGTCAGTGCACGTGTCCGTCCTGCCCTGCCAGCGCCGCGAGGATGCGTTCCCGTGCCTCGGGAGAAAGATCCGGACCCTGCGTATCCGTTTCCGCTCGCCGGGCCAGCTTGCGCAATGCCCGCCGAAGTAAACGGATCTGCCGCTCGAAGCGCCGGCAGTTCACGCATAGCCAGAGATGCAACCGCAGACCCCAGCGCTCGCGCAAGCGCAGATGACGTTCCTGGCCTTCCGATATCAGCCGGCTGGCGTCCTTACAGGTCAGCATCTTCCTATTCCCGAGTCTCACCGACCCAGTTCCTGTCGAGACACTGTCGCAGACCCATTCGGGCCCGATACAGCATCGTCCACAGATTGGTCGGAGTAATCGCCAGATCCTTACAAATTTCTTCGGTGCCCTCTTCCATGACCTCACGGAGCACGAACAGGCGCGCCAGATGTTCGGGCAGGCGGTCCAGGCAATATTCAAGGATGGTCCAGAACTGACCGTTCTCCAGCGCCCTGTACGGATCGCCCCAGCCGGAGAGCGCGGCGCTCCAGTGGCCATCGGACACGAAGCTGTTCTCGACGAAATCGTCGTCCGCATCGCCGACGGACTGCAGTTCGTACAGCGGCACCTCGCGCGCCTCGCGCCGGAATTGATCCAGTATCTTGTGTTTGAGAATCCCGATCAGCCAGGTGCGCACCGAGGCGCCGCCGGAAAATCGCGCGCGCGCCTGCAGGGCGGCCAGCAGGGTTTCCTGCACCATCTCCTCCGCCTTGTGCTCGTCGCGCAAGCGCAGCAGCGCGTACCGGTAGAGGGCGCCACCGTGCTCATCCAGCCAGCGTTCGGGTGAACCGGTGTCAGCTCCCATCGATGCCCCCTGATCCCCGCCTCGGATCACAAAAATCGGGGACAGACCACGGTTTCACACACATTTTGCAATTGACAGTCGCCTGGGAAACCGTGGTCTGTCCCCGATTTTCCCCTAGCGATGCGATTTCATCAGGTGCAGCAGCGCCGCCGAACGGGCCTGCAGCAGGTAGTTTTCGCCGGTGTTGAATGTCCGGTGGTCGGGTCGATTGCCGTCGGGGAAGCAGGTGTCGACTTCAACCCCCCAGCGGGCGATGCCCACCTGTTCGGGCAGGCGAAACGGAATCGCCTCGGAGTGGGCGTTCATCAGCAGCAGAAAGGTATCGTCATGAATGGCATTGCCGTGTTCGTCCTGCTCCTCGATGGTATCGCCGTGCAGCAGAAGACCCAGGCAGCGCGCATGATGATGGCTCCATTCCTTGTTGGTCATTTCCTTGCCGCTCGGCGTCAGCCAGGAGATGTCCTTGACGCTGGCGCCCTTGATGCGCCGGCCCTGGAAGAAATGACGGCGGCGGAACACCGGGTGTTCCTTTCTGATCCTGATCAGCCGGCAGCAGAATTCCAGCAGTGCCTGCTCCTGGCTGTTGAGGTCCCAGTACAGCCAGCTGATTTCATTGTCCTGGCAGTAGGCGTTGTTGTTGCCGCTCTTGCTGTAACCCATTTCATCGCCGGCGAGCAACATGGGCACACCCTGCGAGAGCAGCAGGGTGGTGAGAAAATTGCGCTTCTGCTGCTCGCGGGCATGAATGATGTTGAGGTTGCTCGTCGGACCCTCGATGCCCAGGTTCCAGCTCAGGTTGTTGCTTTCCCCGTCGCGGTTCTGCTCGAGGTTTTCCAGGTTGTGCTTGTCGTTGTAACTGACGAGATCCTGCAGCGTGAAGCCGTCATGGCAGGTCACGAAATTAATGCTGGCGTAGGGTCGGCGTCCGCTGTGGGCGTAGAGATCGCTGGAGCCGGTGATGCGGTAGGCCAGCTCGCCGATCAGGCTGCCCTCGCCTTTCCAGTAGGCTCGCAGCCCGTCTCTGAAACGACTGTTCCACTCGGTCCAGCCGATGGGAAAATTGCCGATCTGGTAACCCCCTTCGCCCAGGTCCCAGGGTTCCGCGATCAGCTTCGTGCGGGAGAGCACCGGGTCCTGGTGGATGATATCCAGAAAAGCGCTGAAGCGGCTGACGGCGTGCGCCTCGCGTGCAAGCGTGGGCGCGAGATCGAAGCGGAAGCCGTCGACGTGCATCTCCTGCACCCAGTATCGCAGGCTGTCGGTGATCAGCTGCAGCACCCGCGGGTGCATCATGTTGAGGCTGTTGCCACAGCCGGTGTAGTCCATGTAGTAGCGCTGGTTGTCGCCAACCAGGCGGTAGTAGGCGGCGTTGTCGATGCCGCGGAAGCACAGCGTCGGCCCCAGGTGGTTGCCCTCGGCGGTGTGGTTGTAGACCACGTCGAGGATGACCTCGATGCCGTTGGAGTGCAGCCGCTTCACCATGGTCTTGAATTCGCCGATCTCGCCGGTGGCCGAATAGGCGGCATGCGGGGCGAAATAGCCGATGCTGTTGTAGCCCCAGTGATTGCTGAGGCCATGCTCGACCAGGTGGCGGTCATTGATGAAGGTGTGAACGGGCATGAGTTCCACCGCCGTCACGCCCAGCCGCTTCAGGTGCGCGATAACCGGCTCCGTGGCGATACCGGCGTAGGTGCCACGATACGGGGCGGGAACGTCGGGATGCCGGTAGGTAAATCCCTTGACGTGCATCTCGTAGATGATGGTCTCATGCCAGGGGGTGTCCAGCGGCTGGTCATCGCCCCAGGTGAACGCGGTATCGATCACCCGCGATTTCGGCACCCCGTGGGCGCTGTTGCGCGGGTCGGGCAGCAGATCCTCGTCCTTGTCGCCGATGGTGTAGCCGAACAGCGCGTCGTTCCAGCGCACCCCGCCGACGATATCCCTGGCATACGGATCGATCAGCAGCTTGTTCGGATTGAAGCGGTGGCCGTTGAGGGGATCATAGGGGCCGTATACCCGGTAGCCGTAGAGCTGGCCGGGCCGCGCCTCCGGGAGATAGCAGTGCCACACCTGGTCGGTCTGCCACTGCATGGGAATGCGCGTGATTTCACGCCGCCCCCGGGCGTCGAACAGGCACAGTTCAACCTTCTCAGCGTGCTCGGAAAACAGCGCGAAGTTAACGCCTTCTCCATCCCAGCTGGCGCCGAGCGGATAGGCCTGGCCGGGCCAGACCGCCATGGGTGATCCGTTCATCGCCTACTTCAGCTGCAGGACGATACCGGCCAGCGGGGGCAGTGTCAGGCTCAGCGAATGCGAACGGTTCATCCAGGGCGTCGGCTCGGCAATGAGCGGGTGATCGCCGTTGCCGAGATTGCTGCCGCCATAGAATGCCGAGTCGGAATTGAAAATCTCCCGGTATTCGCCTCCCTCCGGCACGCCGATGCGATAACCGGTGCGTGGAACCGGCGTCAGGTTGACGATGACGACCACGAAGCCATTGTCGGAGCGGCGCAGAAAACTCAGCACCGAATTTTCCGAGTCATGGCAGTCAATCCACTCGAAACCGCGCCAGTCGAATTCATAGTAATGCAGCGCGGAGGTCTCCCGGTAGAGCCGGTTGAGATCCTTGACCAGGAGCTGTACGCCCTGGTGCAACGGGTAGTCGAGCACGTACCAGTCCATGACCTGGGCGCTGTTCCACTCCTGGCCCTGCCCGAATTCCGTGCCCATGAACAGCAGCTTCTTGCCCGGATGGCAGAACATGTAGGTATAGAGCACGCGCAGATTGGCAAAGCGCTGCCATTCGTCGCCGGGCATCTTGTACAGCATCGATTGCTTGCCATGCACCACCTCATCATGAGAGAACGGCAGCAGGAAGTTCTCCGTGAACGCGTAGAGCATGCTGAAGGTCAGCAGATCCTGGTGGAAGCGGCGGTAGACAGGCTCCTTGCTCATGAAGGTGAGCGTATCGTTCATCCACCCCATGTTCCATTTCATGTCGAAGCCGAGGCCACCGGTCCAGGTGGGGCGGCTGACCTGCGGCCAGGAGGTCGATTCTTCCGCGATCATCAGCACACCGGGATGCTCCTCATGTACGGCGATGTTGAGTTCGCGCAGAAAATCCAGCGCTTCGAGGTTTTCGCGGCCGCCGTACTGGTTCGGGATCCACTCGCCCTCCTTGCGGGAGTAGTCCAGATACAGCATCGAGGCCACGGCGTCGACGCGCAGTCCGTCGATGTGCATTTCCTGCAGCCAGAACACGGCGCTTGAGAGGAGAAAATTCTTCACCTCGTTGCGGCCAAAATTATAGATCAGGGTCGACCAGTCGAGATGCTCGCCGCGGCGCGGATCGGCGTGTTCATACAGGGGCGTGCCATCGAAACGCGCAAGACCGTGGGCATCCTTGGGAAAGTGGGCCGGTACCCAGTCCAGCAGTACACCGATGCCGTTCTGATGGCACACATCCACGAAATAGCGAAAGTCATCGGGTGATCCGTAGCGTCTGGTCGGCGCGAAATACCCGGTTGTCTGGTAACCCCAGGACGGGTCGTAGGGGTGCTCCGTGATCGGCAACAGTTCGATGTAGGTGAAACCCATATCCTTTACATAGCCAACCAGATGTTCGGCGAGCTGCCGGTAGCTGAGGAACTCCCCTTCCGGTCCACGCTGCCAGGAACCGAGATGCACCTCGTAGACCGACATCGGCGTGTGCTGCCAGTCAACCGACGGCAGGCGCTCCATCCACACCTGGTCGCCCCAGGCATAGGAGGAGGCATCGGTTGCGATGGTCGCGGTTTTCGGACGCAGCTCGAAGGCCTGCGCATAGGGGTCGGCCTTGGCGATTATTTCGCCGCTGTGGCGGTTACGAATCTCGTATTTGTACAGACACCCCGGCGCAAGTTCCGGTATGAACAACTCCCAAACCCCGCTGCCGCCGCGCACGCGCATCGGGTGCCGGCGCCCGTCCCAGTTATTAAAATCCCCGATTACGCTGACCCGTTCCGCGTTCGGCGCCCAGACGGCGAACAGGATGCCGGCGACGTTGTCCACCTGGTGAGCATGTGCGCCCATAAAACGGTAGGCATGGCGATGCTTGCCCTCGCCGAAAAGATACAGATCGAAGTCGCTCAGTTGTGGCGGAAAACTGTAGGGATCGTGGGCGATATGCTCCCGATGACTGCTGTCGCGCCAGATCAGCCGGTAATGATCGGGTAACGTGCCGGAGGCGCCGCGCCACTCGAACAGGTCGGTGTCGGGTATGCGCTCCAGTGGCAGGTTACCCTCGGCGATGGCGACTTCGGCCACATCCGGGAGAAAAACCCTGACCAGTTCCTTGCCATTGTCGGCATGCTTGCCGAGTACGGCGAACGGGTCATGGTGGCAAGCCTGGGTGATTCGTTCAAGCTCGCTCTGGAGACTGTTTGTTTGCATGGTGGTCCTCGGGTGAATGTACTGACGGTGATCAGGGGGCACATTTTACACACTTGTGATGATGGATTTCTTCATTTTTGACCTTCGCACCCGTCCTGCCTTCAGGTAGTGCACGGGGACATCATCGGTCTTCCCCGTGCCGCTGCGGCAGCAGGCCAGCGGGGTGCGGACATCGGCTGTCCTACCAATGAGAATCAGTCAGTTATAGACGTTAAAACCGGGGAATCGGGATCGAGGACGGTAGCCTGGGTTGAACGCAGTGAAACCCGGGGTTCGCTGCCGCTCAATCCAGACTGCCTTCTATCCGAGGTGGCATGTCATCGCCGCGCTTATTCTGTTACAGCAGGCTTTTTCTCAGGAACACCACCTCGTCCTCGCGCCGGATCACGCTGTTAAAACCGCGCTTGTGGAACAGCGACAACATGCGCATGTTCTCCGGGTCGGTCTCGGCGACGACTTCCGCTATACCCCAGCGGGCGGCGAGCACCAGACAATAATCCAGCAGCAGGGCGCCCACCCCCCTTCCCTGCCAGGGATCGGGCACGATCACGGCATATTCGGCCGATTCGTGATTCAGATCGGTAATCAGCTGACCGACGCCGATCAGACGGCGCTGGTTGTCCACCCGGGTTTCCACGACGATCGCCAGTTCACGCTCGTAATCGATAGTGCAATATTTGACCGCCATTTGATGGTTGGTCTGCTTGAAAATCGAGCGAAAACGGAAACGGATGGATTCGGCGGATGAACTGGCGATCAGCTCATGCCAGAGCGGCTCATCTTCGGGACGGATCGGACGCAGGGTGACCTGGGTACCGTCACGCAGCCGTGGACGGCGTATGTACTGCTCCGGATAGGGCCGTATCGCGAGGTGTTCATAGGGGTCCTGCGGGTCCTGATCGGCTTCCCTGTCGAGCACCGCCGCGGCATCGAGCGCAATCACGCCATCGGGCGATACCAGCAGCGGATTGATATCGAATTCCCGGATCTCGGGGTAATCGGCAATCAGGCAGGAGAAGCGGATCATCACCTCGATCAAATGATCGATGTTCACCGGGGGTCGGCCCCGGTAACCCTGCAGCAGCGGCCAGCAGCGCAGCGATTCCACCATATTGCGCGCCAGACGTTCGTTGAGTGGCGGCAGTCCGAAGGCGTGGTCGCCGTAGACCTCGGTGGCGACGCCGCCGAGACCGATCATGACGACCGGTCCGAAGGTGGGATCCCTGCTCGTGCCGAGGATCATTTCCAGCGCGTCCTTGGGGCACATCATGCGCTGCACGGTCATCCCGTCCACGCGCTCGGCGAGCCGGTCGGCGCGCAGGCGCTGCTGCATGGTTTCATAGGCCTCGCGCACGGCCTGCTCCTCCCTGAGATCCAGCGCCACACCGCCGATGTCGATCTTGTGCAGTATGTCGGGGGAGCGCAACTTGAGCACCACGGGATAGCCTATCTGCCCGGCGGCCCTGATCGCCTCATCGACGCTGTGCGCGATACAGGTGTCGCACACGGGAATGTCATAGGCCTTCAGCAGGTGCTTGGCCTCGCTTTCCGTCAGCGAAGCGCGATTCTGCATACAGGCGTGGAATCGTCTGGCCAGCTTCTTGCGATTCACCGTGAAGCGGATCGGCATCTCGCGCGGCGTCTCGTACAGGCTCTCCAGGTTATGGGCATAGGACACCAGGTGCATGAACGCGCGGATGGCCTGCTCGGGCGTAGCGTGCGCCGGTACGCCGGCGTGGTTCAGGTAACGCATGTCCTTCCTCGCCCGGGCGCCGCCCATCCAGGCGGCGAACAGCGGTTTGCGGCTGTGCTCTGCCGCCTGAACCACGACCTCGGCCACGGTCCTGGAATCAATCGTCGGCTGACTGGCGCAAATCACCAGGATGGCGTCGACGCCGGGGTCCTGCTGCACGATATCGAGCGCCGCGGCAAACCGTTCCGGACCGGCGGCATCCAGCAGGTCCACCGGGTTGCCGTGCGACCAGTATTCGGGAAGGACCCGGTCCAGCTGTTCCACGCAATTCTCGCCCAGCACAGCCAGCTGGCCCCGACGCGAGAGCAGGGCATCGGCGGCGATAATCGCCGGGCCGCCGGCATTGCCGATGATCGCCAGCCGCGAGCCTTCCGGCACGCGCTGGGATGCGAGGATCTCCGCTACGTCGAAAATGTCGTCGAGCTCCGCCACGCGCACCACCCCGGCGCGCTCGAACACGGCGCTGTAAACGGCATCCTCGCCGGCGATGGCCCCGGTGTGTGAAAGCGCCGCGCGCGCCGATCCCTCGAAGCGCCCGGATTTGTAGGCGACGATCGGCTTGGTACAGGCGAAGGAGCGTGCCGCCGACATGAAGCGGCGCGCATGCCGTATCGACTGCACATAGAGAATGATGGCGCGGGTATTGGGGTCGGTTCCCAGATAATCGATCAGATCGCCATAACCGATATCGAGATTGTTGCCCAGGGAGGCGTACAGGGAAAATCCGACGCCGGTATCCGACGCCCAGTCGAGGATGGCATTGGAAAGCGAATGGGACTGGGAGATGAAGGCCAGGTGCCCCGGTTTCGCGGCGGCCACCGCCTGGCTGGCATTGAGCCCGATATCCGGAACGATAATGCCGAGCGAGTTCGGCCCGATAATGCGCATGTGTTCAAACCGGCGGGCAACCTCGACGATCTCCTCTTCCAGCTGTCTGCCCTGCGCACTGGCCTCGCGGAAGCCGCTGGAGAGAATAACCACCCCCAGGATGCCAGCCTCGCCGCACTCCTGCACGACCCGGGGGACTTCACGCGCCGGCGCGCAGATCACCGCCAGGTCGGGAATCTTCGGAAGACTGGTGAGATCCGGGTACGTGGGAACGCCGCTGACCGACTCGACGCTGAAACTGACGGGATAAACGATGCCGCGGAAACCGGCGCCGAGCAGGTTCGACAACACCTGCTTGCCGAGGTCCGCCGGGGTCTTCCCGATCCCGATCAGGGCCACCCGTCGCGGTTTGAAGATCTTCTCAAGGTTGCGGATGCTCATGACCGTCTATCCGTTCGTCTGCCTCCCGGCTCCGGTCGGATTGATGGTAGTCCCGATATCCGGTGAAGTCCATCCGCGGGTTAGAGTCCAACCCTAACCGCCGTTTCACCGCAGAGACGCTGAGCACACAGAGAAATTCTTGACAACCTGTTTCCTACTATTGTTTACGCCCGCCACGCCCGGACGCGGGTCGTGTAAAGACAGGCAGGACCGGCTCCTCGCCGGGAAAACACGGAGTGTGCGGTCAAATGGGTTACCCCGCGGGGCGCGGGTCCTGCCAGCACGAAACACACCGCAAGGAATTTTTGAATTTTAAAGGATGGATTTTCGTGATAACTATTGAGTACTTTGCGTCCTCTGCGTCTCTGCGGTGAGTGTTTTCTGGCCAGACCGAAGCGCCCCCCGGGCGTCAGCGCTCGTTATCGTCCTTGCGCGCCGCGGTCCCGGGCGGGGCAATGAACGTCCTGAGCAGGTCTTGCTGCATGTCCCGCCACAGGCTCAGGTTGCGCTCCGCTATCTCCCTCCATACCGATGACGGAGCGGCCTGCAACAGACTCTCCATCTGGTCCTGCAGGACCGCCTGTTCCTTGATGAAGAAATCCATGCTTTTCTCCAGATAGGCCCCCACGAACGCCTGCAGATTGTCGCCGTAGTAGCGGATCAGCTGTTCGAGCAGGCGTGTACTGAGTATGGGCTGACCCTTTTCCTCCTGTTCGACGATGATCTGCAGCAGGATGCTGCGCGTGATATCTTCGCCCCCCTGGGCGTCGACGATGCGAAAGTGCCGGCCGTCCATGACCAGCTGCCGGATATCCTCCAGCGCCACGTAGCGGCTTTCTTCCGTATCGTAGAGACGACGATTCGCGTATTTCTTGATTACCCGCTGGTTCGTCACGGTCATCGTCCGGCACGCCTTCGCGTGCGTCAGCTCATGTAGTGTCCGCCGTTCACGGGAATATTCGCTCCGGTGATGAAATCCGCCTCCTCCGCCGCCAGGAACACCGCGACGCGGGCGATGTCGGCCGGACGGCCGAGCCGCGCCCGCGGGATCTGGGCGATGATCTGCTTGCGCACCTCTTCCGGCACGGAATTGACCATCGGAGACTCGATATATCCCGGTGAAATGGTGTTGGCGGTTACGTTTTTGCGCGCCCCTTCCTGCGCCAGCGACATGGTAAAACCGTGGATGCCCGCCTTGGAGGCTGCATAATTGGTCTGCCCGAACTGGCCTTTCTGCCCGTTGATCGAGGAGATGCTGATGACCCGCCCGAAACCGCGGTCCAGCATACCTTCGATGACATTGCGCGTGGCATTGAAGACGCTGTCGAGATTCGACTGGATCACCGCATGCCACTGCTCCGGCGTCATCTTCCGCAGGCTGGCATCGCGGGTGATACCGGCAACGTTGACCAGCACATCGACGGAGCCCACCTGCTGCTGCGTCGTCTTCACTGCGGCCGCTGTCGCCTCGAAGTCAGTGAGGTCACAGGGCACGACCGCGATGTCATGACCTGCCTGCTGCTGCCCGGCCTGCCAGGCCTTGGCGGCATCTGCCTCCGCGGGGAGGCACGTTGCCACCACGCGATGACCCGCCGCGCCCAGTTGCCTGCAGATCTCCGTACCGATGGTGCCGGTACCGCCCGTAACCAATGCTACCCGTTGTGTCATAGTGTCAGCTCCTGATGTCTTTCCGGTTGTTCTGCTGGTTTGACTAGCGCTCGACGGCGAGCGCCACGCCTTGCCCGCCACCGATGCACAGCGTGGCGAGCCCCTTGTGCACATCCCGCTTGCGCATTTCGTGCAGCAGGGTTACCAGAATCCGCGCGCCCGAGGCGCCGATCGGGTGCCCCAGGGCGATGGCGCCGCCGTTGACATTCACCTTGTCATTATCGAATCCGAGTTCCCGCCCGACCGCGAGGGAGACGGCGGCAAATGCCTCGTTGGCCTCGATGAGATCGAGATCGTCGACGAGCCAGCCGGCCTTGTCCAGGCAGCGCCGGGTGGCGGGCACCGGCCCTATGCCCATGTAGGCGGGATCGACGCCGGCATTGCTGTAAGCGGCGATGGTCGCCAGGGGTTCCAGTCCGAGTTCACGGGCCACGCGGGCCGAGGTGACCAGCACGGCGGCTGCGCCGTCATTGATGCCGGAGGCATTGCCGGGGGTTACCGTGCCGTCGGGGCGAAACGCCGGTTTCAGTTTCGCCAGCGACTCGGCCGTGGTGCCGTGACGGGGAAATTCGTCGGTATCGAAGACCAGCGCAGGCTGCCTGTGGCGAGGGATTTCGAGCGCTATGATTTCCTCGGCGAAGCGGTTGGCCTTTTGCGCCGCCTCCGCCTTCTGCTGGGACTCCGCGGAAAAGGCATCCTGATCCTCGCGCGTGAGCTTATAGCGTTCCACCAGATTCTCGGCGGTGCAACCCATATGGTAATCGTTGAAGATATCCCACAAGCCCTCGTTGATCATGCTGTCGATCAGTTTCCATTCGCCCATGCGCATGCCGGTGCGGGAACCCGGCAGGACGTGCGGCGCCAGATTCATGTTTTCCTGCCCGCCGGCCACGATGATGTCGGCATCGCCGCAGCGAATAGCCTGCACGGCCAGCTGAACGGACTTCAGTCCGCTACCGCATACCTTGTTGATGGTCATGGCCGGCACATCGACCGGCAGCCCGGCATCGATGGCTGCCTGGCGGGCCGGATTCTGGCCGGCGCCCGCGGTGAGCACCTGCCCCATGATGACCTCATCCACCCGGGCGGCGTCCACCCCGGTGCGCTCCAGCAAGGCGGCGATTACCCGCGACCCGAGTTTGTGTGCAGGAACCCCTGCCAGCGTCCCACCGAATTTCCCGATGGCGGTTCGTACTGCATCGACAATAACTACGTCTTCCATATTATTGGACCTCAGTTGAGGGAAATGAGACCGTCGTGCCTGGCGGCGGCGCGCTATTGTAGGTGATAAT
>Ga0210144_1000727_pt1:0-7500 | contig 15582 bp, 10 predicted proteins | sample Muzzi_PWA_D2_FD_185532 | JGI IMG/M metagenome (GOLD analysis project Ga0210144, IMG submission 185532) | Wetland microbial communities from San Francisco Bay, California, USA, that impact long-term carbon sequestration - Muzzi_PWA_D2 (SPAdes) | ecosystem: Environmental > Aquatic > Marine...
TCTTCCAGGACTTCCGTCTTGCCGAGCGGCAGCGGACGCAGCGCTTTCGCGAGCAAGTGAAGCGTCTCGACCTTTACGGTCACCTCGCCCGTGCGCGTGCGAAACATCTCCCCCTCGACACCGATCCAGTCACCCAGGTCGAGCAGGTCGGCGAGTGCGGCATCCCGCTCGGACAGTTCCTTCTTCTTGAAGTAGATCTGCAGGCGGCCCGTCCGGTCACCGAGGTGCCCGAACGCACTGCGCCCCATGTCACGCATCGATAGGAGCCGACCGGCCACGCGGACGCGCTCGGGCTCCGCATCGTCCGAAAAGCCGCTGAGCGCGGCGGCCAGCTCGTGGGTCGGTTCGAACGAATAGGCGTATGGATCGACGCCGAGCTCGCGCAACTTCTCGAGCTTGGTGTACCGGTCGCGGACCGGCTTCGGCCGATCCGCGGACGCATACCACTCACGAATCGGGAGCCCGTCGCGCAGGCCCGGATCGGAATCGGTCACGCCTCTGCTCCTCCCTTGCGACGCAGGTAGCCTTCGATGAACGGATCGAGATCGCCGTCGAGCACGCCGTCCGCGTTTCCGACTTCCACTCCGGTGCGGTGATCCTTGACCATGGTGTACGGCTGGAGAACGTAGGAGCGGATCTGATTCCCCCAGGCAATGTCCGACTTCGAGTCCTCCAGTGCCTGGCGCTCGGCCTGCTGCTCCTCCTGCGCCCGCTGGTAGAGCGCGGCCTTCAGCATCTTCATCGCCTTCGATTTGTTCTTGTGCTGGCTGCGCTCCTGCTGGCAGGCCACGACGATGCCGGTCGGCTCGTGCGTGATCCGCACGGCCGAGTCGGTCTTGTTGACGTGCTGACCGCCGGCTCCGGAGGCCCGATACGTATCGATCCGCAGATCGCCTTCGTTGATGTCGATCTCGATATCGTCGTCCACGACTGGATAGACGAAGACGGAAGCGAACGAGGTGTGTCGTCTTCCCTGCGCATCAAAGGGCGAGATGCGCACGAGGCGATGGACGCCGTTCTCGGCGGCCAGGTATCCGTAGGCATGGTCGCCCTGGATCTCGAGGCTGGCGGACTTCAGACCCGCCTCGTCACCGGCCTGCGCCTCGAGTACTTCGACGTCCCAGCCCCGGTCCTCGGCGTAGCGCGTATACATGCGGACGAGCATCTCGGCCCAGTCCTGCGACTCCGTGCCGCCCGCACCCGGATGGACGGTGAGCAGTGCGTCACGGTGCGTATCGGGGCCCTGGAGCATGTTGCGCAACTCGAGTGCGTCGAGCTCGCGTCCCACACGCTCGGTTCCCCGTTCGAACTCCGCCTCCAACTCCGCGTCGTCCGCGTCGGCCAGCAGCTCAGCGATCTCTTCCAACTCGGCGATCCGGCCGGCGATCTCACCGAACGGCTCGGTCCACGACTTCAGGATCTGCGTGCGCTCGATGACCTCGCGCGCTTCTTCCTGCCGGTCCCAGAAGCCGGGCCGGGCCATGCGCTCTTCCAGCGACGCCACTTCTTCCCGCTTGGCATCGATGTCAAAGAAACCCCCGTAGTTCGTCGAGACGCTGGGCGTGCTCACGCAGCTTCTCGCGGTGGGCTTCGGCTACCGGCATGGCTGTCTCCCTGGGACGACCCGCAATGAAAACGCGGGCCCCCCGCTCAATGGCGAAGGACCCGTCGGACACCGGGCGAGTCTAGTCCCCGTTCCGGGCCGGGTCAAGCGGGACATTCAGCCCGCGTCGAGCGGGCCCGCGAGCAATTCGAGATCGATTTCGCGAGATTCCGGATCGACCCGCGCGACCCGGACTTCGAGGCGATCGCCAAGCCGGAACCGTCGCTTCGAGCGGCGTCCGGTGAGCGACCAGGACTCCTCGTCGTAATGGTAGTAGTCGTCCACGAGTGAGCTGATCCGGATGAGTCCCTCGACCAGCACCTCGTCGAGCAGGACGAAGAGGCCGAAGCCGGTCACCCCGCTGACGGTGCCCTCGAAGGTGTCGCCGAGATGCCGGGTCATGTACTCGATCTTCTTGAGCTCGACGGAGTCGCGCTCCGCTTTCTCCGCCCGCCGCTCGCGCTCCGATGCGTGCCGGGCCGTACGCTCCAGCGCCTCCTGATCGGCATCCGCATCCTTGCCGACCAGGAACCGGACGAGGGCCCGGTGCACGACCAGGTCCGGGTAACGGCGAATCGGCGACGTGAAGTGAAGATAAGCCTCCGAGCCGAGCCCGAAGTGCCCGACGTTGCGCACGGAGTAGCGGGCCTGTTTCATGCTGCGAAGCGCCACGGCCGAGACCAGGTACTCCTGCGGACGCCCCTCCATCGCGGAGACCAGCCGGGCCACGTCGATCGGCCGGACGGGATCGGCAGTGAGCGGCTGGTGGAAGATCCCCGCCACACGGCGCAGGCTCTCGAGCCGGTCCTCCGACGGGGGCTCGTGAATCCGATACAGCACCGGCAGATCCTGCTCTCCTCCGAGGCGGGCGATCGTCTCGTTCGTGAGGATCATCAAGTCTTCGATGATGCGATTCGTCTCGAGACGCGGGCGCGGATGGATCGCAGTGGGCAACCCGTCCTCGTCGAGCTCCACGTACGTCTCGGGCAGGGAGAAGTCGATGGCGCCCCGCTCCCGTCGTCGGGCGCGGACCCCGCGGGCGACCTTGGCCAGCTTCCCCAACGCCTCGGACATCTCGTCGTCGCCGCCCTGCTCGAGCCGCCGATTCGCCTCCTCGTAGGACAGGCGCGCCCGGCTCCGGATTACGCTTCGAACCGGTCGGGCTTCCTTCACGTGTCCCGCACCGTCCATCCGGTACATGACCGACACGGTGAGACGATCCTCGTCCGGCACGAGCGAGCACAGGCCCGAGGACAGCTCTTCGGGAAGCATGGGGACCACGCGATCCACGAGGTAGACGCTCGTCGCGCGTTCCTCGGCCTCGCGGTCGATTGCGCTTCCGGGCTTCACGTACCAGGAGACGTCGGCGATGTGGACGCCGATCTCCATCTCCCCGTCGCCCAAATCCCACACCGAGACGGCATCGTCGTGGTCACGGGCGTCGGCCGGGTCGATCGTGAACGCGATCCGGTCGCGGAGGTCTTCGCGCTCTTGCAGATCCTCGGGACGGATGCCCCGTCGGGCCACCTTCTCCACCTCCTCCTCGACACGCTCCGGGAAGTCGAGCGGCAGCTGGTGGCCGATGAGGATCGACAGCACATCGACGCCCGCCTCGCCCTGCCGGCCGAGGATCTGCACGATCCGGCCTACTGGAGACGGCTGATCCTCGCCCCAGTCGTCGATCTTCACGACGACGACGTCACCATCGGACGCGCCGCCGGTCGCCTCCCCCGGGATGAAGATGTCGGTACCGAGATCCGGCTCCTGAGGAACCACGAAGCCATAGCCCTGCTTCGGATGGTAGATACCCGCGATCTGCTCCCAGGCGCGTTCAACGATCCGCACGATGCGGCCCGCGGGATTGCGTCCCGGCGGTCGGCGCTCGATGCGGGCGAGCACCCGGTCTCCGTCGACCGCCGTGGCGAGCTGACGGCCCGGTATGAACACGTCGTCTTCGCCGGGTTCGTCGGGGATCACGAACCCGTCACCCTTACGCGTCACCTGGAGTCGGCCCGGCACGAGATCGAACTGTTCGGGCACCGCGTACCGACCTCGACGTTGCTTGACGATCAGGCCGTCAGACTCCATCCGCTGCAGGTGTTCGCGAAACTCCCGGTAGTCGTCCTGGGGCACCTCGAGGGCCCGAGCGATCTCCTTCGCCCGCATCGGGCGGTTTGCCTTCGAGCGCAGGAAGTCCAGCACTCGCTCGCGGATCGTGGCCGTCGGTTCAGGGCTGATAGGACACCGAAACCTGGAAAGGGGAATCCAAATCGAATCCGGAGAAGTCGTCGAAGCTGCGTCCGACATCGAGGCCGAAGCCCCGGTAGCGGACACCGACGCCAAGAGCGGCGCCACTGCGCCCCTCCCCGCTCGCTGCATATCCGGCACGCAGATATGCGATGGACCGATAGCCGACCTCCGCCCCGGCGAAGACGTCCAGGTCGTCAAATTCGGTGAAGGTCTGGCGTACGTCGGCCCGGGCCTGGACACCGATCTCCTGCTCGCCCGCTGGCCGCAGGATGTCCAGCGCGCCTCCAAGGCGGATCCGGGCCGGCAGCGGATCGTTCGGTCCGCCCGACCGGAAGGCGACGCCGCCGCCGAGATTGGAGACGACCAGGCCGAGACGCACGCGCTCGAATCGTGGCAGGCGGCCCGCAACGGCGAAGTCGAAGGCATGTGCGGTGGCGTCGGGTGCCAGCCCGGAGCACCCGCTGCAGGATCCACCGAGGCGAACGTACTTGTAGCTCACTCCAGCCTCGACATGAGATGAGATTGGTTTGGCTATCGTGAGTATTGCCAGCGTATTGGCGGGCTCTATCGTCCCGATCTGCTGATTGCTGGCGTCCCGTCCATCGATAGTCCCCAGGTCGACCGCGAGGAGGGAGAGGCCGAAGCGAATGTCCCCCCACCGATACACGCCTCCGACCGCGTGCGTCGCCGTGCCGAAATCGTTCGCACCGTGGTAGTAGACCGCCCATTCCGGAATGGCTGCGAGGGCCGCGGGATTCCAGACCGCGCCCTCAACGTCGGCTTCCGCTCCGGCGAACGCACCGCCGAGGCCCACGTTGTGCGCGCCGAGGGGAACGAGCAGGAAGGTCGCGGCTTCCGGAGCCGACGAGGCATCCGTGGCGTCGCTGGTACTCTGTGCGGACACCGCACCCGGTGTCAGCGCCAGGGCGAGCGCCGCCAGGACGGGCAGACCGAACATCCTCCCGGGCGGCGCGGTCCGTGCGATCATCTCAGTACGACGTGGCTTCATCGATCAGCAGGATGGGGATGTCTTCCTCGATCCGGTACGCGAGTCGACAGGCCGGACACCGCAGCTCATCTTCGCTCTCGACGTACTCCAGTTCGCCCCGACATTCGGGGCATACTAGAATCTCGAGAAGTCGGGCATCGAGTGTCATCGGACTCTTCCAGCGTGGCAGGCCATTCCGGGCCGATCAGCGGGTTGGGACGGGATACCCGAGGAGCTTAAGCTTACCCGGATTCTTGCGCCAGTTGGCCAGAACTTTCACGCGTAGATCGAGATACACGCGCTCGCCGACGAACGCTTCGATCCCTTCGCGCGCCCGGATTCCGATCCGACGCACCGTCCGGCCGCCCTTCCCGATCACGATGCCCTTTTGCGATTTTCGCTCGACGAAGATCGTCGCGGCGATGTAGAGCGGATCCGACCCTTCGCGGTACTCCTCGATGCCCACGGCCGTGCTGTACGGCAGCTCCTCGCCCAGCTCCTCGAAACAGGCCGCCCGGATCTTCTCCGCCACGAAGAAACGCACCGGCGCGGTAGCGAGCTCGTCCTCGGGATAGAACGGAGGGCCGAGGGGGAGACGCCGAAGCACGGCATCCCGAAGCTCCGAGACGCCGGATCCGTCTGTCGCGGTCGTCGGAATGACGGCCTCCCAGTCACCCGACGCTTCGAAGCCCGAGACGACGTCCCGACACGTTTTCTCGTCCACGCGGTCCCGCTTGTTGAGGCACAGGATGGTGCGGGGCCCCGGCGGCGGTGTATAGGCGGCCGCGTGCTCCAGGCTCTTGTCGAACCCGAGGTCCGCTACGTACACCAGGACGTCCGCGTCGAGTTCTCCGCCCCGTGCCTCCTGCTGCATGGACTCCTGCAGGAGATATCGGGGCTCGAGCAACCCGGGGGTGTCCACGAAGACCGCCTGGTGCTCCGGCGTCGTCAGGATCGCAGTCACGCGCTGGCGGGTCGTCTGCGGGCGTGCCGTCACGATGCTCAGCGACTCACCGGTCAGCGCATTCACGAGCGTCGACTTCCCCGCGTTGGCGAGGCCGACGAGCGTGACGAAGCCGGAACGGAACTCGGCCGTGTTGGGGAGGCTGTCAGTCATGTGGGCAACATGGCCCGGGCGGTCGCCGCCGGACAGGGCCGCCGGACCTTGCGCTCAGAGCGGCCAGTCGCGCAGGATGCGCTCGGTCTCCTCCGCATGGCCGGACTCGTCGGCCACGATGTCCTCGAGTTGTACGGCCAATCCTTTGTCGCCGTACTCCTCGGCCTCACGCGCCCTCAGCGTGTAGTCCTTCACGGCTCGCTGCTCAGCCTTGAGCACTGCCTGCACCATCTCGTGGTTCGTCCCCGCCTTCGGAACCTCGCGCGCCTTCGTCGTCGGCTCACCGCCGAGCGCCACGATCTTATTGGCCAGGAAGGTCGCATGTCCCTGTTCGTCCGGGACCTCCGCCATGAAGAAGCCGACGAGTTGTGGGCGGTACGGCCCCGTCGCCTTTGCGGCGTATGTGAGGTACTGGATGATTGCACCGAGCTCGCCGGCGAGGTCTTCGTTGAGGCGATCTATGAGCTGTTGCTTCTCCATGTCGCATGCTCCTTCGCGTCAATAGATGAGGTTCATGTTCGGTTGGAAAGCCGGTCTGAAACGAGCGGCGGGAGTACATATTAGAAACACGTCAGCGCAACGCGTAGTTCCGGCACGTACCGGCCGCAAAGAAGCCCGCCCCTTCGCCGTCGGGGAGACGGGAGGGGGCGGGCATCAGAAGGAGTCGGCGGCGACCTACTCTCCCACGGCAAGCCGCAGTACCATCGGCGCTGAGGGGCTTAACTGCTGGGTTCGGGATGGGACCAGGTGTGTCCCCCTCGCGAGTACCACCGACACCTTAGTTCTCTTCGCAGGTCCGTGCGTCGGCTGCCGGGTGCGTGTCCCAGGTTTGCGCGGACACGTCCCGGGCGGCCGGGCCCGGTGTGAAAAGAGAAGAGGAGGAAGGGGGAAAAGTGCGAGGTGCTGCTGAGACGGAGTAGATCGTCGTAGAGAGGGATCAAGCCTCACGGTCGATTAGTACGGCTCGGCTGAAGCGCTTGCACGCCTTACACCTGCCGCCTATCCACGCAGTCGTCTCCTGCGGACCTTCAGGCACCTTACGGTGCGGGAGATCTCATCTTGAGGGGGGCTTCCCACTTAGATGCTTTCAGCGGTTATCCCGACCCGACGTAGCTACCCTGCGATGCCCCTGGCGGGACAACAGGTACACCAGCGGTCAGTCCACTCCGGTCCTCTCGTACTAGGAGCGGCTCCTCTCAAATCTCCAACGCCCACGGCGGATACAGACCGAACTGTCTCACGACGTTCTAAACCCAGCTCATGTACCGCTTTAACGGGCGAACAGCCCGACCCTTGGGACCTTCTCCAGCCCCAGGATGCGATAAGCCGACATCGAGGTGCCAAACCGCCCCGTCGATGTGAACTCTCGGGGGCGATAAGCCTGTTATCCCCGGCGTACCTTTTATCCGTTGAGCGACGGCCCTTCCATGCGGGACCGCCGGATCACTAAGGCCAACTTTCGTTCCTGCTCGACCTGTCGGTCTCGCAGTCAAGCTCCCTTCTGCCTTTGCACTCTACGCGTGATTGCCGACCACGCTGAGG
>Ga0210144_1000727_pt1:12500-15582 | contig 15582 bp, 10 predicted proteins | sample Muzzi_PWA_D2_FD_185532 | JGI IMG/M metagenome (GOLD analysis project Ga0210144, IMG submission 185532) | Wetland microbial communities from San Francisco Bay, California, USA, that impact long-term carbon sequestration - Muzzi_PWA_D2 (SPAdes) | ecosystem: Environmental > Aquatic >...
GGAAGTCAACCCTGTTCCAGGCCCTGACCGAGATCTCGGTCCCTGCCGAGAACTACCCTTTCTGCACGATCGATCCGAATGTCGGCGTCGTGGAAGTCCCGGACCCACGGCTCCAGCGCATCGCCGAGCTCGTCCAGCCTCGGGCGGTCGTGCCCAACGTCGTCGAGTTCGTCGACATCGCGGGGCTCGTCGAAGGGGCTTCGAAGGGCGAGGGGTTGGGCAACAAGTTCCTGCAGCACATCCGTGAAGTAGATGCCGTCTGTCACGTCGTACGGTGCTTCGACGACCCGACGATCGTGGAGACGGGCGCCGCGGATCCCGACCACAGCCGCTCGGTGATCGAAATCGAGCTCGAGCTGGCCGACCTGGAGGTGGTCGAACGGGCGCTTGACAAGGCCGAGCGGCGGGAACGAACCGGCGAAAAGGAAGGCACGATCATGGCGAAGGCGCTCCGTCGACTGCGGGACGCGCTCGCTGCCGGAACGCCCGCCCGCCGCGTGGAGCTGGACCCCGAGGAGGAGCGCCTCGTGCGCTCCCTCAACCTCCTCACCAGGAAGCCGATCATGTACGTGGCCAACGTCGGCGAAGACGAAGCGGCAACGGGATCGGAGCGGTCCCGCCGCCTCGCGGCGGCCGTAGCCGAGGACGACCCGGGCGCGGAAGTCGTCGTCCTTAGCGCCCGGCTGGAAGCGGACCTGCTAGCCCTCGATCCGGCCGACCAGCGCGAGTACCTTGAAGTTCACGGTCTGGAGCGGAGCGCGATCGGCGAGCTCATTCGGGCCGGATACCGGTTGCTCGGATTGACGACGTTCTTCACCGCAGGCGAGAAGGAAGTCCGGGCGTGGACGGTGCACGCCGGCGCCACGGCGCCCCAGGCGGCGGGAGTCATCCACAGCGACTTCGAGCGAGGGTTCATTCGCGCCGAGACGATCGGCTTCGAGGATTTCGAGAAGGTCGGCTCTCTGAAGCGTGCCCGCGAGCTCGGACGCATGCGCCTCGAGGGCAAGGAGTATGAAGTGGTCGACGGCGACATCATGCTCTTCCGGTCCGCCACGTGACGAAACTCCGAGGCGCCCGGGAGCGTAGTATCGGTCGGACGGTGGGCACCGGCGGCGGCGCCCGCGACGTGACATACCGCGCGGAGATTTGATGAACGAGCCGGATCAGCCGTACGACGAGGGATACAAGCAGGGGATCAGTTATGGCCTCTGGTGCACCTGCCTGTTCGGCCTGTGCGGGACGCACCGTATCTATCTCGGGAAGTATGGAACGGGGATCCTGTACCTGCTCACCTTCGGCCTGTTCGGCATCGGACAGTTCATCGACCTGATTCGCATGCGTCAGCTCGTGGCCGACGCCAATATCCGCGAAGGCTACGCGCTGCACCCGCGAGCCGCCCACCAGCTCCTGATGCAACAGCGCACCTCTACGTCCGCCGGAGCCCTGAAGAAGGCGGAGAAACCCCTGCGCCTCCGGTTGCTGGAGGCCGCGATGGTGCGTGGCGGCGCGATCTCGGTGACCGAAGGCGTGGCGGCGACTGGCGCTGGCTTCGAGGAAGTGGAGGAAGCGCTCCGGGGACTGGTGAAGGCCGGCTACGTGGACGTCGACAACGCACCGGGCTCGGGCGTCGTCATTTATCGCTTCACGGAGTTCGGGTCGACCGCCACAACCTGATCCGCTCGACCGTCGCGCCGATCAGTCCTCGGCGGGATCCAGGGTCTCGAGCTTTCGCTGCATCTCCTCCGCCGCGGTCGGCGCATCGAGTCCTTCCAGGACCGCCGACATCCAGGAGCCATACGTCGGGTTTGCCAGCACGATCCACCGGCGTCCCCACTTGCTCTCGTACTCTTCCACGAGCTTCTCCCGGACCGCGACGCTCTCGCCGCGCGCGCCCGACACGAAATCGTTGAGGTCGTCACCCGCCAGCAACACGATCCGATAGCGCTCCGCAATCCACGTTCGCCGACTGGCCTTGTCCGAGCCCCATCCCTCCCGCTCGTTCTTTAACAGCACCACATCGTCAGCGCGCCCGGGCGGGAATCCGACGGCCGCGAGATTGCGCCGGGTACCGTCCTCAAGGTTGGCGAGGCGGTTCGTCACATAGAAGACTTCGACGCCCAATTCCCGCGCCCGTCGCGCGAACTCCACGGCCCCCGGCACCGGTCGGGCCCGGGCTTCCTTCACCCACTCGGCCCAGGAGGCCTCGGTGAATGGCGCATCGCGCTCGATCAAGCGTGCCGCATACGGCGAATTGTCCAGCACCGTCTCGTCCACGTCGACGATCACTGCCGGCGGCAGCGCGCCGGCGCCGCTCACCTGCTCGACAGCGGCCGTCCAGCTCGTATCTGATACGGCTTCAGGCAACAGTCGCGCGGCGGCGGCCCAAGTTTGCCGGGAGAGTGCCTCGTATTCGGCGGACGTCTGCATCCACAGCGTCGCATCGAGCACGGCCAGGGCGTTGGGGGACGGCAAGTCGCTCCCGGCCGGCTCGGCCGCGGGGGGCGCGGCGGGAGCGCTGGCACACGCCGCCAGCAGCGGGAGCAGCACGATCGGGAGCCGGCGATGGGGGTGGAATGAAAAGCGATTCATGAACGCTCTCAGCAGGAGATTGGGGCAATTTCTCACAGGGAGTTTCGCAAACGGGACGAATTGTGTAAAGTGCGCGTAACAATTCCGCGTAGGAGGCCATTCAGTGAAACCGTACACGATTCTGCGCTCAGCGGCAGCCGCGATGATCGCGCCGGTCATTGCGCTCTCATTGCACACCCTCATCGGTGACGTGCTGAGCCTTCTCCCCATGCGCTCGGCCGACTGGCGTTTCGTCGTATTCTCGTTCTACGGCTATCTGTTCCTCGGTTTCATCTTCGCCGGCGTCGCGGCGAAGCTCGCCCCGAGCCGTGGGCGCAGGTTCATGAACCTCACGATCCTGGGCAGTGTCGCGGCCGGGGTGCTGCTGGCGCTCGCGACGAACTACGCGGGGGTCGCGGAAGTCGTGATCGCCCTGGCCGTCGTCACGGGCGCTATCGGATACAGCCTTCGCATGAGAGGCTTTACCGCCCCCCTCAGCACCGACTGACGATCC
>Ga0210144_1000729_pt1 | contig 15534 bp, 15 predicted proteins | sample Muzzi_PWA_D2_FD_185532 | JGI IMG/M metagenome (GOLD analysis project Ga0210144, IMG submission 185532) | Wetland microbial communities from San Francisco Bay, California, USA, that impact long-term carbon sequestration - Muzzi_PWA_D2 (SPAdes) | ecosystem: Environmental > Aquatic > Marine >...
CGCGCATGCGTTTCCTGCACTATAATCGCCAGCCTTTGGAACAACCGTTGCAAGACCATGCCCGAGTACCTGCGTTCACTGCTGCGGGACAGCCCGTACAGCGATTTCGAATTGCTGATGGCCGGGTTTGCGCTGGCGGGCCTGGTCGCGCTGCTCATGGCGTTTCGCAAACCGCTGGCGGTATGGCGTGAGGAACACCAGCTACGGCAGATCGTCCGGCGACTCGGCGCGGCCAGGCTGCGTAACCTGCAACTTCCGGATGGCACCGGCGGCGTGGTGACCATCGATTACGTGCTGCTGTGTCGCGACAGCCTGTGTGTCGTCGGCATCAAGCGCTACCACGGCCTGATTTTCGGTGGCCCGAAGATGGACCAGTGGACCCAGGTCATCCGGCGTGTGAGTTACAAATTTCCCAACCCGGACGGTTATCTGCAACGCCAGATCAACGCCGTGCAGGCGCTGGTACCGGACGCGCCCGTCAGCGGACTGCATCTGTTCACGCACTATGCCCGCTTTACCAGCGACCAGCCGGCCAACGTGCTGTCGACACGTGAACTGCAGCGCCTGCCGAAACGCCCGCACATGAAGGAAATACCGGCCAGCCTGCGCCAGGCATGGCAAACCCTGCGCGAACAGGTGCAGAACAGCTGATCAGTTCTGCCAGACAGCGATGCCCTGCTTCCTCAGCCAGTGTGCCAGCGCCGCTTCGCGATCCGCATCGGGCAGATCGTACGCCTCGAAACCATCCAGCAGTTCCTGTGCCAGCTCGATGCCGTAGCGGTGCGGGTACTTGCTGCTGCGGTAACCGAGCATGTGCTGCTCGAAACGGTCGCCGGGTTCGTGGATGGTCATGCCGACGTAGACACAGGGCATGCCTTCCAGGTAACCGGGATTCTGCTGGCGAAACTCGCGCTCCCAGAGCACCTCGGGGTCGAGCGTGATCACGTACAGGTTGCGCCGCTTGCGACGCTTGCCGGCACGGCGTGCCTTGTCCTGCCACTCGAGAATCCGGCGGTCGCGCTCCAGGTCATCCATGGCGTGATTGTAGTACCGCAAGGCGGTGAATGCGGTATCATCGTGCGCACACCCAGCCCCACCCGACCGTAGTGACCGAAACGCCAGACAACCCCGTGACCAGCCGCGCCGAACAACTGCGCCAGCGCTGGATGGCCGATGGCCTGTCCCGGGCGGACCTCGCTGCCAGTCCGGTCACGCAGTTCGAGCAGTGGTATACCCAGGCCATCGAATCCGGCATCCCCGAACCCAATGCCATGACGCTGGCCACCGTCGACAGCGACGGCCAGCCGGCGGCACGCACCGTGCTGCTGAAACTGTATGACATGCAGGGTTTCGTTTTTTTCACCAACTATGCAAGCGACAAGGCGCACCAGATCGAGGCCAACCCGCGCGTCGCCCTGCTGTTTCCATGGGTGGCGCTGGGTCGCCAGGTGCGCATTAGCGGAGTTGCCGCGAAGATCCCGTTGCACGAGTCGGCCGCCTATTTCGCCACGCGCCCGCGCGGCAGCCAGATCGGCGCCTGGGCCTCACCGCAGAGCCAGGTGATCACCACGCGTTCGCTGCTGGACGTCAGGTTCGAGGAGATGAAACAGCGCTTTGCCAGCGGTAATATCCCGCTGCCGGATTTCTGGGGCGGCTACCGGGTGGTGCCGCAGGCGATGGAATTCTGGCAGGCACGCGCGCAGCGCCTGCACGACCGGTTCCTGTACAGCCGTGACGGCGACGGGCCCTGGACCATCGAGCGATGCGCACCCTGATACAGGACTAGCGAGCGCTGGCCGTATCCGCGCAGTGCACGCGCGTTTGCATGCGAAACAGGGTCACGGCATTGGTACACCCGATCTGCAGCGCCACCGCCCCGGGCAGGCGGGCCAGCCAGCCGCGGTGAAAGTCCCAGAACCGGCCCAGCTCATCCCAGCCGGTATCGGCCCTGTCCCAGCGATCGAGCTGGTCGACCGGCCAGACCGGGTCGGAACCGACCATGAAACGGTCGGCATGGCGCAGCAACAACGCGCGCCATGCCGGCAGCAGCGTCCCGTCCGCGTCCGCGATCGGATTGCGCACGAAACGCCACGGGTCACGCGCACCCAGCCCGCCCCAGACGTTGTCACAGGCCGTGAACACGCGTGCCACCTGATCAGGCGGCAGGATGGCGCCACTGTGCGCCCACAGGATGCGGGTGTCCGGGTAACGCGTGCACAGCTCAAGCAGGTAGTCCGGGCGCGAGAACTCGGTGTGCAGCATGACCGGCACGTCGTATTCCGCGGCCAGCGCCATCAGCTCCTGCAACACCGGGCTCCTGTCGAGCTTCGGCATGAAACCACCGATCAGGTGCAACTCTCCGATGCCGTGATACGCCCCGGATGCCAGCGCTGCGCGCGCCCGCTCCACGACGCCGGGATCACGCGCCCAGCGTTGCCAGTCGCCACCCGCGCGGTACGGACTCCAGATCGGCAGCACGCGCCCGGGCGCCAGCTGCTGGAGTTTCAGCGCCAGTCCAGCCGGCGTCCCGGTCACTACACCCAGGACGATATTCTGCTCCTGCATGCTGCGTACGGCGTCCTGCGGCGAGGTGACCTCCTGCTGGCTCCATTTGTAGTGCAGGTGGATATCCGCCACCGGCTGTGCGGCCGGCAGCGGCAACGGGAGGCACAGCAACAGCAGCGTCAACATGACCGGCATGACCTGCCCCGACTGGAGATTGGCATGAACGATTGAGCGTGATATTAACTGATAGCAAGCTGCCGGGTTGCGGGCAACCCGGGCGCAGACCACACGCGAGGCAGCCACATGCCGAATCCGGCCCTCGAAGTCACCGACCGCACCGACGCGCGTGATGCCATCGCGTTCGTGCAACACAAGCTGGCCGGTTACGACCTGCGCCTGCTCGACTGGGTGCGCATCAGTCCGATGACGCCGGCGCAGCATGTACCGGAACCCGGTGGCAGCATCCCGCCGGTGACGCTCAGCACCTGCTGGCAGCCGCGCAAGCGGGAAACGGCCGGCACACCAGTGCGCCCGGAACACATGTACCGCATCAAGGTGAACGTGTGGCAGGAAGCCGACTACCCTGCCGAGGAAATGCACTGGGGACGCATCCCGGCGATTCCGATCCGGCGGCGCAGCATCCCCGACCGCTATACCACCACGGGGCTGTGCCGCTGGGGCTATCCGGACCGGCTCGCCGCCACGGTGCACGCACTGGCCCGTCCGCTGTTCCTGTACCTTGCCAACACCCGCCAGGTGCCGATCGAGGCCAGCGAAAGCAATGCCAGTGCCTGGGGCCATCGCTGGCTGGCGGAATGGCTGCGTGCGCGCGGCCAGCAACGCGAGGCCGCGGACCTGCTCAGCCAGCTCATGCAGTGGACGCTGATCCAGAGCAAGGGCCTCTAGACGCCGTCAGCGGCCGTGACAGGGCCTGCCACGGCATGTCGCGGCCGCGAGGGATACGAGACAGGTGCTAGTATCTCCCGCCCGTCTTGTTGATGTAGTTCGTCAACTGCTGCGTCTCGGCATACATGCGCACCAGGTTGCTGTGCGTCAGGCGGAACAGGCCACGCATGATCTTGTAGACCACGCGCGGGTGCGTTTCCAGCAGCGATTCGAAATTGTCCGGTTCCAGCGTATACACCGCGGCCTCGCCGACCGCCTGCAACGTCGCCAGGCGCGGCGCCTTGTCCACAAAGGCACGCGTGCCGGCGCATTCGCCCGGCTTCATGTTGTAGAGCTTGGTTTCGATTCCGTTCAGGCGACTGATCACTGCCAGCTTGCCGGACACCAGGATGAACAGTGTCCTGACCGTATCACCCTCCTTGACCAGCACCTCGCCGTCGTTGAGCCTGACCACGCCCATCAGCCCGACCAGTACCTCGCATTCATCGTCACCGAGGTCCTTGCCCAGCGCGGAATCCAGCAGGGACTGGCAATTTGCTTGTTCGGTCATTAGATTCCCCGGAAAATTAGTCAACAATCACAGGTCGCAAGTATAAAACCGGCAATCCCCGTTATGCCAGCGCAAACAGTCAGTCACCGGCCGCCGGAAGACCGGCGCGCATCAGCGGTCTGAGTGTGCTGAGCAACGACCTGAACAGGGTGCGATTGTGCGCTTCCTCGCCGGCCAGCAGTTCTTTCATGTGCTGGCGCTGCGTCGGCATGTCGAAACAGGCCGGGCAGGAATCCGCTATCACCGGCAAGTCGTTGCTCGTGGCAAAATCGCGCGTCATGCGCTCGCGCACGTACACCAGTGGCCGGATGATGCGCAGGTCACCGTCATCGTTCACGTAGTGCGCCTTCATGGTCTGCAGGCGGCCGCCATGAAACGCCGACATCAGGAAACTCTCGGCGAGATCATCGAGGTGCTGCGCCAGCGCGATCACGTTGTAGCCGTGCTCGCGCGCGGTACCGTAGATCAGGCCGCGCTTGAGGCGTGAACAGAACGCGCAGTACGATGGCCGTCCCATGTGTTGCTGCGCCAGCTCCATGATCGGCTGTCGCACGTAGTGGTATTCCACGCCCAGCGACGCCAGGTAGGGAATCATCGGCGATGGATCGAAATCGCCGGCCTGCGGGTCGATGGTGACCGCGCCGAACCCGAAGCGGACCGGCGCACAGCGGCGAAAATGTTCCAGCAGGTGCAGCAGCGACAGCGAATCCTTGCCGCCGGACAGCCCGAGCAGGATACGATCGCCGGCACGGATCATGCCGAAATCCGCAATTGCCCGGCCGGCCTTCGAGAGCAGTGACTTCGAGGGCCTGGCAAATTCCGTCATGGCCCCGGCAGGGACGCGTGGCTGCGCGCTTGACATGCACGCTATTCTATACCCGTACCGGTACGGAGTAACGTATGGCGCATGCCGAGCTGCGATTCTACGAGGAACTGAACGACTTCCTGGCGCCGGCGCTGCGCAAGACCGCGATCCGGCACGGCTTCGACCGGCGCGCCTCGGTCAAGGATATGATCGAATCTTTCGGCGTACCGCATACCGAGGTGGACATCATCCTGGTCAACGGGCGCTCCGTGGACTTCTCCCACATCGTGCAGGATGGCGACCGTATCAGCGTCTATCCCGTGTTCGAGCGTCTCGATGTCAGCCCGCTGGTACGCCTGCGCCCTGCACCGCTGCGCAAACCCGCGTTCATTCTCGACACCAACCTCGGACGCCTGTCGCGCTACCTGCGACTGCTGGGTTTCGATTGCCTGTACCGGAATGATTTCGACGATGCGACCATCGCCGGCATCGCCGGCCGGGAACAGCGTATCGTGCTGACGCGCGACCGCGCCCTGTTACAGCGCAAGCTGATCACGCGCGGTTTCTTCGTGCGCGCGCAACGACCGCGGCAACAGGTCAGGGAGGTGCTGGCGCGCCTCGACCTGTACCGGCAGGTAAGGCCGTTTTCCCGCTGTACCGGCTGCAACGGGCCCTTGCAGGCGGCCGACAAGCAGGCCATTGCACACCGGCTGGAAGCGAAGACCCGCAAGTATTTCGATAACTTCCGGCAGTGTTCGGTGTGCGGACAGATTTACTGGCAGGGCAGCCACCATGAACACGCGCTGCGGCTGATCGAGGAGCTGACCCGGCCGGAACAGGGACACGGATAGGATCCGCTGCTGCAGGGGCGTCCCGGCTCAGACAATCTCCAGGCGCAGGGTGCGCTTTATCTGCGCCTGCAACTCACCCGGCACGCCGGCCTGCTGCGCATAGTCCGGCCAGCGCGCCACCACACCCTGCACCTCGCCAAGGATGGTCTCGGCGCGCCCGCGCTTCATGCCGGCGCCCTGCGCACAGGCACGGAAATCTTCCGGCGCAAAATCATCGCGCTTGCCGTTCATTGACATCTGGTGCTGCGCCGTCCAGCTCCCGTGCGGGTTGTAGCTGTAGGTCACATCGAAGGCAGGCGCCAGCGACCACCGACCGGCCTTGTCCATGAGGAAGGCGATGTTCTTGACGTGATCGTCCTGGTTGCGGCCGATGATGTTGAACACCATGCGCCGGAACTGCTCCTCGATCGCGGCCATCGGCAGATCCAGTTGCCGGATCACCTGTAGCGCCCGTTCATAGCTGCAGGCACCGGCCTGGTTGAAGTCGTAATGCGCGAGCGCGCCGAGTGACTGCATGTGCAGCTTCCCGCCGCCGGGCAGGCGGTCGAAACGCCGCGTCATGAAGTGACGCCGGCCGTTCTCCTCGAACAGGCGCGCGGGACTGAGCGCGATGCCGCAGTCGCGCGCCATCAGGTTGTAGGCGTACTCGATGGCACCGTAACCCTGCGGATCTTCCAGTTCCTTGTCCCTGTTACCGCGCACGCCATCGAACTTGAGCAGCCAGTATTCGAAGCCCGCCCCGGCCTGCACCTGTCCCGAGCGCACCTCGTTGGTGGCGGGGTTCCACGCGATCACCGCCTTCGCGCGCGCCCCGCCGGCCGAGGTACCCACGCGCAGGATGTCGGTCAGCGCCTGCTCGTCATGCTCGCCGTCCAGGGACACCTGCAGCGCGCGGCGTCGCGTCAGGATGTCCGAGGCCAGCCTGACCAGGTTGTCGATTTCGACGTGGCTGGCACTGCGCGCACGCGGGCCGATGGCCGGCGCGTATTCCAGCGCCCCCATGCCGCGCGCACCGGTATACAGCAGGCGTTCCACGGCATTGAACGAACCGGGACTGCGCCCCTGCGTGGCCAGCCACGCGTCAATCAGCGCGTTGCCGAACCGGTCCGGCAGCGAGTCGGCAAGCAGGCCGGGCAGGCCGTGAAAACTCTGTTGCGACAAGGCGGGAAAGCTGTACACGCGCACCGACAACGGCATCGTCAACGGCGCCACCTCGATGCCGCTGCGCGCGAACGCGGCATCGTACTCGAACACGGCTACCTCGCTGTCAGCCTCCAGCGACACCGCACCGATGGTGCGGCCCCACAAGCGGACCTCGGCAACCGTAGTCATGTATCGTCATCCCAGGACCACGGCGCTGCTTCCGGCTCTGACGCCTGCGGGGACGCGCGCCGGCGCTGCCTGCCTTTCAGCCTGAGCAGGTCCATGGGACGTGGCCCGCCCGCGGGTACCAGTTGCTCCAGTCCCGGCAGCAGTTCGAGCACGCGGAAGATGCGCACCAGGCTCGACATCTGCGCAGAGGCGCCGGCCTCGATGCGCTCCACCGTCCGCTTCGCCACGCCCGCCTGCTCGGCCAGCGCCGCCTGGGTCAGCTGCAGGTCGAGCCGGCGCTGCGCCAGCCGTTCGCCCAGTTCGGCCAGGATGGCCGCATCGGTCAGTAAACCAGAAATCTGCATACTCGCCACCTTTGACGATTCAGGTCGAAATATGACTATATATCGTAATTATTGGCGATTTATAGCAAATATTTAATATTTTGTCAAGTCGTCGTATATTACGATATATAGCTATTATAGGCCATAATATCGTCATATTTTACGAGTTATAAGCGCTCAGACGAATCGGCGGTGCTCCCGCCATGGGCGGAAACGCAGCGCGTCACGGCGCACGCGGTTGCCGGGCCATCAGGGAGTCGCGGAATGGAACGCGCGCTAGGCGCCGGGCAGCAGGTGATCGCCCCACTTCCAGGTGGTCCTGATCTGCCTGCCGGCCAGCGCAAAGGTCTGCACCGTCAGTTCAGGCAGGCGCAGTATCGCGCAGGCGTAATTGAACGGCGCGCTGCCCGGGTTGACGATCAGGGTATTGCCGACCTGCTCGGCAAACACCTGGTGGGTGTGGCCGACAATCAATACCTCCGGCTCGAAACCGTCCAGCTGTTTTTCCCAGTGTGCGATGCGATCCGCGCGCACGGCGCCGGTGCGATCGCGCAGCTTGATGCCGCCGTGGCAGGCAGCCGGCGGCTCGGCGTGCACCATGTACACGCGCCGGCCCTCGATCTCCGTGTCGATATAGGACGGCAGGCCGCGAAAATAGCTCAGCGCGGCATCATCCGTGCTGGCCGCGGCAGCGTGCAGGTAACCCACATCGTGATTACCGAGGACACACCGGGCGGCACAGTCCTGCAGCAGCAGGACGGTTTCGTGCACGCCCGTGTCGCGGTAACCGGCAATATCACCGGCGCAAAACACCTGATCGACGCCCTCGCGGGCAAAGATATCCAGCGCCTCGGCGACCGGCGCAGGCGAGGAGTGGACATCACTGAGCAATCCGATCAAGGCCATGCAATAAATACCATCTCATAATCCCGCGCGAGCCGCGTTGCGCACCGCGCAGCACAGTAGCAACCTGCGGGCAAGTGGCGCAACACCACAGGCAGGTATTGCGGATGCAAGCTCCCGCGAACCGGGCGATCGTGAGACAGGTCCTGTTGCCAGGCTCAAGCCAGTAGCGCGCGTACCAGCCCGTCCCATTCTGCCGCAAGACTCATGTCTGCGGGAAATTCCGTGCCGGCATGGCGATGCCAGTAACGCGCGTTCCAGTCATCGCCCTCCTTGCGGTGCAGGTAGGCATGGATGCGCGCCGCCATGCGTGAATCGATAGCCTGCACAATTGCATGCGCCCTGTGCCAGTCGCCCCGCGCATCATGCCACAAGGCCTGCAGGCAGGGCTCGATCCGCGCCGGGCAGGTATCCTGTTCCAGGCTGTCGATGAATTCACGATAGTTCATGATGCCGGTCAATAACGGTAGTGATAATGTGATCTCTAATGGCATTTTCATGCAGCAGGGCCATTGAATCAAAATTGCAGGGCGCGGCAGGCGGGTGACCCCTCGCCGTGACGCCGGCCCGGCACGGCACCGCGCAGCACCCCGCAGCGGGGCAATGCAGGCAGCAGGGGCCAGGGTGAGGAGAGCGAACAGCAGTGAGTACCGAACAGCCGGCTCGGCCATGAGCTACCAGACCGCCGCCTACCAGCTCGTCTCCGCGCTGTTCGTGCGCCTGCTCGGCGTCATCTACCTGATCGCATTTGCCTCCATCGGCGTGCAGATCGAGGGTCTGGCCGGCAGCAATGGCATCCTGCCGATCACGGCACGGCTCAGCGAGTTTGCACAGGGCGCCGGCATCGAGCGCTTTGTGCAACTCCCCACCCTGTTCTGGCTCAATGCCAGCGACACCGCGCTGGCCGGCGCGGCCGTGGCCGGTTGTCTTGCGGCAGTGCTGATCATACTGAATCTCGCCTCGCGACCGGCGCTGGTGGTCGCCTTCGCGCTGTACCTGTCGCTGTTCCACGCCACCTACCCGTTCATGAATTTCCAGTGGGACTCCTTGCTGCTGGAGAGCGGATTTCTGGCCATCTTCCTGACGCCGCGCTCGCGCGTGGTGATCTGGCTGTTCCGCTGGCTGCTGTTCCGCCTGCGGTTCGAGTCGGGCCTGGCAAAGCTGGTCAGCGGCGACCCGACATGGTCGGGGCTCACCGCACTGAATACCTATTTCGAGGTGCAGCCATTGCCCAACCCGGTGGCCTGGTACGTCAACCAGCTACCGGAGTGGCTGCTCAGGATCGGTACCGGCGGCACCCTGTTCGTCGAACTGGTCGTGCCGTTCATGATGTTTCTGCCGCGGCGCTGGCGCTTCGTGGCCGCGTGGCTGACCATCCTCTGGCAGGTGCTGATCCTGATCACCAGCAACCACAACTGGATCAACCTGCTGACCATCATCCTGTGCCTGTTCCTGTTCGACGACCGTGCCGTGCAGCGCGTGTTGCCCGGCTGGCTGTACCGGCGCCTGAACGCACGACCCGTCCCGGCACCGGCACCCGGCACATTCAGGCCCGCGGCAGTTGCGCTGCTCGGTGCGTTCATCTTCACGACCAGCGCCCTGAAACTCTATGAACTGGGCAGCGGCCAGCGCCTGCCCGGCATTACGGGCGATATACTCAACTACGCGTCGCTGTATTCCGTGTCCAACAAGTATCATGTCTTCCCGACCATGACCACGCAACGCATCGAGCTGGAAGTGCTCGGCTCGACAGACGGCCTGGAATGGAGACCCTATCACTTCAAATACAAGCCCGATGCGCTGGATGCACGCCCGCAGTTCATCATGCCCTACCAGCCGCGCCTGGACTGGCAGATGTGGTTCGTGACGCTGAGCCCGCGGCACCTGCCCTGGTTCGACAGTTTTCTGGTTGCACTGCTGGACAACTCGCCCACCGTCAAGGCACTGCTGGCCGATGACCCGTTCCCGGACAGCGCACCGCACTATGTTCGCGTGGATGCGTATCGCTACGAGTTCACGAATTTCGAGGAACGCGCACAGACCGGCAACTGGTGGAAACGCACATCACTCGGGCAATTCATGCCGTTGCCATGGATGGAACGCAACACCGGCGAATAACACGTCGCACACGAGATGCGTTGCTACCCTTCCGCCACCGCCTTCTGAATCAGCGGGATCAGCGGCTCGGGCAGCTGCACGGCGCCCGAGAGCGCGAACTGCTGTGCGCCAGTGGACATCTTCTTCCAGGTCTTGCGAATGATATCCAGCCACTTCGCCTCGTCGTATTCGGGATGCTTGCCGGCGAACTCGAGCATGTAGTGCTCGATGAACACCAGGTCGGTCACATCCTCGAGCAGCTGCGTGTCCGGGTTTTCCTTGATCTGCTGCTTGGCCACCGCCTTGCTGACCCGGCTGATCACCTCATCGCCATAGCCCGCCTGTGCCAGCAGTTCCGCCGCGGTCTGTGCATGGAACTTGTACAGGTCCTTGCGCCATTGCAGGTAGCCGATGCGGTCCATGGGGTAGTTATCGCGCGGTGATTTCCAGCGCTGGATATGCTGCGCGCGCAGCGCCAGCTTCATTGCCTCATCCGCATCAGGCGCAAAGCGCTGCAACATGTCGGACATGCGCTGCGAATACAGCAGCTCCCTGGGCAGCTCCCGGCCATCCATCGTGACCCGGTTCGGGTCTGCGCTGTTGGCGGCGTCGATGAGCGCCATGGCATGTTCGAATTTCGATGCTGGTTCCGACACAGGCTTCCCCTCTACTCTTCAGGCGTTAGTTGAAGTGTTAGCTGACCCGCGGCGTCACGCCGCCGTGGTCGATGCGTTCATATTCGGCTATCACCTGCGCACCCATCAGCAGGATGATGGCCCCCAGTTCAAAACTGAGCAGGATGATAATGGTTGTCGCCAGCGAACCGTAGATAATGCTGACAAACGACAGCGTGGTGAAATACCAGACCAGCAGGTGACGGGTCAACTCCCACAACAGCGTTGCCACAAGCCCGCCGACCAGTGCGTGCGACCACACCAGCTGACCGACCGGCATGACCAGGTATACCGAAGTCAGCAGCAACACCTCGCCCAGCACGCCCAGCAGGTACAACACGGACGCCGTGGTACCGCTCATGCTGATATCGAGGCCGACCAGCTTGAGCGTGTCACTGCTGTGCTGGTTGAGCCAGCCGGCCATCAGACTGACGACGAAAAATCCCGCGGCCAGCAACAGTATATAGGCGTAGGGCAGCAGCGCGGACACCAGGTAATGGCGTCTGTGCTGCATGCGCCGGTGAAAGAAGATCATCGCCATGGCATTTTCCAGCACCGCGAACGCCAGCGAGCTGAAAAACAGCAGCAACAGGATACCCACCACCCCGATGACCTTCCAGTGCGAGAGGAACGCCTCCAGCTGCAGTGTCAGTATCTCGGAACGCACCGGCGTCACCAGCGCGAGGATGGCCGACACGGCCTCCAGCAGGATGGCCTTGTCGACGAACTGGGAAAACAGGATCAGTACCAGCGCGAACACCGGGACGATCGACAGCAGCGTGTAGTAGGCCACCGCCCCGGCCAGCAGCAGGCCCTGATTGCTGCGGAAGCCCTGCAGCACGTTGTACAGGAAGCGCCCGGGATGGCTGATGACGTAAGTCAGGGGTAACGAATGGCTGTTCATGGCTGACGCTGCGGTACTCCCGTGTAATGGGCCTCATCATCCCGGCATGCCCGCAACCACGCAAGCCGCCACGGTGTTCCGGCCAGGCAGCCGGAATGTGCACCCGGCCACACTCTGCGCGGCCCTGGCCCGCCATACTGTGACGGGCAGGCAGCTCGTGGCGCCCTAGTTCGCAGGTCCAATACCCGCTACCGGAACGTGTTGCTAGGCTGGATGTGCTTACTGCCGGGAACCGACCTCCCCTGGCCTCGACAGGGCGCGACCGTATGGCATTATTTTACAATATTATTAGACAGTTACAAATTGTCTGCCTGCTTGTCCTCAGCATCGGGACGAACGCACACGCCGGTGGGCCGCCCCCCGGCCAGACAGGATCCGCACCCGGACAGACAAACGCCAGGCTCACGCTCGAGGCGGCCATCCGGACGCAGGTACCCCGTTATGCCGAAGACCGGGTGCTGGTGCGCTTCAAGCCGGGCAGCGCCGCCGCGGCACAGGGTGCGGCACACCGCGCGGCCGGCGCCAGCAAGCTGGCCGAGATCCCCGGCATCGGCGTGCAGGTGGTCAAGGTCCCCGCGGGCAGCGTGCCGCAGCAGACCGCCCGTTACCGCGCCAACCCCAATGTCGAGTTCGCCGAACCGGATTACTACCGCGTGCTGGTCATGCCTGACGAAGGCAATGACCCGGGACCGGATGCGGGCGGGATCATGACCGGCCGTGAATATTTCGACGAACAATGGGGCCTCAACAACACCGGCCAGGCCCACACCTCGTTCGACGCGCTCGGCAACCCCGTCCAGGTCTACGGCGAACCGGATGCCGACATCGACGCCCCGGAAGGCTGGGACATCACGACCGGCGACGCAGCCGTCAGGATCGCCATCCTCGATACCGGCATTGACTGCAGCAGTGTCGAGCACGCCGGCAAGTGCGTCGACCAGATCAGTTTTGTGTCCGCCTGGAGCAGCACGCTGGAAGACGTTGTCGAGCACGGCACCCATGTCGCGGGTATCGCGGCCGTGCACACCGACAACGGCATTGGTGTGGCCGGCGTGGGCTGGCACTCGTCGCTCGGCAACCTCAAGACCTGTTTCGAGTACGACCTCGACCTGCTCCCGCCCTATGGAATCTACATCGTGACGGTGGGCGTCTGCCCGGTATCCGCCTCGGCCACCGCCATCACCTGGGCGGCGGACCACGGCTATCACGTCATCAACATGAGCTACGGCAGCGACGAACTGGACGCCAACGGCGAACCGGCCGGTGCGCCCGCCCAGCCCAACGCGGAAACGGCCGCGATCGAGTATGCCTGGAGCCAGGGCGTGGTACTGGTGGCGGCGGCCGGCAACAATGGCGATACCGCACGCATCTATCCCGCGGCCAATGCTCACGTCATCGCCGTCGGGGCCACCAACCACACCGACAACCTGGCCTCGTTCTCGACGTTCTCGGTGCCATCCGATCCCTGGGTATCGCTGCTGGCACCCGGCCAGGACATCCTTTCCACCATCCCGGTCTACAGCTGCGTGTTTTACGCCGAGCTGCTGTATTACCCGTTCGACCCGCAAACCGACGGTTGCATGACCTGGAAATCCGGCACCTCGATGGCCAGCCCGCACGTGGCCGGCGCCGCCGCACTGGTCTGGGCCAGACTGTTCCCCGGGCAATCGCCGCAAGGCTGCGTGAGTCCCTCCGACGTGCCCTGCAATGAGGTCGTGCGCGCCCACCTGGAATACGGTGCGGACGCCAGCGGCGCGGCCACCCAGAACCTGCTCGCCTGGAGCGAGCACGGACGCCTGAACCTGTACGGCGCACTCAGCATCCTCGACACCGATCTCGACGGCTTGCCGAACAGCGTGGACAGCGACGATGACAACGACGGACTCGCCGACACGCTCGAAGCGTCACTCGGCACCGATCCGCTCGATAGCGATTCGGATAACGACGGCCTGGGCGACGGCGAGGAGGTGAATTTCAACCCGGCGCCGCCGGACACCTACACGCCCGGCACCGATACCGACCCGCAGGACCCGGATTCCGATCATGACGGCTATACCGATGGCATGGAAACGGCCGCCGGCAATGACCCGTTGAACCCGCTGGATACGCCCCTGTGGGGCGACACCGACGGCAACGGCGTGGTCAACGCAGGCGATTACCTCAAGCTGGTGCAGGCGTTTGAGGGCGTCTATACCCTGTCGAAACCGGAAATGGCGCGTGTGGACATTGCCCCGGTCATCGGTGGAGTGCCGGCACCGGACAACAGGTTCACGGCGGGTGACATGCTGGTCGTGCAACAAATCCTGTCGGGAGTAGCGAGTTATCCGTAGCGCGGCCGGCACGCGCCTCGCCGGGTGAGACATGAGGGTGGATGGGCTGCCGCGAGCTGGCTGCCGTGGCGCTTGCAGGGGCGCACGCCGCTCCGGCGTGCGGAGTGTTTTTTAACGCGGCGGCGTTAACCGGTCTTCCGACCGTTGCAAGTCCTGTACCTCCCGGCGCCGCGGGCATTGCTGCCAGTCACCGAATTCACATTCCGTTTCGTGACACTCGAACTCGCACACGGCGACACTCTCGGGCACTGCGGTGACAAAGAATTTCAACCAACGTGGCAACTTGCCGAACATGGCCGCCCCTTATGCACCGATCCGCCCCTGCCCCGGCGGCCGGCTTGCTGTGTTCTGGTTCTGACTTATACGGATACTGTAGCAGACTGGGGATATGTGCGCAGAATCCTGGTAAGAAACAGGGTATTCCGGCCGTGGCGCGGGCCGGCGGCGCCGGGGTTGGCATGCGGTGCCGGCGGGGCACGGTGATATCGGCCATACGGCAACGCATCAGGGCATCAGCAGCACCTTCGCGCCGCGCACGGGCCCGTGTTTCAGTTCCAGCAAGGCGAGATTGGCCTGCTCCAGCGGCCAGGTCTGCACGGTGGTGCGAATCGGGATCGCGGCCGCGATCGGCAGGAACTCCGCGATGTCGTGATGCGTGACATTGGCAACCGACTTGATTTCCTTTTCCATCCACAGGTGCTGGTGATAGTTCAGCCGCAGCAGGTATGCCCTGTCCGCGTCTTCCTTGCGGATGGCGTTGATGACCAGCCGCCCGCCCGGGCGCAGGTTGGCCAGCGCCTCCACCACCGGCTTCCAGGCCGGCGTGGTATCGATGATGGCATGCAGGGCCTGCGGCGCACGCTGGTCCGTATCGCCTGCCCAGCTGGCGCCCAGCTCACGCGCAAAGGCACGCGATTCGGGATCGCGCGCAAATACGTACACCGGTGAATCCGGATACAGGTGCCGTGCCAGTTGCAGCACGATGTGCGCCGAGCCGCCGAAACCGGTCAGACCCAGGGCTGCGCCGTTGCTGATACTGGCGAGTTTCAGCGCACGGTAGCCGACGCTGCCGGCACACAGCAGCGGGGCGGCCTCGGCATCGGAAAACACGTCCGGTATCGGACAGGCATAGTCCTCGGGCACGGTGAGGAAACCGGCGTAACCACCGTTGCAATCGCGGCCGGTCGCGACGAATCCGGGGTCCAGGTTCTCGTGTGCGCTGCCCGATCCGTGGTGAATCCAGCCGACCCCGACACGGTCGCCGGGCTCGAAGCGCGTTGCACCGGGACCGAGCCGGTCGACACGGCCGACGACCTCGTGCCCCGGCACCACCGGCAGGCGTGGCGGCGCGGTA
>Ga0210144_1000730_pt1 | contig 15533 bp, 12 predicted proteins | sample Muzzi_PWA_D2_FD_185532 | JGI IMG/M metagenome (GOLD analysis project Ga0210144, IMG submission 185532) | Wetland microbial communities from San Francisco Bay, California, USA, that impact long-term carbon sequestration - Muzzi_PWA_D2 (SPAdes) | ecosystem: Environmental > Aquatic > Marine >...
GTCCATTCCAACCGTTCCTGAGGTCATATCTAGCACGCGAGTCGGAAGTAGCGGCGTAGACGTCATCAATCATCGTATTGTGTATTCTGCCCTTGGACTTGGTATCAAAGTTTCGGTAGGTCGACATCGTTCTTTTCGTTTGAACGTCGGGCCCGACTGACCGCTCGGCATGTCCGGGAGGAGAACGGGCTTGGCTCCGCCAAAGCATTTCATGGCCATGCATCCGAACCTTGTAGAGAAGACGGTGCACGAAGAAGGAGGCAACTGTATTACAAGGACCATATCTTGACAGAGACGCTATACAATAATTGCCCTTGTCAATTGATAACATGGGGTGAGCTTTAGATGCCTTACGCTGCAGCTGGCGTCGATAAGCTAACGATTTTTCTGAGTATAAATTAATAAGCCATTGATTTTATCAAAGGAAAATGTGGCGACATGCCGAAGATCACCGGTGAATCTCCGGTGCCGGTTGCTGCTCAGATCCAAACAGGCATCTTTCGTCGGCTCGATGGTGCTGAGCGCTTCAGGTGTTATGCAGAACCCTTCGGCGTCAACCTATCTAGGCGCCCGAAGTGGACACAACCCTCTTTGGAGCCCAGCGCCATCCTGATCGGCCGCGATCTGCCGCATCTCGGCGGGCTTCTCTTCATGTGATTGCGCCGCCGAGGCCCTGGCGGCAACCGGACGCCGGGCAGGGTTGTCGAGCGTGCAGTACGCCTCGGGTGTCCGCCGTGCTAGCTTGCGCGCACTTTTGGCGACTCGGAGGTCTCGATGGCGGAGGCTGTGCCGCCCGAGCCATACCGGCGGGCGATGAGCGGCAATCTGCGGGGCATCGGCTGGATGGTGCTGACCGGCCTGTGCTTCGTCGCGGTGACCGGCTCCGTGCGCTACCTCGGCAGCGACATGGCCCCGGTGCAGGCCGCCTTCATCCGCTACGTCCTCGGCGTGGCGCTCCTGCTTCCGGTCTTTCTGCGCCTGAGGCCGGGCGAACGCCTGTCGCGGCGGCTCGGCCTGCACGCGCTGCGCGGCGTCGTCCACGGCATGGCCGTCATCCTCTGGTTCTATGCCATGGCGCGCATCCCGATCGCCGACGTCGCCGCGCTGGGGTTCACGGCACCGATCTTCACCGCCATCGGGGCGGCCCTGTTCCTCGGCGAGAAGATCCGCGCGCACCGGCTCGGGGCGATCCTGATCGGCTTTCTCGGCGTGCTGATCATCCTGCGCCCGGGCATCGACGAGGTCAGCCTGGGCGCCCTGGCGCAGCTTTCGGCCGCGCCCTGCTTCGCGGCCTCCTACCTGATCGCCAAGCGGCTGACCGACACCGAGTCGAGCGGCACCGTCGTCTGTTACCTCTCGGTCGTCGTGACCCTCATGCTTCTGCCGCCGGCCCTGTTCGTCTGGCGCACGCCGACCTTGACCGAGTGGGGCTGGCTGACCGCGACGGCGGCTTTCGCGACCCTCGGGCACTACACCATGACCCGCGCCTTCCACGCGGCCGAGATCACGGCGGTACAGCCCGTGATGTTCCTCCAGCTCGTCTGGGCGACGCTGCTCGGGCTCGCGGCCTTCGGTGAGACGCCGGATGCCTGGACCTGGCTGGGCGGCGCCGTCGTCGTCGCCAGCGCCACCTACATCGCCCGGCGGGAAGCCTTGGCCCGGCGCGCCGCGGCCGGGCTTTCGCAACAGGCTCGCTGAGGCGAACCCGGAGCGACGCGACCGCCCGACCGCTTAGCGGGCGACCGGACGGCCGGTGATCGGGTACTTGGGGTCCGAGTAGCCCGGCGTCGAGGGATGCCCGCTGGGTACCAGCGAATCCAGGAAGTCCTCGTCCTCCGCAGTGAGGTCGTGCGCCAGGGCGCCCAGGTATTCCTGCCACTGCGCCTCGGTGCGCGGCCCGGCCAGGACGGTGCTGACCAGCGGATTGGCGAGCACCCAGTTCAAGGCGAACTGCCCGGCGGTCATGCCGCGCGCCTCGGCGCGGGCTTTGATCTGGCGGGCGTAGACCAGCGACTCGCGGCGGAACTCGGTCTCCATGATTCGGCTGTCCTTGCGTCCCGCCCGGCTGCCCTCGGGCGGGGGCGCGTCGGGGTCGTACTTGCCGGTCAGCACGCCGCGGGCCAGCGGGCTGTAGGGCACGACGCCGATGCCGTAATGGCCGCAGGCGGGCAGCACCTCGACCTCGGGCGTGCGATTCATGGCGTTGTAATAGGGCTGTGAGACGATCGGGCGGGGCAGGCCGATCGCGTCGCAGAGGTGCACGATCTCGGCGTGCTGCCAGCCGCGGAAGTTGCTGACGCCGAAATGGCGCGACTTGCCGGCCGCCAGGATGTCGGCCACGGCGCCCAGAGTTTCCTCGAGCGGGGTGCCCGAGTCGGGCTTGTGCAGGTAGAAGATGTCGACGTAGTCGGTCCCGAGGCGCGACAGGCTGTCCTCGATGGCGCTCAGCAGCCACTTGCGGCCGAGCCCGGTGCGGTTGGGATCGCGCCCCATGGAATTGCCGGCCTTGGTGGCGACGACCCAGCGATCGCGCTCGCCGGCGACCAGGCGGCCGACGATGCGCTCGGACTCGCCCTTGGCGTAGACGTCGGCGGTATCGATGAAGTTGATCCCGGCCTCGGCGGCGCTGGCCACGATACGCCCGGCGGTCGCTTCGTCGCAGCGATCGCCGAACATCATGGTGCCAAGGCAGATCGGCGAGACCCAGAGGCCGCTCCTGCCCAGGCGGCGATAGGGCATGTCTTTTGCGTCTTTGTTCGTTTCGCTCATGGGCGGCTATCCGGTTCGCCGGCGGCTCTGTTCGGGCGCGGTCTCCGCGAGGAGCGAATCCTTCACCGTCTCGCACTTGTTGTGCAGGTGCGCTTCCAGGATGCGGCCGAGCCGCTCCCCGTCGCGCTGCGACAAGGCGTCGAGAATCGACTCGTGCTCTTCGACGGCCCGGTCCCAGCGCTGCTGCGTCATGTTGGCCATGTAGCGGGCCCGGCGAATCCGTCCCGCCAGACTGTCGTACATGCGCGACAGCGTCCGATTGCGCGCGGCCGCCATGATGCACTGGTGGATGCGCTGATTGAGCCGGAAGTACTGCGGCAGCTCGCGCCGCGTGTGGTGCAGGACCATCTGATAGTGCAGCGCCCGGATCTCCGCGATCTCCTCGTCGGTGATTCGGGCGCAGGCGAGATTGCCGGCCAGCGCCTCCAGCGCGCCCATGACGGGAAACATCTCGTCCAGGTCGGCCGCCGTCAGGCGCGCGACGGTTGCGCCGCGATTGGGCGAAAGGTCGAGCAGTCCTTCCGATGCGAGCACCTTCAGCGCCTCGCGCAGCGGCGTGCGCGACACGCCGAAGCGCTCGCAGAGCTGCCGTTCCGGCACCTTCGCGCCGGGCGCGAGATCGCCTTCGATGATCAGGTCGCGCAGGCGCCCGACCAGCTCATCGTGCAGTGTCGCGCGGCCGATCGGGACCGCCCGGTCGAGGGCGTCGGCGGTCGAGGGCGTGGCGCCGTCGCCCTGTGGCGGCGTCGAGTCATGCGGCATTTCGGTTCGCTCCATCCGTTGCGGCGGTATCGAGGGCCCGGGCCAGAACGCGGGCGACATGGACCGCGTCGCGGCCCGCCCCGTCGCGGATCTGATGACGGCAGGACGTGCCGTCCGCGACGATCAGGGTATCCGATTCGGCGGCGCGCACGGCGGGCAGCAGCGACACCTCGCCCATCGCCATGGAGACGGCATAGGTCTCGGCGCCGTATCCGAAGGCCCCGGCCATGCCGCAGCAGCTCGCGGTCACGGTCTCGACCCGGAGGCCGGGGACCAGGCGGAGCGCCGCCTCCACCGCGGGCATGGCGGCGAAGGCCTTCTGGTGGCAATGGCCGTGCAGCAGGGCGCGCGCCTCGGGCAAGCGGCCGAGCGGAAGGTCGAGCCGCCCGGCCGCCTGTTCCCGGGCCAGGAATTCCTCGAACAGAAGCGCCTGTGCGGCCAGGGCCTCGGCTTCGGCGCCGGGCAGCAGCGCTGCGAATTCGTCGCGCAGGGTCAGCAGGCAGGAGGGCTCCAGGCCGACGACGGGCAGGCCGCGGGCCGTGTAGGGGGCGAGGGCCGCCAGGGTGCGGCGGGCCTCGGCGCGGGCCTCCTCGACCAGCCCGCCGGCCAGGAAGCTGCGGCCGCAGCACAGCGGACGCCCGCCGCCGGCCGGCGCCGGCAGGTGGACGCGGTAGCCGCCGGCGGTCAGCACCGCGAGCGCGGCCTGCAGGGTCTCTGGCTCGAAATAGCGGTTGAAGGTATCGGCCAGCAGCACGACCTCGCGACCCTCGGCAGGGCCGTAGCTTGTGCCGTCGGCGAGACGGTCTGGCCGGAAGCGCGGCAGGCTCCGCCGGGCGCTCAGGCCGAGCAGGCGCTCGCCGAGCCAGGCCGGACCCGGGACGCGCTCGCGCAGGGCCAGCAGGGGCGCGAAGCGGGCCGCCCAGGGCGCATAGCGCGGCAGATAGGCGACCAGCCGTTCGCGCAGCGGCAGCCCGTGGCGGCGCCGGTAGTGATGCAGAAACTCGGTCTTCATTCGCGCCATGTCGACGCCGGTCGGGCACTCGCGCCGGCAGGCCTTGCAGCCCACGCAAAGCTTCATGGTCTCGTACATCCCGGGTGCCGTCAGGGCGTCGGGGCCGAGTTGACCGGAGATCGCCAGGCGCAGGCTGTTGGCCCGGCCGCGCGTCAGGTGCTGCTCGTCCCGCGTGACCCGGTACGAGGGGCACATCGCCCCGGCGTCGAACTTGCGGCAGGCGCCGTTGTTGTTGCACATCTCGACGGCGCCGGCGAAGCCGCCCCAGGCGGACCAATCGAGCGCCGTGTCGGGCGCCTGCGGCCGATAGTCCGGCTTGTAGCGGAACAGGCCGCGGTCGTCCATGCGCGGCGGGCGCACGATCTTGCCCGGGTTGAACAGGCCGTCCGGGTCGAAGGCCGCCTTGACCGCCTCGAAGGACTCCACCATGCGGCGCCCGAACATGGGTTCGTGGAATTCGGAGCGGACGATCCCGTCGCCGTGCTCGCCGGAATGCGAGCCCTTGTACTCGCGCACCATGGCGAAGGCCTCTTCGGCGATGGCCCGCATCTTCCTGGCGTCGACCTCCAGCTTCATGTTGAGAATTGGCCGGACGTGCAGACAGCCTTCCGAGGCGTGCGCATACCAGGTGCCGCGGGTGCCGTGCTTGTGGAACACCTCGGTCAGGCGATCGGTGTAGTCGGCCAGATGCTCCAGCGGCACCGCGCAGTCCTCGATGAAGGAGACCGGTTTGCCGTCGCCCTTCATCGACATCATGATGTTGAGGCCCGCCTTGCGGACCTCCCAGATGGCCTTCTGGAAGGCGGGATCGACGGCTTCGACCACGGCGTCGGGGAACCCAAGGTCGCCCATCATCTCGTTCAGGCGGCGCAATCCGTCGAGTTGAGCATCGCGGTCGTCGCCGGCGAACTCCACGAGGAGCAGGGCGTCGGGCGCACCCCGCACGAAGCGTTCCACCGTGTCGCGGAACATTGGTATGTCGTGCGCCAGCTCGAGCATGGTTCGGTCGACGAGCTCGACCGCCGCCGGACCGAGGCCGACGATGTGGCGCGTCGAGTCCATGGCCTCGTAGAAGGTCGGGAAATGGCAGACGCCGAGCGCCTTGTGCCTGGGCACCGGCTGCACCGCAAGCTCGACGGCCGTGGAGAAGGCCAAGGTGCCCTCCGAGCCGACCAGGAGGTGGCTCAGGTTGATCGGCGCGTTGCCGGTCAGGGCATCGATGTTGTAGCCGCCGACGCGGCGCCGCAGCTTGGGAAAGCGGGCGGCGATCTCCGCCGCCTCGCGCCGGCCGAGGGCGAGCAGGCGCTCGGTCAGATCGGGCGGCACGCCGGAGCCGTTGCGCGAGTCGCCGGAGAGCTCCGCGAAGCGCGCGCTGGTGCCGTCGGCAAGGATCGCCTGCACGGCCCGCACGTTGCGGCGCATCGTGCCGTAGCGCAGCGAGCGCGCGCCGCAAGAGTTGTTTCCGGTCATGCCGCCGATGGTCGCGCGGCTCGCGGTCGAGACGTCGACCGGGAACATCAGCCCGTGCGGCGCCAGAAAGGCGTTCAGGGCGTCGAGCACGATGCCGGGCTCGACCGTCACCCGTCGCTCGTCCGGCGCGAAGTCGAGCACGCGGTGAAGGTGCTTGCTGACGTCGACGACCAGGGCTTCGCCGACCGTCTGGCCGCACTGCGAGGTGCCGGCGCCGCGCGGCAGGACCGGCACGCCTTCTTCCCGGGCGATCTGGATGGCGGTGCGGACATCCTCGGCGCTGCGCGGCACGACCACGCCGATCGGCTCGACCTGATAGATCGAGGCGTCGGTGCTGTAGCGCCCGCGGGAAAAGGCGTCGAACAGCACGTCCCCGGCGGTCTCGCGCCGCAAGCGCGCGGCAAGCCGCGAGTCGCCGCGTCGCACCCGTGCCGGAGCGGCGGCGGCGGGTTCGGCCTTGGGAACGGTGGCGGGAGAGGGGGTCATGCTGGCGGCCTTCTTTGCCCGAAGCTAGCCAGATTGCATGCAAACTTCAAGGTTACAGGACCCGACGGCCGAATGAGGAACATCCACCTAAGGCATTGAAAAAATTACAATCAGGCAAAAGAGAGTTGGACTCTCGGCGATTGATCGCCCCTGCGATGTATGCATAATGCATTTGGTGGGCCGGCTGTCGCGGCATGCGCCGGCCGCCCGGGGACCTCGCCAAAACTGTTATTGCCTGACCGCCGGACCGACCGTCATGAGCCACCGCAGCGGACGCCATTTTCTTCAGATCCCGGGGCCGACCAACGTTCCGGACCGGATCCTGCGCGCCATAGAGCGCCCGACGATCGATCATCGCGGGCCGGAGTTCGGCGCCCTGGGGCGAGAAATCCTCGCCGGCTTGAAGGAGATCTTTCGGACCGCCGGACCGGTGGTGATCTATCCGGCCTCGGGCACCGGCGCGTGGGAGGCCGCCCTGGTGAACACGCTGTCTCCCGGCGATCGGGTGCTGATGTTCGAGACGGGACAATTCGCGACGCTGTGGCGCCGCCTGGCGGAGCGCCTCGGCTTGGAGGTCGAGTTCGTTGCCGGCGATTGGCGCCGCGGGGTCGACCCCGAGGCGGTGGAAGCCAAGCTGAGCGAGGACCGGGACCACGCGGTCAAGGCGGTCTGCGTGGTGCACAACGAGACCTCGACCGGCGTCACCTCGCGCGTCGCCGAGGTGCGCGCGGCCATCGACCGGGCCAAGCATCCGGCGCTGTTCTTCGTGGACACCATCTCGTCGCTGGCCTCGATCGACTACCGCCACGACGAATGGGGCGTCGACGTCACGGTCGCCGGTTCGCAGAAAGGCCTGATGCTGCCGCCCGGTCTGAGCTTCAACGCGATCAGCGATAAGGCGCTCACGGCCGCCGAGAGCGCGAGGCTGGCACGCTCCTACTGGGCCTGGGACGAGATGCTCAAGGCCAACGCGAAGGGGTATTTCCCCTACACGCCGGCGACCAATCTGCTGTACGGGCTGCGCGAGGCCATCGACATGCTGCTGGAGGAGGGCCTCGACCAAGTCTTCGCGCGCCACGCGCGTCTCGCGGAGGCGACGCGGCGCGCGGTGCGCGCCTGGGGCCTGGAGATTCTCTGCGTCGATCCGCGCGAGTACAGCAACTCCTTGACGGCGGTGCTGATGCCGGCTGGGCACGACGCGGACGCCTTCCGGGCGACCGTACTGGAGCGCTTCGACATGTCGCTCGGCAACGGGCTCGGAAAGGTCCAGGGTAAGGTCTTCCGTATCGGCCATCTCGGCGACTTCAACGATCTCATGCTGTCGGGTACGCTGGCCGGTGTCGAGATGGGCCTCGCGGCGGCCGGTGTGCCGCACCGGCGCGGCGGCCTGCAGGCAGCGGTCGACTACCTTGCCGGGGTCTCCGGCGAGGCCGCCGGAGCGGACTTGAGGAACGCCAAGAGCGGATGAACCCGCTCGTGTAAAAAATCAATAATAACAATGACTTCAGAGGAGGAAATGATGAAGTATCTGAGAATTCTGGGGGTGCTCCTGCTGAGCGCCTTCTTCAGCGGCCAGGCGGCGGCCGAGATGCTCGAGCTGAAGTTCGGCCACGTCGGGGCGCCCGGCTCCCTGTTCGAGGCCTCGGCCAACGAATTCGCCAGGCTGGCCAACGAGCGCCTCGCCGGCAAGGCGGTGGTCCACACCTTCGGGTCGAGCCAGCTCGGCAAGGACAAGGAACTGCTGCAGAAGCTCAAGCTCGGGACCGTCACCTTCGCGCTGCCGTCGACCGTCATGTCGACGGTGGCCGACGAGTTCGGCCTGTTCGAGATGCCCTATCTCGTGAAGAACCGTGCCCACATGGCGCGGATCGAGAAGGAGATCTTCTGGTCCAAGATCGAGCCGGCGGCCGAGGCCAAGGGCTACAAGATCCTTGCGGTCTGGGAGAACGGCTTCCGCCACATCACCAACAACGTGCGTCCGATCAACGTGCCCGAGGACCTGCAGGGCATCAAGCTGCGCACGCCGAAGGGCGAGTGGCGCGTCAAGATGTTCAAGGCCTACGGCGCCAATCCCACCCCGATGGCGTTCTCCGAGGTCTTCACCGCGTTGCAGACCGGCGTGATCGACGGCCAGGAGAACCCCTTCGCCCAGATCTACAGCGCGAAGTTCCAGGAGGTGCAGAAATACCTGTCGCTCACCGGCCACGTCTACACGCCGGCCTATGTGACCGTCGGCAAGGACGCCTGGGCAAAGCTTCCCGCGGACGTCCGCGACGTTCTCGAACAGACCGCCAAGGACACGCAGGCCTTTGTCTACAAGAAGGCGGCGGAGCTCGAGACCGACCTGCTGGGCAAGTTGAAAGCCGGCGGAATGATCGTCAATGAGGCGGACAAGGCCGCCTTCATCAAGGCGAGCGGCCCGATCTACGACGAGTTCTCCTCCACCGTTCCGGGCGGCAAGGAGATGGTCGAGAAAGCGATCAGCCTCGGCGAGAGCATGTAGTCTCCGTACTTGCGATCCCGGACCGGAGCGGTCCGGGATCGCGCTCCTTTCGTATTGAGTTTTCCGGTCACAACGCAGGTTGGTGCGAGGGGCAAGGTGGGGACGCTCGCAAGGGTGGAGCGGCTGCTGGACCGGCTGCTGCAGTTCATCGTCATCGTCCTGATGGTTGCCTTGACCGTGGTCGTCGTGGTCGCGGTCATCTACCGCAAGGCCGGCGCGTCGCTCGTCTGGTACGACGAAGTCGCCTCGATCATGTTGGCCTGGCTGACCTATTACGGGGCCGCCCTGGCCGCCCTGAAACGCGCGCATATCGGCTTCGACGGGATTCTGCGCGCCATTTCCCCCGGCCTGCGCCTGGGCTTCTTCATCCTTGCCGAGATCTTCGTCTTCGGCTTCTTCGCCGTGCTTGCCTGGACCGGCTGGCGGGTCCTCCTGGTCCTCGCCGGCGACACCCTGGTCAGCCTGCCGGAGGTTTCGGTGCAGATCACCCAGTCGGTGATTCCGATCGGCGCGGTGCTGTTCATGGTTTGCGAAGCCGTCAGCCTGCCGGCCTACTGGCGCCGCCTGCGCGACGGCGACTTCGGCGAGCACACCTGAGGGGATACGGCCGTGACGCTGGTCCTCATGATCCTCGGGCTGTTCGCGCTCATCCTGATCAACGTCCCGATCGCGGTGGCGCTCGGCGCCGTTGCCGTGATCGCCATGGTGTCCAGCCAGGGCCCCGACATCCTGCCCAATGTCGCTTTGGTGATGTTCGACGGCTCGACGAAATTTCCCCTGCTGGCGATTCCGCTCTTCATCCTCGCCGGTGCGATCATGAACGCCTCCGGCATATCGCAGCGCCTAATCTCCTTTGCCGGCGCCTTGTTCGGCTTCGTGCGCGGCGGCCTCGCCATGGTTACCATCGGCGCCTCGATGTTCTTCGCGGAGATATCCGGCTCCGCGGTCGCCGACGTCGCGGCGCTGGGCTCCATCCTGATCCCGGCAATGCGCAAGAAGGGCTATCCGCGCGCCTTCGCGGCCGCCGTCACCTCGTCCTCGGCGACCCTGGCGGTCATCATCCCGCCTTCGATTCCGATGATCCTCTACGGCGTGATGTCGGACAGCTCGGTGGTGCAGCTCTTCGTCGCCGGCATCGTTCCCGGCCTGATCGGCGGCTTCGGCATGATGGGGGTCTCCTACTGGATGGCGCGGCGGCTCGGCTGGCCGGTCGAGGAGATATTCCGGCTGCGCCGACTGTGGACCACCTTTCGCGAGGCGGTCTGGGCGTTGATCTTGCCGCTGATCATCCTCGGCGGGATCTTCGGCGGCTTCGTGACGGCGACCGAGGGCGCCGGTCTGGCGGTCGTGGCGGCGCTGGCGATCGGCGGCCTGATCTACCGCGAACTCGACTGGCGGCATCTGCGCCAGGCGATCATCGAAGGCGGCATCCAGACCGCCGTGGTCATGCTGCTGGTGGCCGCCTCGGCCCTGATCGGCGTCTACCTCACCGAACTGCAGGTCCCGCAGAAGCTGGCGGCGGCGATCCTGGGCTGGACCAACGACCGCTACGCGGTGCTGGCGATCCTGAACGTCTTCTTCCTGGCGATCGGGCTGTTCCTCCACTCCGCCGCGGCGATCATCCTGGTGGTGCCGATCGTCATGCCGCTGGTCAACGCCGTCGGAATCGACCCCGTCCACTTCGGGCTGATCGTCACGCTCAACCTGGGAATCGGCCAGCAGACCCCGCCGGTCGCGAGCGTGCTCATCACCGCCTGTTCGGTCGCCAAGGCGGACATCTGGGAGGTCAGCAAGGCGAACGTCCGGTTCGTGGGCGTGCTCTTTGTGGTCCTGCTGCTGGTGACCTACGTTCCCGCGGTTCCGATGACCCTGGTAGAGTTCTTCTACCGCTAGCCCCAGTCTGACGGAGCAGACGCCATGTCCGATCTGATTCTCGTTGAGCGCGACGATGCGGTCGCGACCGTGGTCCTGAACCGGCCGGAAAAGCTCAACGCCATGACGAAGCCTTTGTGGAAACGGCTCGGCGAGGTGCTGGAGGCATTGTCCGCGGATCCGGCGTTGCGGTGCATCGTGCTGCGCGGGGCCGGCGGCAAGGCCTTCTCGCCCGGCAACGACATCTCCGAGTTCGAGACGACGCGTTCGAACCCCGACCAGGCCAGGGCCTATGGCGAGATCCTCCATCGCTCGCTGGGGGCCTTGAAGGACTGCCCGGTGCCGACGGTGGCCCTGATCGAAGGCATCTGCGTCGGCGGCGGGCTGGAGATCGCGGCGCTTTGCGACCTGCGCATCTGCGGCGAATCGAGCCGTTTCGGGGTGCCGATCAAGCGGCTCGGCCTGGTCATGGCCTATCCCGAGATCGCCGGCCTGCTGCGCCTCGTCGGCCGCGCGGCGACCCTGGAGATTCTGCTCGAGGGCCGCGTGTTCGGGGCGGCCGAGGCGCGCGAGAAGGGGCTGGTCACGCGCGTCGTCGCCGACGCCGAGGTCGAGCGCGAGGCCATGGCGACCGCCCGGCGCATTGCCGAGGGGGCGCCGCTCGTGGCGCGCTGGCACAAGAAGTTCGTGGCCCGGCTCGAACGCCCGGAGCCACTCGGCGCGGACGAGCTGGACGAGGGCTACGCCTGCTACGCGACCGAGGATTTCCAGATCGGCTATCGCTCGTTCCTCGACAAGACCAAGCCGGCCTTCAAGGGCCGCTAGAATGGGGGAGGGCAGGGCACCATGACGGCGCGGCGCGGCCCGCTGACGGGATTGAAGGTCGTCGAGCTGGCCCACATCATGGCCGGGCCGGTCTGCGGCCTCATGCTGGCCGATATGGGCGCCGACGTAATCAAGGTCGAGAAGGTGCCCGGCGGCGACGATTCCCGCCGCTTCCTGCCGCCCGACATCGGCGGCGAGTCGGCCGCCTTCATGATGATGAACCGCAACAAGCGGGGCATCGCCATCGACCTCAAGCAGGACGCCGGGCGCGACGTGCTGCGCCGCCTGCTGGCCAGCGCCGACGCGGTGATCGAGAACTACCGCCAGGGCACGATGGAGCGCCTGGGGCTGGGCTACGAGACGCTGCGGCAGGCCAATCCAGGCCTGATCTATTGCGAGATCTCGGGCTTCGGGCGCAGCGGCCCCTATGCGGCGCGCGGCGGCTTCGATCTGATCGCCCAGGGCATGAGCGGCCTGATGAGCATCACCGGCGAGGGGGCCGGCCGTCCTCCGGTCAAGGTCGGCGCCCCGGTCACCGACATCACCGCCGGCATCCTGGGCGCCATGGGGGTGCTCGCGGCCTATATCGAACGGCAACGCAGCGGCCGCGGCCAGCGCGTCGATACCTCGCTGTTCGAGGCCGGCATCACGCACAGCTACTGGCAGTCCGCGATCACCTTCGCGACCGGACGGTCGCCCGGGCCGATGGGCTCCGCGCATCCGCTGAACGCGCCCTATCAGGCATTCGAGACGGCGGACGGCTGGCTCAATCTCGGGGCCGCCAACCAGGCGAACTGGTTGCGCATGCTGGCGGCGATCGACGCGCCCGAGTTGGCCGAGGATCCCCGCTTTGTCGACAACGCGGCCCGCATCGCCCACCTCGAGGCGCTGACCGCCGCGCTCAACGCGGTGTTCCGCAAACGCAAGACGGCGGACTGGCTGGAACGTCTCGAGGCGGCGAAGGTGCCGGGCGGGCCGGTGCTCGACATCGCCGAGATGCACGCGGATCCGCAAACGCTGGCGCGCGAGATGGTCGTCGACGCGCCGCACGCCCGCCTCGGGCCGGTCAAGACCATCGGCCTCCCCGTCAAGTTCTCCGAGACGCCGGGCGGGGTCGTCGCCGGTGCGCCGCTCTACGGCGAGCACAGCCGCGAGGTGCTGGCCGAGCACGGCCTGAGCGAGGACGAGATCGAGGCCCTGATCGAGGCGGGCGCCGTGATCGCGGCCTGATCGCCAATGCAGCGATATAACTGTTCAATATTATATTATATATCAATATGTTATAATTGTTTCTTTCGACCCAGTCGAGGTTGGGTCAAAGGCCCTGCCGATGTCTCGGCCGCATTCGGCGTCCAGCGGCAGATCGCCACTTTCTTCGTGAACGGAGCGGTCTAAACTGAAGACCAAAAGCAGGATCCGCGGAGCTGGCCGCCGACCGGCGACCGTCCAACCCTGCGAAGCGAATCGCAATCGAGGGAGGAGAAGTCATGCCATCGATCACCGTTGCCCGGAATGCCGTCGTCGCCGCCGCGCTCGCCTGTGCCGCAGTGAGTGCGCCGGCGCTTGCGTTCGAGCCGCAGAATCCGGAATGCATCGCACCGGCCAACCCCGGCGGCGGCTGGGACTTCACCTGCCGACAGGTCGGCAAGGCGCTGCAGGATCTCGGGCTCGTTCCCGGCACCGTGCAGGTGGTCAACCTCGCCGGCGGCGGCGGCGGGGTCGCCTTCGCCGAGGTGGTCAATAAGCGCAATGACGACAAAAACTTGATCGTGGCGGCCTCCTCGGCCACCGCGACGCGCCTGGCACAGGGCGCCTATCCCGGCAACAACATGGATCAGGTGCGCTGGCTCGCCACCATCGGTGCCGACTACGGCATCATCGCCGTCGCCAAGGACAGCGACATCAATACGCTGCCCGAGCTGATGGATCGGATCAAAGCCGACCCGCGCTCGATCTCGATCGCCGGCGGCTCCGCCGTGGGGGGCTGGGACCATTTGAAGGTGCTTCTCGCGGCCCGGAAGGCGGGCATCGAGGACGTGCGCTCGATCAAGTACGTCGCCTTCAACGGCGGCGGCGAGGCAGTGACCCAGCTTCTCGCGGGCTCGGTGCAGGCCTTCACCGGCGATGCCTCCGAGGCAAAGGGCTTCGTCGATTCGGGCGACATCAAGGTCATCGCGGTCCTCGCGCCCGAGCGGCTCGAGGGCGATTTCGCCAGTTTCCCGACCGCGAAGGAGCAGGGAATCGACGTGATCGGCGCCAACTGGCGCGGCTTCTATGCGCCCGGCGAGATGAGCGACGACGCCTACAACTACTGGGTAGGTGCCATCGGCAAGGTCTACGACTCGGCCGAATGGAAGGAAATCATGGCCCGGAACGGACTGGCGCCGCTCAATCTGCGCGGTCCCGCGTTTCAGGATTTCGTCGCCGAGTCCGTCCATTCGATTACGGAGCTCTCCAAGAAGATCGGCCTGATCAAGTAGGCTTCCGTCGATGCGGATGGCCGCGATGCGGCCATCCGGCATCGCCTGCGCGGGCGGCGCGGCGGCGCAGGGTCGGCGTCGAACCTAGGGGGACGAGATGAGCGACCGCGTTTTCGGCGGCATCGGGCTGGCGCTGGCCCTGTTCATCATCTGGCAGGCGCGGCTCATCGAGCTGAGCTTCATCTCCGATCCGGTCGGACCGCGCACCTTTCCCATCATCATCGGGGTCGTGCTGGGCGTGTCTAGCCTCGTCATCCTCCTGCGCCCCGACGCGGCGCCGCAATGGCCGCGAGCGGCGCGACTTCTCGAGATCGCCGTTTCGGTGGCGGTGATGGTGGCTTACGCAATGCTGCTTCCGGTCGTCGGCTTCGTCGTCGCCACGGCCTTCGCGGCCGCGTTCCTGACCTGGCGGCTCGGCACCAAAGCGCTCTGGTCGCTCGCGGTCGGCGTGCTGACCTCGCTGGGCATCTACGCGGTCTTCCATCTGATCCTCGGGCTCTCGCTGGCCCGCGGACCGCTCGGCTTCTGAAGCGGCGGCCATGGACGCATTGAGCTCCCTCGTCGACGGCTTCGCGATCGCGGTCACGTGGCAGAATCTCTTCCTTGCCCTGATCGGCTGCTTCCTGGGGACCGTCATGGGCGCCTTGCCGGGGCTCGGCCCCTCGAACGGGGTGGCCATCCTGATCCCGCTCGCCTTCTCGTTGGGCCTGCCGGCGACGCCTGCGATGATCCTGCTGACCTCGGTCTACTTCGGCGCGATGTACGGTGGGCGGATCTCTTCGATCCTGCTCAACATTCCGGGCGACGAGCCGGCGCTGATGACGACCCTGGACGGCTATCCCATGGCGCAGCAGGGCCGGGGCGGCGAGGCCCTGGCGCTGTCCGGCGTCGCCTCCTTCGTCGGTGCCTTCCTCTCCACCTGGGGGCTCGTGTTCCTGGCGCCCCAGCTGGTGAAGCTGGCGCTCCTGTTCGGGCCGGCCGAGTACTTCGCGCTCTATGCGCTCGCCTTCGCGACCCTGGGCGGGATCGCATCGAAGAACCAGGCGAAGGCCGCCTTCGCGGCGGCGCTCGGTCTCGCCATCGCGATGATCGGGGTGGACGGCCAGACCGGCGTGCCGCGCTTCACTTTCGGCGAGGTTCACCTCTACGACGGCATCGACTTTCTGGTCGCCATCGTCGGCCTGTTCGCGCTGTCCGAGGTCTTCGTCTTCCTCGAGCACGGCGGGACGGGGGCCCATGAAGGTCAGGCAGGGCGGGCGAGGATCGGCCGCATCGTGCCGTCGCTGTCGCTCCTGCGCCACTGCACGCCGACCATGCTTCGGGCCTCGGTGCTGGGGTTCATAGCCGGCGTGCT